>Ga0209515_10004645_pt1 | contig 18404 bp, 21 predicted proteins | sample Subgroupgradi54m_FD_187454 | JGI IMG/M metagenome (GOLD analysis project Ga0209515, IMG submission 187454) | Subsurface groundwater microbial communities from S. Glens Falls, New York, USA - GMW60B uncontaminated upgradient, 5.4 m (SPAdes)... ...
AAACCAACCCAATGCAACGATGGCATTGACAACGATAATGACGGCAAGATCGATATGAATGATCCAGGCTGTAGCAATCCAGATGACAACGACGAATCAGACCCAATCATCCCAAATCATGCACCTATATTTGGGCAGATTGATGACCTAACTGTCTTTGAAGACCAACTATTACAATTAACTTTCACCATAACAGACCAAGATAATGATCCCTTAACGATCACCTCCAAGTCTGCTGATAATATCTTGCCAGATTTACAGCCAATTAACGGCAACGGCGTTGATATTACAGATAATAAAAATGGAACTTATACTTTGCAATTAAAACCAGCATTTACCTTCGTCAAGCATCCAAGCACGCAAAGAGTATTTACTTTAGTATTAGAAGCGCAGGATAAAGCGACAACCGTAAGCACTTCGTTCAAAATAACAGTAATTGATGTAAACAGAGAACCAAAAGCAGACAATCAGAATATTTCAACAAAAGAAAATATTCCAGTTGGAATAACATTAACTGCAGCAGATCCAGATGAAGAAGATAATTCCTCTTTAAAATACACTGTCTTAACACAGCCCGTTAACGGTAAATTAAGTGGTGCAGCTCCAACTGTAACCTATACCCCAAACGCTACTTTCGTAGGAACAGATTCATTCACTTTCGCAGCGCAAGATCAAATGAATGCAAAGAGTAACGACGGAACAATAACTATCACCGTCACCGAAAACGATCAAGATAATGATGGTATTCCAGATGATCAAGATAACTGTCCTGCAACACCTAATCCTGATCAGAAAGATACTGATGGAGATGGTATTGGTGACGCCTGTGACACTCCAGAACCAGTAAAAACTCAGTGTAACGATAGTATTGATAACGATAACGACGGCAAAATCGACATGAACGATCCAGGTTGCGCTAATCCACAAGATAACGATGAGACTGATGTTGTTATTCCACCTAAAACTCAATGTTCGGATAACATTGACAACGACAATGATGGATTAATTGATTTAAAAGATCCAGGTTGCACTAACGCAGAGGACAACGATGAGTCCAACCCAAAAGATACTGATAACGACGGCATTCCAGATAATCAAGATAACTGTCCAACTGTAAAAAATCCAGACCAGAAAGATTCCGACAAAGATGGTATTGGTGATGCATGCGATAGTACTCCTTTCCCACCTAAAGCAGAAGAGAAAGTAGAAATTAGTGCAATTCACTCCCTCCCTGAAGATATCGTCGCAGGTGATTATGTCAACTTTACCATAACCACCAGTAACGCAGGCAATCAAGATGAAAAAGACATGAAAGTAAGTTTAATCATCTACGATCTCGGCGTGAAGAAATCAACCAGTTACTTTGATCTTGATAAAGACGAGAAAGCAACAAGAAATATTGCCTTCCAGATACCTGTTGATGCAGAATCTGGTGAATACCTCGTCAAGATCAATGCAAGCAACGATAAAGTGCACGAAACTGCCTATCGTTTGCTGTCCATAAATTAAATTAACCATTCAACAATGGTTTAAGCTTGTAGTTACTCTACAATGCTAAAATCAACGAAAGGTTTATATATCAGAGACCTTTTGGAGATACTATTAAAGGGTTACAACCCTGAAATAGTCTTCGAATAAAATCGAAAATAATTGGAGGAAGAAAAAATGAGAAAATTGTTAAATCTAATAGCATTGTTTGTTGTTAGCATTTTGATGGTTTCCATGGTTAGTGCTTTGGACGTAACCAAAGACTTAAAATTTGGAACTGTTAAAGTTAACGGCGACGAAGTAACCGGCGTCCTTGCGGTCGAAGAAGGACAAGATTTAGAAGTACGAGTAGGCTTGGATTCTAACGCCTTAGCTGGTGCAAAAGACATTCAAGTAGAAGCAGAGATTAATGGATATGAATACTCAAACTATGATAAGTTAAGTGATTCAACCTCCCTTTTTGATCTTGCAGCCAACACCACGAAGTATGTGGATTTAAAAGTAACTTTACCAAAAAAATTGGATAAAGACTCCTATCTATTACGATTAAGAGTAGTTGACAAAAACGGCGCAGCAATTAGTAAAGATATTACCTTAGCTGTTGAACCAAAAAGACACGGTATTGAAGTTCAAGACGTGTTCTTCTCACCTGGAACAACCCTCAAAGCAGGTAAATCATTATTGACTACTGTTCTTTTACAAAACTACGGTGACAAAAACGAAAAAGACGTTAAAGTTAAAGTAGAAATGCCAGAACTTGGCGTAAGTGCAACTGAAGTTGTTGACGTTGATATGGATCAAAACAACGTTGATTACAAGAGCGTTCCTGAAATGTTCTTACCAATTCCAGCAACCGCAGCAGCAGGCGATTATCAAGTTAAAGTAACTGCAAACTTCAATGATTTGCGTGATACTGTAACCAAAACCTATACTGTTAAAGTTTTAGCAAACGAAGCATTTCAAACCTCAGATAAGTTAGTCTTAGCTGTAGGTCCTGAAACTCAAGCTGTAACCGCAGGTCAAACTGCAATGTACGGCATCGCTTTAACCAACGCAGGAAGCGTTTCCAAAGCATATGTTTTAGAAACTGCAACTGGCGGCTGGGCAACAGCAAAATTGAGTGACAGCTTAGTTGTCTTAGAACCTGGTAAAAACAAAGTAGTTTATGTTGAATTAACACCTGCTGCTGATGCAGCTGTCGGTGATCATGTTGCTTCCGTAACTGTAAAGTCCGGAAAAGACGTGCTTGAAACCGTTGCATTAAAAGCAAGTGTTGCAGCTCCAGTAGCAGCTCCTGCTCCTGCAGTTGTTGCAAAGCAAACATCTACTTTGAATTTACGAAACGGATTAGAGATCGCATTGATTATCTTAGTTGTACTATTGGTAGTCATCGGTTTAATCATCGGTTTCAGTAGATTAAAGAAAGACGACGAAGAAGACAAGACCTATTACTAGGTCGACTCTTCCTCCAATTTTTTTCTTTTTTATTTTTCTTTTTTTTAACTTTAAATTTATTTTTTCTCTTGTTTGATAACTTTTTTAAACCAATTTCTATCATCTATATCCTATGAACATCACAATCATCGGCGCAGGACCCGTTGGCTGCTATGCAGGCTATCTTCTTGCCAAAGCTAATCATCAAGTCACCATCTACGAGAACCATCCTACAATTGGCTCTCCCATTCAATGTACCGGTCTTCTCACGAGCGATTTTGATCAATTTAATCTACCCAAAGAATCTTTCTTAGTCAATACCCTAACCAAGATAGAAGTTCTAACCCCCAATCAAAAAACATCCATCAAACAGAAAGAATACCTCGTCTGCCGCATTAAATTCGACAACTTCTTCGCAAATTTAGCGAAAAAAGCAGGTGCGCAAATTCATGTTAATCACTCTTTCCAACGCAAAGAAGGCAATACCCTCATCATCAAAGATACCAATAATAATAAAGAAATAATAGTCACTCCTGATATCATCATCGGTGCAGATGGCCCTCTCTCACCAACCGCCAAAGCCTTCAACTTATATCATCCAAAACGTGGAAATTATTATGGTATTCAAGCCACCGTCGAAGGACATTTTGATTCAAATACCTACCAAACATATTTTGGTAAAGAAACCTGTCCTGGCTTATTTGCCTGGATTGTGCCAGAATCTTCCACCCAAGCTCGTGTAGGTCTAGCTACAACCAAAAACACCAAGTATTACTTTGACAAATTTATGAAAGAGCATAACTTCATCGCAAAAGACATACAAGCTGGCACCATTCCAATTTATCATCCACAGCAAATGCTCCATAAAGACAACTGCTATCTTTTAGGCGATGCCTCCAGCTACGTCAAAGCAACAACATTAGGAGGTTTAGTCCCAGGATTAAAACAAGCAGAAATTTTAGCGAATTGCATCATCAACAACAAAGAATATTCCAAAGAAATAAAGCCGGTTCAAAAACGTCTCAAATTACATCTTAAACTGCATCATATTTTCGATAAATTTACTGACAAAGATTGGGATAAATTAGTTAAGTACATCAATCAACCTAAAATCCAGAAAATTCTCGAGACACACACCAGGGAAAATCCTCTACCAATTTTACTCAAAGCATTAATAAAAGAGCCGCGATTTTTGTTCTTTGGAAAATATTTTATTTAATGTCAAACCACAAAAACGGAGGAAATCAACATGGGAGAAAGATATTTTGAAGGATTACGAGAGAGTGTTTATGATGCAGGATTTGGTGACGGCATTGAAGGAAGAGTAGGAGATCATGTAGCTCAGCTTCCCAGTGATAGTTTATATTGGCTTGCAGGAGAAAATCCCGGCTCATATGGTGCTTACGCTGAATTTAGAGATGGTAGAGTTGTTATTGATGTAAGAAATGAAGATGCAGGCTTACCTTCATTAGGTGTTAATCTTCCTCAAGGAGCAGTTAAAGACACAGCAAAATCAACAGATCTCTCAACTATATTAGATTACAATGGAGTAACCTATGAAGTTGTCCATAAAACAGTTCCATTAGAAGAACTATAATTTTATTTTCATTTCTTATTTTTTTATAGAGAAGTTTACCTAGAAAACATTAATTATGCAAACTCCTCTATAATTATTTCTGAGTAACTTGTCGTATAATCTCATTTCTCATCGTTTCAGCAACAAGCGGATCATGTAATACTTGCAAAGTTATCTCTCCTTTTTCAGTAACTAAATCAGTAATATCAATCAAAGAGGCATCTTGAATAGAGTTAGACCTTTGAAAAAAAGAATCAATCTTTTTAGTTAGTTCTAAAGGGTGCTGAGATTGAACAAGCATATCTCCATAAGTGCCAATGTTCAAGCCAGATGTAAAATTCTTGGGTCTTGGTAATAAACGAGCATGGACACCCATATTATTGTACATCTTTACAGTCCACTTATCTAAAGTAGTATTCCCATAACAAATATAATATATTTTTACTCCTTTTCTAATTAGTTCTTTCATAAGTTCTGTCTCTTGTGCTAACGTTGCAATCAAGAACCAGAAGTGAACTGATTTAAATGTGATTATTTTCTCTGCTTTAGGATCATTTAATGCCTGCTTAATAATTCCATTCCACATATAATCAAGATCGACGAGAGCAGGAAGTGTGTAAATGGTAGTATTTTTCCCAACTTGAACTTTACTCCCTTTATGTTCAGTAGTAAAATATTGTTTTTGAAGAACATTACCAAATTTTATCACTTTTAATATCCACTCTTTACTCACCAAAAATTCTTTACCTTCTTTTTCCAAAACACCCTCATTGACCAATTGTAAAACCGCTTTTCGTACTGCCTGAAATGAAACCGATTTATTATAGTGCTTATTTACTGCATGAAGTATTTTTATCAAAGAAAGTGGAAAATCGTGCATCAAAGTAGAGAAAGCCATATCTTTAACGGAAGATGGTTTTTCAAGTAATGGTAAAGTAATTGATAAAGTCATATTTTCCCCGAAACAACTCTATTATTTAAATTATCCTATTATTAAACCAAATAGTTCAAATATTTTTGAACCAAATATTAATATTCTCTCTAGAAGTAACTACTACTTAGAAACTATTCGTCGTAAAATACACTAAAAAATATAAAAAGAGTAAGCCACCATGAAGACATATAAATACTCCACAATAGACTTTCGAAAAGGAATAACTGCTTTAGTAGCCGAAGGTTTTCATCCTTTAAGTTATATGGATATTCTACAAAGAAGAACTAGTTTATCTTCAAGCTCTGTGATAGAAGCATATCAATTAGAACCATACCCTATTGTAAATAATCCCAACTCTAATCCCCATCTTAATCATAAAATAATAAACTTTGATGATCCAATCATCACTTCTGATTGTTTTATGTACCACCCCGATGGCCGAATTAAACCAGTAGTACACAATTCTAAACATATGAAAGAAATACGTTTAGAAAGTAGAATCCATCTGAATACCTTCATTCTACCCGATAGTGCTTTTGAACAAAATGACGCTCCTGAATACAACTTATGGGATTTACCCAATATTAATGGAAGATATACTTATACCTCTCATGCTCAATTACGATTTGATAAAATTCCTCTGTTTTATAATCATGAAACAGAAACTCCTGAATCATTAGCCAGAGATACATTAACACGAATCAAAAACGACTTTTTAACCAACCCTATCCCAATGCAGTTAGCCAAAGGAGATAAAAATCTGTTAGAGATATATTTAGACAAAATCCTCACCACACTTAAAAGCATGAATCATGTCGAGTCTGATAATTTAGATACAATCAGAGCATTTGCAGAATGTCTTAAAATAGATTTTGGTGAACTCAGAGGAATAAGAGTGCCCATCATGATACCATGGGTGATCCCGACTTTTGGTGCCCAAATTTATGCTGGACTAAAAAGAGTTAATACACGGGAAACCATGTCAGATTTTAATGATGGATTAATAGTTGCCGTAAAAGAGTAAAGTAGAGATGACTTTGAATAAATCTATAATCTATGTTTTTTTTTGATTTGAACAGATTTTCGTTATTTTAATTCAATTTTTCAAGTACTTTGGCATACTCCCTTTCCAATCCTCCCAATCTAAATATAACCGCCTCTTTAACGCCCTCCTCCGAAGCAATCCTCAAATCTTCTTTCAACTGCTCAGCAGAAAGAATTGGCTCCGTTCCATGAATCCCTCCTGCAATGGTTCCTAAACCAACAATAAATCGCCCCTCAAATTCTCCTATTCCTCGTCTAATTGTCAATTGAAAAAAATCATCCGAAAAATGATGCAACGATCGATACATCATCTTCATCACAAACACTTTCGAAGAATTATAATGTAATCCCAAAAGTCGCAGTAATTGCTCCTGCCTCCTACTATTTGGATAATATTCTGCTAAATATAATTTTCCCTCATAATTCTCAATAAATCGCCTAATTCTTCTCTTATTTGACCAAAAAGAAACAATTTGAGTAAAATACAGCCATGGATTCTGCCGCGTTGGCAATTCTAAATCAAGCATCACCGAAACTCCACTCCCCTCAACTTCTTCAAAAATTCGTCTCAGAGCCTTCCGTGAAGAAAACGGTGAAATCCAATACCCCTCTTTTTTAGATAGAATCGGCCAATAAATAACCTCTTTAACCCATTTACTTTTAACCTTTCTTCTAATCAACTCAAACTCCTCCAAAGAATGCGTAGCAACATACAGTTTCGTTGGAAAAGAAATCAGTTTCAATTGCAACAAATTGTCCGAAGTTGGGAACTCTTCAAAGAACGAAATTAACATAGAATAAGAATAACTTTCGAATTAATAACCTTTTCTTAAAATAAGAACTTAAACGCTCAAAAAGAAAAAATAAAAAAAACTAAAAAAAATCTACCTAATCTTTTGCAAGATTAATCACAGCTTTTATACCAACGATGACAACCGAAGGCAAGACAAATGCTAAGATTGCGCCCAAAACACTCTCTAAATATGGACCCACCAATTGCACTTTACCTAAGATATTGCCTCCTAAACTCGTCACGATGACGATCGCTGTCACATACATCACATAATCTTTTGCTTCGTCAGGCGTGATATTAAAGAATCCCACCACAACTCCTGCTAAGATTAATATGGTCGTTAGCACCGCAACCGTGCTTGGTGATAATCGCGCTGAAACAAGTCCTAAGACTAACGCAATAACAACACCTGCCATAAACGCATAGGCAATCACTTTATTAACCAATTTTTTTGCAGCTTGTGCCATTTTTCAAAACCTCCTAATTATAGTTATTTATGACTATAAACCATTATCCCTTTTTAAAAATTTGTTATTTTTATCCAGTAAGAACGCCTCGAAAACCTCTTTTCCACTATCTAAAACTATTTATAATACTCTTGCCCCCAACTTCTCCATGTCCGAAAAGCCGCCATTGGCCGTTGCTATTTCCGCTTTAATTACAGACAACAGTATTCTTTTAATCAAACGTATCAAAGGCGGCTACAAAGGCATGTGGGGTCTACCTGGTGGAAAAATAGAGCTAAATGAACATGTTTCTGATGCTGCTTTAAGAGAAGTCCAAGAAGAATCCGGCCTCAAAGCGCAATTTAAGAACTATCTTGGTTTCGTATCAGAACATCTTAAAGAAGATGGTCAAGTCGCCAGTCATTTTCTTCTGCACGTGTGTGAACTTCAACCAGAAAACAAAAATCTCATTCCCGGAAACGAAGGAGAATTAGCATGGTTTGATCTCCCCTCCATAAATAAAAACAAAGATAAAATCATTCCCAGCGATTATGCCCTAATTGAGAAAATGATTAAAAACAAAGGCAAAAGTTATTATAATTGTATTGTTGAAAAAATAGGTGAGGATCATTTCTTAAGAAAATTTGAATAAATATTTATATATCTCACAACATTCAAAAAACCATGCCAACACTGATAGCCTGCCTCTCCTCAGGAAAAGGAACATGGACTGAAGTCAACAAACTCATCCAATCTCAAGATTGGGATAAAATATTTCTCATCACTAACAACTTTGGTCAGGAAAATTACACTAACAATCAAACAAACACAACGCTGATTCTCACTGACTTCTATCAAGAAATACCCAAAATAGTAGAACAAATAACTTCCCAATTAAAGAACAAAATCACGGACTTCGAAGTTGCTATAAACCTCGTTTCTGGAACCGGAAAAGAACACATGGCCATCCTCGAAGCAGTCTTAGAATTAGGCCTCAACTTTCGTCTTGTCACATTAAACAATAACGGCCAGTTAGAAGTATTGGGATTAAAACGATAATCCTACTTCTCTTTCGCATTTATTCTAATCTCTTTAACGCCGATTCATCTTCAATAAATTCTGTGGGACAAAATTGCTTAAAATAAGGAACAGAAAACTCCATTGCCCATTTTTCTGTTAAATAATGAGAAGCACCAATCACATTTATTCCTACTTTTTGAACCTCTTTCAACTCTAAGGGATAATTTTGTTGACTATATTCGGAAGAATTAGTTGTAATAATACCAGTAATATAGGTATTACATCCTTTTTCTTTAGCTTCACGCATTAATGCTGGAACAAAGCCACCACCTGTAACAATAGCAACTCTTCCAACTTCATCACTTACTTTCATTTCTTTTACTTTATAATGAAGCTTCAAATTCAATCTCTTCACCAGCTCAGCAAAACTTTTCTCTTTCATCGTTCCAATTAAACCGAGCAAAAGGGTAGGATTTCTCTCTCCTTCAACTGCAAAATCTTCTTCCACTTTCATTCCAATAATTTTGGCAAATCCATAAGCTGTTGAGACAACTTTATCATGTCGATTCTTATCCATCGGAGTATGTAATGAATACAGCGAAACGTTCATTTCTTCCATCAAATCATAGTCTTTCGGTGAAAGTGGAATAAACCCTTCTCCAATCTCACGTCCATCCCAATCAAATGGATGTTTTACCACAAGAAGACAATCTTTAATCCCTTTCTCTTTAATTTGTTGAAGAACATAAGTACTTGGAGCAAAAGCAGTATAAATCTTATTAACAGTATCGGAATTTTTAATGACTAAGCCAGTATGATGCATTGGTTTTCTAAAACTCTTTTCCGACTTTTTAAGAAAAAGATCATCAAAAAGCCACTGCCACTCATCTTTTACATTCGCAATATCAAATTCTTTATCTAATGCTAAGATCAGTCTCTTCAAATCCATCCTTCAATCAACTCATAATACCATACCATTGATACAATATTCGATCAACTGCGCGAACCAGATCAAAATTATTACCACTGATTTTAATACAAGAATTTTTCAATTCAATCATAGGTTTTTCACTGAGTGCTAACTCAACAGCAGCTCGTCCTTGCGCAGTATCACAACTAATGATTGTCCTATTATCACACCCTGTTTCATTTCGAGTACACGAGCCGATAGGAGCTCGATCCATTCCTTTCACCATATTAAAGCTCAGCTCAGAAACGGCAAGAGTATAATATTTATCACGAATAAGCGGATCAATTGCAACAAACACATCTTCCTGATTATTAAATGCAGTAGAATTTAAACTTCCTTTAATGGTAATATTCTCGAGCTCTTTAGGTCCAAAATGAAGCGGTATCTTAAGGCGCGTTCCAAACTTATTGAGTTCCGTCCACCAAAGACCATCAACTTTAACGAAACTAAATCCATTATACATATACCCCTCTTCTGGTTTCAACTTATTATCCAAATTTTGCTGATGCAGTTCATCAACACTCACAACATCTGCTGAAGTAATACCGCTATAGATTTTATATCCTCCAAAAGTCAGTGCAAATAGTCCAATAATAACTGCAAGCATAATCAGAACATTTTTAAATTCATTTTTAGTCTCTTGTTCATTAAGAACCGGTTCATCTGATTTATGAGCTTCTTTAATCTCATTTTTTTTCTTCTCTTCAGCAGCTTTCTCTCGAGCTTTCAACTCTTCAATTTTTTTTGTAATATCAAGATCAACCATAATTTCCCTCAAATAAATATTTCTCAAACTTCTCTAAACATTTGCTAATCGTTTATTGACATTTCGCGTCATCCGACTCACATATTCTTCAAGTAACTTCTGTTTAATTTTAATCTTTAATTCTTCAGAAAAAGGCAGTTTTTGAACTTCCTCCTCCCAATTCACCTGAGGCACTTGGGTAAGCGTACCTTTAAAAATTCTTCCTGCCTTTTTTGCTTGTTTTTCGATATCAAGCGCAATTGCTGTCCCAAACAATTTCGTTGCTTTAAACTTCGAAATTGAATTAGACCCAGCCTCCAGCAGCAGTGCTATCCTCTCAACTCGATCCTCCCACACCCCGCATTGAATATCAAGCACAGGAAAAGCAATGCGTAATTGCGCAATCCACCACGCTTGCTCTTCTGCTGTAGGAACAGCAGACTTTTCAAACATTGTCCCCTCTTGTGGAATCAACCCATACACATGAATTTTATTAATATCATATTTTACAATAAATGCTTTAAGTAACTCTAAGTCACTATGTGTCTCCCCCATTCCCACAATAAACGTCATCGCACGAAGTAGTCCCAATTCTTTTGCAGTAACAAACATTTTCTCATATGGCTCAAGCGGCTTAGAAGGGCACACCACTTTATGTAAAATTGGATTGATTGTTTCCGTTGAGCCCACAACCCCTTTAATATAAGGCAAATATCTTTTCAAAATAGGTTCAGGCACAGCTCCAACCGAAAGCCAAATCTTCTCTCCTAAAATGGAATAAATTGACTGCAACAAAAACTCCATCTCTTTTGGAGAAAAAACACCAATGCCTCCGGTAAAAAAACCAATATCCCATCCAAGATGTTTGCACAGCACAAACTCAGCTAAAATAGATTCTATCGTTCTCTTAGTCTCAGTAGGTTTCTTACCCTCTGGCTGCGTGCTCATATAACAAAACGTACAATCGCCTATAGTGCACCCCCAGCTAAAAAATACAGCTCGCTCAAAGCAAGTTTCAGCAGGAAAATGATCTTTGTAGACTTTATGTGCGCAATCAACAAGTTCTCTTACCTTTTCATTGATGATTATCTTATCCATAACTCTATTTTTCAGAACATATTTTATAAACCTTTGTGGAAAAATATTCTCTACTTTTGGAGGGTAATTTATTTAAAAAGAGGCATTTCAAAGATCTTAATGTTTAGTCCTTCCTTAATTCATAGCGCAGCGCCTCAAGAACGTTTAGAAGAAGCGCTCAGACATTTAGACAGAAAATCTCTCTCTAATGATAAAAAATCAAACCTCAGAACAATGCTCAGAGGATCAAGATTTCAGGGCGTGTATGTAGAATATTTCCTTGCAGAAGATCCTTTTGAATTTCGCAAAAAATTACCCGAAAATCAGGCTTTTCTAACCCAAGCACAACACCTCGGTTTAGACATTGATGTTCTTACATCTGGCATTCTCGATAGTGGCATAGAACTTACATTAAATCCCAAAGATCCAACAAGAGAAATGATGAGTGAATTTTCCCAAAAAACGATTGTCATCTATACCAATGCGTTGGCTCGTCATTTAACACAAGAGCTTGATTTCTTTCAAACTTATTTGCCACAGGTACAAGAACTTTACTTTCGCAAAGGAGAAAAAGAATTTCGAAATAAAAGTGATCGGTGGATAAAGCAGCAATATCTAACCGCAAAAGAACAAGAAATCTATCGAGGAAAAGAATTAGGTGAACCTTGGACACCCCTCTTTCAATTAATTAGAGAACGTGTACGCACTCAAGCAGGATATAGGGCGCAAACAATAATAGAATCAGAAAAACCTGCCATTCTTGAGGACTTTGCACAATTATTCACCATCTATCAAGAAAAAGGACAGATTTCAGCAGCTGCTATTTATGAATGTGGTTTTGATCTTTCACAAAGACGTTCTGTACGAAAGCTTCATGAGATATTAGGAAAAACAGCGAATAACTTGAGAAACTTTGGTGATAAATATAGTGACGAATTTATTGAATCACACACTTTTCCCAGTAAAGATTTTATTAACTTTGTTCAAGATCATTTATGGACTTATAAAACACCCATCATCACCTCCCGAGTAAAAAACCATACTAAGGCGCACTATTTTGTCAAATTAGAATCACTTGCACCAGAAGATATTGATATAGGTAATGATGCTGGATGTTGTATTGCAATCTATGCTGATGATTTAGGCAAAGGTCAGGACATACCATTTTATCAGCTCGATTTAGCAACTCCAATCTTTGGTATTTATCAAAAATTAAATGGAAAAAATCCAGATCGAGTTGGAATGATCTTATCTTTTGCAACGCTCAATAGGTCATCACACCCCGTACTCTTACAAAACTCAACTGAACTCTCGCAGGCACAAAATCCTCTCGCACCAGGTGAATTAGATCGTCTCGTCATGCACACCACTCGTTATTTTGACCGCTTTTCAAAAGCAGCAGGCTTCAAACGCTCAGCCATAGGAACAGGGGACTTCAACACTGGCAAGAATTACTTAAACCCCAACTGGTATGCTATACCCGATTATTCTAAAGACGAACTCGTCAAACTTCCAGATGGTGGAGAAAGAGATTTCGAACCACCAGAATTCTATTCCCAAGTATTTACCAAAGCTGGTTTCTCAAAAAAAGGGCACTGGGGATATTTGAGACTTTAAATTTTAAAAAAGCCCCTGGCGCGACTTGAACGCGCGACCTGCAGTTTTTTCTCGAATTGTTACGAAACTGCCGCTCTACCGCTGAGCTACAAGGGCAATATGTTTTTGCAATTTAATGACTTATTTTTAATGATTATAAATATCTAAACTTTCTTCAACATCTCTTCTTTATTAGGAAACTTCTTCTGGCACTCAAAACACACTTCATATTGCTTTGAAGAGCCTGGTTTCTTCACAATCGTTCCATTGAGTTTCTCTAAGAACAACTCTTGAATTTTATTCCCACAGATACTGCATTTAGCCATAATCACTTAAAAAGCAGGTTATTTTTAAAATATACGTTTTCAAAACAAACATCCAAACCCAACCACAAATAATATAAAACCACCTATAAACCTAAACTTATGCGTAAACGAATAGCGATCATTCATCGTGAAAAATGCCATCCTACTGAATGTGGCAACTATCTCTGTGCTAAACTCTGTCCCGTCAATCGAACGGGAGCCGACTGCATCTATCCAGGAGAAGATCCCGCAAAAAAAGCCAGAATTGACGAATTTCTCTGTACCGGCTGCGGCATTTGTCCAAAACGCTGTCCCTTTGGCGCAATTGAAATCATCAACTTACCCGAAACCCTCAACAAAGAACCTGTTCATCGTTACGGCGAAAACATGTTCGAACTCTACTCCTTGCCAACACCTATCTTTGGTCAAGTAACGGGGATAGTTGGAAAAAACGGCATCGGAAAATCAACCGCAATCAAAATCCTCTCAAATAACCTAAAACCAAACTTAGGCAAATGGCAAAATCCTCCTGAATTTAAAGATGTCATCAACTATTTTAAAGGGAGTGAAACGCAGAAATTTCTCGAACGCCTGCAAAAAAACGAAATTGTCACTTCCTACAAAATTCAGCAAGTTGATCAAATCCCAAAACAATTTACCGGCAGCGTCAAAGAACTGCTTAGCAGGTTAAACCAACCAGACAAACTCGCAGAAATAACACAAAAACTCCAACTCACCAATTTTTTAGATACCGATATCACAAAAATATCAGGCGGCGAATTACAACGAGTGGCATTAGCTGCCGCCGTCCTTAAAAACGCCAATCTCTATCTCTTCGATGAACCAACTTCTTATCTTGACATCAAACAGCGCGTTAACGTCTCCCATTTCATTCGTTCCCTCTCAACACCAACCAACGCCATCATTGCAATTGAGCACGACCTCATTATTCTTGACTACATGACAGATGTCATGAACATCATGTATGGTCATGAAAACGCCTTTGGGATAGTCTCTGGCATAAAATCTGGACGTGAAGGCATCAATGCTTTCCTTGAAGGCTACTTAAAAGAAGAAAACGTTCGCTTCAGAGATCATGTAATCAAATTCGAAAAGATTCAAGACGTGCACAAAGGAACTCGCATGAAACTCATCTCCTGGAATAACATCACTCAAAAACTAGGCAACTTCACATTAAAAACAGATGTTGGACAACTCTACAAAAACGAAATAATTGGTATCTTAGGAGAAAATGGTATAGGAAAAACATCATTCATCAAAATGCTCGCTGGTCTCACAAAACCAGATAGTGGAGAATTGGATGCAACAATTAAAGTCGGCTATAAACCACAATATCTCGAAACCTCCTCTAATCTCACGGTCAGTGAATTCCTCCAGCGTGCAGTAGAAAAATATCATCATCAACTCATTGAATCATTAAACATAGAGCCATTATTAACGCAGAAACTCAGCGAACTATCCGGTGGTCAATTACAACGAGTTGCCATCGCCAACTGCTTATCACAAGACGCAGAACTCTTCCTCCTAGATGAACCTTCCGCTTATCTTGATGTAGAACAACGCTTATTAGTTTCAAAAATAATTAAAAATATTACCCAAGAACGTGATCTCACCATCTTAGTCGTTGATCACGACTTAATGTTCCTTGATTACTTATCAGATAGATTGATCGTCTTCACTGGAACTCCTTCAAAAGAAGGCCTGCTTCAAGGTCCCTATAATATGCAAGATGGCATGAACCTCTTCCTCAAAGAATTGAATATTACTTTAAGACGAGATGTAGGTTCCCATCGTCCAAGAATAAACAAACCAGAGAGTGTTAAAGATAGAGAACAACGAGCAGAGAACAAATGGTATTATAGTTAGATAATAATTAAAGTAATAGAATGAAAAAACGAGAGAATGAAAAAACGAGTTATTTCAGTCAAATAACAAAAAAGGAGATGAAACACCATGACCATGAGTAAACGAGACTTGGAAAAAAGAATCAAAGATACTAAAAAAGAACTTGCTGAATTAGAAGCAAAGTGTAAAGGCGGCAGCGGCACCAAAGAAGATTATGTTGCTTTAGCAAAATTAAGAAAAAAACTAGCATAATTTTTTCATTTTATTTTTATTAATAATTCATTTTTTTAAAACAATGAGAGAACAATCCATCTCTAAAATCGAAGTACATATAGCTGGCCTCTGCTTCAAAGAAAATCAAGTTCTCTTAGCAAAACGCGCCTCGCACAAAAAATTATATCCCAACTATTGGGAAGGTTGCGGCGGTCAAGTCCAATCAGGTGAAAACTTTGAAGAAGCAATCATTCGAAAATTCAAAGAAGAATTGGGTGTGATTATCAAAAATCAAAGAGTCTTCAAAACCTATGAAATTATCACCCCCAAAGATGAGCAATTGAAAATTCCTGGTCTTCGATTCATCTGTTCATTTGATAAGTATCTTAACCACCCCTCTCCCACAATTACTCCAGAACACACAGAATATCGTTGGGTTAACTTAACAGAACTAAATCAACTTAACCTAATCCCTGGTTTAAAAGAAGACATAAAAGAAGCATATAAACTAGTCAATCTTTAAATAACATATTTATTATCCATAAGAATAAAGAAAAGAATAAAGAAAAAACAAAAAATGATCTTTCTAACTCACAATATAGTAAACCAACCTTATTGACGCCGAATTATTTCGTTGGTTTACTATTAGTAGTCTAACACAAGAGATTTATTAATATTGTTAGACTACTATAACCTTTCCTTGCATTGAAGGATGAAAGCTGCATCGATAGGAAAAAGATCCTTTCTGAGTCAGTTTTACACTCGCTGTTCCTCCTGCTGGTAAATTTTCATCAACACCTAATGCGGCAATTGTTACGGTATGAGCAACACTATCTTTATTGACCCATTCAACAGTATCTCCTACTTTGGCTTCAATATCGGCTGGCATAAACTTAAATCCTTCAATTACAACTTGATGTTGAGTTGCTGAAGCTGACGAAGAAGCTGTTTCAGCAGGATCAGAAGATGCTGTAGCTGCAGGAGCAGACGCGGTGGGAGTATCTTTTTTATCAACAACCGTTGAAGTACAACCAACAATCAATACTAATCCTATTAACAAAACCAAAAACCATGCTTTTTTCATATTTTCCCTCCATTTATTTATTTTTAAACGCTTTTATCCAATCTCTTTTATAATACTTTATAAAAACATATCCTGAAACAATAACCATTACAAGACTCATCCACTGTCCCATACTAAATCCATAATACAACGTATCTTCTCTAAAAAAATCCATCGCAATTCGTCCAACACCTTCCCAAAAAACGAAATTCCAAAAAATAAATCCTTCTTTAAACTCTTTTTTATAACTGAGGTACAGCAACCATCCAAATACCGTCATTCGCTCAAAGAAAGAATAGATCATATTTGGATATCGACACACATTACCATATTCAGGAAAAACAACACATCCTCTGCCGCTCCACACCCGTCCAACAAGCTCGCCATTAATAAAATTAGCAATTCTTCCTAATGCTAGAACGAACATTGCAGGTACAACAATAAAATCTCCAAGTTGTGCAAAATTCAGCTTCTTTTTTCTACAATACCAATATCCTGCAACAACAATACCTGTAAAAGCACCATGAAAACTCATCCCTCCCTCCCAAATTTTCAAAAACTCTAAAGGATGAAACAAATAAACATCAGGGCGCCAAAACACCATAAATAATCGAGCGCCAATGAGCATTCCCAGCATCACATAAAACATAAAGTCCCATATCTCATCAGAAGAAAGTGTCAACTTCCCTTTTTTAGCCATCTGATGAAGCCAATAAGTAGTCAAAAAGAAACCAAAGACATAAACAAGACCATACCACCTAATTTCAAACGGTCCTAAATGAACAAGTACAGGATCAAGATTATAAACCCACATATTTCTTTATTATTATCCATTTTTTATTAATCTTTCTTTAATCTCTTTATTACATCTTCCAAAAATTTATATAACCTTACTACTTACCTTACTCTATGATTACACAAGACTTTCTAACCGAATTGGAATTATCACTAATAAAATCCTATACTCGTGCTTCAAAAAAAGGCCTGCCAAAAGCGCCCATGAGCTCAGATATAGTAAATGCAGCTCGCGCAAGGGAAGATTTCATAAGCAACTTTATGAGCACATTTCACGAACAAAAATCGATACTAGAACGAGAAATTATGCGAGGTGGCCACAACGACCCATCAAAAATGCTTGAAAAAGTCAATCGAGAAGTTGAAGCTAAAGTACGCAGTGCCATTTTTCAAAATAAGATAGAATCAGCTGCCTTTCAGAAAGTCGTTCGTGACCTAAAGATTGATATTAGGTCCGTTTTTTACGAAAAATATCTTTCAAAGTAAGTTTTAACTCTTTATTATTAATTTCTAACTCCTCCTAACCCCCCTCTATATTCTTTAAATTCATACATCAATTTAACCACTCTTTGATTTCATTTTTCCTCTTCTTCTAATTTCTCTTAAAATTTCTCCAATATCTTTATAAATAAGTATACTATATATCTAAAATAAATATATGGTATACTAAATGTATTTTGTCGATCAAGTACAAGCACAAGGCACCAGGCAACGAAAAATACCGCTGCCAAAGAAGTTCTGGCTAGATTTTCCGCTCGATTCTTTAGTAAAAATTGAATTAATCGAGAATCCACTCTTATTCTACGTTGATAAAGTGCAAGCGCAAGGCAAAGCCCAGCGCCGCATTCCTCTGCCCCAGAAATTCTGGGATGAATTCCCAATTAGCAGTATGGTAAAAGTAGAAGTAATGAAAAAATCACATGAACAAAAATAAAATGAATGATAGAACTTCCAAAAAAAAGAAGAGAAAAAGTGAGAAAGTAATCCTCAATAGTTTTCTCATTGTAATTCTTTTCATCTTAGGAGCAGTAGCTATCAT
>Ga0209515_10004647_pt1 | contig 18401 bp, 25 predicted proteins | sample Subgroupgradi54m_FD_187454 | JGI IMG/M metagenome (GOLD analysis project Ga0209515, IMG submission 187454) | Subsurface groundwater microbial communities from S. Glens Falls, New York, USA - GMW60B uncontaminated upgradient, 5.4 m (SPAdes)... ...
GTTTTTTTGATAAATTTATTGTTAAATTTGATCTTATTAAAAGAGAAGTCGAGGTCAAGCCAAGAAAAACTTGACTTCGGATCCCAAAAAGTGCAAACGCAATGAATTTTTAATATAATCTGCACATGTCAGAAATTCCAAAGGGTTGTAAAGAAATAAACATCCTAACCAGTGGCCTTACATTTCGTATACCAGAAGGGGAGACACTACCATTTCAATTAGATAGAGCTTCGTTCAATCACACTTGGCAAAATAGAGAATACATGGCCAAAGCCATATTTGATGAAACTGCTCATTCAGCAGCAGAAGGAGGAATACCCGACAACATTAATCATTTGTTAGATCAAGAGGATTCAATTGGAGGAACCCTAAGAAGTAGTCTAACTAGAGCAATGGTAGAGCTGAAAGAAGGAAATTTAGCTTTAGTCTCAAATGTAAGATTAAGACATGAGATGAGAAGAGATGAACGTATTGCCAAAGGAGGACCTTTTACTCCACATTTGCCTGCTTTAGTAAGAGAGGGTATTGTAAGGACTTTAGATGCATCATTTATTGGAGTAGTTTTAAATGCTGAGCATCCATTATTTGACCAGGCAAGCCAGAAACCTAAACATGTTGATATTCCTGGTAAAGCTGTATTAGATGTTTTAAGAGCTCTACTTGATGCTCATGGTGAACTGGTAATCAAAAGGTGGACAAATATGTTAGGCGAATATCTTAACCAGTCCGAGCTAGATGAGGCCATTGACTGGGTGCTTTTCGCTAACTAGATTTTCCCAAATCTTCAGTTCCACCGATCATGTATACTTTTGCTTCGCAAAAGACTGTAATCCTCACTTCGTTTGGATTATAGAAAGCTTGTTCGGGCCTGTGGTATAATTAGACTATGAAAGTTATTGATTGGACTCATCTTTATAAGAATTACAAAGGCAAATGGGTGGCTTTAAAAGATGATGAGGTCACTGTGATATCTTCTGGTAAAAGCTTAGACGAAGCTGCTGAGAAAGCAGAAAAAAAAGGATTTAAAAACCCGATTTTTTATAGTGTCCCAAATAAACAACTGCCATTTATTGGCTGATGAAATTCAAATACCGTCAAGTAGCTGTTGATTCTTCGGAAGCTTATCCTAAAAGAAAATTTCTTTTAAGGCCGATCATTCCGATTAGTTTAAAATATAAAAACAAAGGAGTGAGATTTGAAGCTTTAATTGACTCCGGAGCTGATTACACCGTTTTTCCAGGTGGGTTAGGCAGGATGTTAGGTTTAAATATAGAATCAGGGAAGAAAGATTACATTACTGGTGTCAGTGGAGATACGATTACTATATATTTTCATCAAAATATAATTGAGGTTGGAGGCTTACCATTTGAAATCTTCGCAGGCTTTGCTGACGGAATGAATCAAAGTCATGGTATCTTAGGACAAAATGGGTTCTTTGAAAATTTCAAGGTGAAATTTGATCTAGGCAAAAAAGAAGTTGAAGTAACATTAAAACAAAAAACTTGACACCAAGTCCCTTATAATCCTGAGCGATGGTGAGAGAAGTCGAACCAGAGTCGAAGGACCCAAAAGTGCTCGCCTCGCTGAGTCGGCGAAGTGGGCAAACTCAGTCCTATAGTTGACTTCAGGTACGTTTTATTGTATGATTGCCTTATATGTCAGTTGACCATGGTGAATTATCTCATTATGCAGAAGGTGCTGTTTCATTCGTTAGAATGGGGACCCAAAAGGGAATTGCAAATTTCGTCTTAGAGGAACAACCAAAGGACTTACCCACAAAATTCTGGGGTTTTTTTGGCCTATTTCCCAGAATGCCCATAGGATCAAGAGCTGCCTATATGGCATTCTCATTGAATCCTGAGAGAGAGAGTTACCCTCTTATTCAAAAGTATTATCGCTAAGGTTACCTGAAAGAGTCAGAAAAATTCCAATAAGACAAGACTCTTCTTTGTTAATGAATTGGCAGACTCTTATGGCAGCTTCTCAAATGCCCTATATCTTACTTGGAGTTGGAGAAAGAATCCAAGAACATGAAGAAGTGATGACGCTTTTCATAATTCCGGGTATCACTCCAGAAAAGGCCCTTAGAGAAATCCAACAGAGGACTCGAGAGGCTATTGCAAAAAATAACTAAGATTTATTTTAAATCCTCAGTCCCGCCAATCATGTAGAAAGCCTGTTCGGGTTTAGAGTCATGTTTGCCCTCTAAAATTTCTTTAAATAATTTGACCGTGTCTTTAACGGAAACATATTTTCCTTTTCGCCCGGTGAAGGTTTCTCCGACAAAAAAGGGTTGGGTTAGGGCCCTTTGAATTTTTCTGGCCCTTGTCACAGTTAGTTTATCCTCATCAGATAATTCTTCCATTCCTAAAATGGCAATAATATCCTGCAAATCCTTATATCTTTGGAGGACTTTCTGGACCTGGGTGGCAATATCGTAGTGTTCCTGGCCAACATTTTCGGGAGCTAAGACTCTGGAAGATGATGCCAGCGGATCAACCGCCGGGTAAAGGCCTTGTTCGGCGAGACCCCGTTCCAGGGCAATTGTAGAATCTAAGTGCGCAAAGGTGGTTGCCGGGGCCGGGTCAGTGTAGTCATCTGCCGGCACATAAACTGCCTGGACGCTCGTTATAGAACCTTTTTTAGTGGAAGTAATCCGCTCCTGAAGTTGGCCCATTTCTGTAGCCAAAGTTGGCTGGTATCCAACAGCTGATGGGATACGACCCAGAAGTGCAGACACCTCAGATCCGGCTTGTGAAAATCTAAAAATATTATCAATAAAAAGCAAAACGTCTTTGCCCTGTTCATCCCTAAAATATTCGGCCATGGTTAGGCCGGACAAACCAACCCTTTGCCTGGCCCCGGGCGGTTCATTCATCTGTCCAAAAACCATGGCGGTTTTATCGATAACTCCGGAGGCTATCATTTCATGATATAAATCATTGCCCTCACGCGTTCTTTCACCAACTCCGGTAAAAACGCTGTAACCTCCGTGTTCAGCGGCAATATTTCTAATCAGTTCCTGAATTAAAACAGTTTTGCCCACTCCGGCGCCGCCAAACAACCCTACTTTTCCGCCTTTTACAAAAGGTGCCAAAAGATCGATAACTTTAATTCCGGTTTCAAAAATCTCGGAGGTAGTAGATTGCTCCTCAAAAGTCGGGGCCAGCCGGTGAATTGGAGAAGTTTTTTTTGCCTTCAGAGCTCCTTTTCCGTCAATAGTTTCTCCAATAACATTAAAAAGTCTGCCTAAAACTTCCTCACCAACCGGAACGGAAATGGGGGAACCGGTGTCTACTGCCACCATTCCTCTTTTTAATCCATCAGTTGTTCCCATGGACACAGCCCGAACCTGTCCATCACCTAAGTGATGTTGAACCTCGGCAATTAATTTTGTCACCTCGGAGGTGGCGACCTGCTTGCTTCCTGATTTCACCTCCGAGGTGTGCCTTGGTAACGTTATTTCCAAAGCATTATAAATCCCCGGAACTTTGTCTTCCGTAAATTGAACATCCAAAACAGGTCCTATAATTTGCACAATATTACCTTTGTTCATATAAATCTCCTAACTAAGCAAGTCAAAATAATTTACACTATTTGACCCTTCTTGCTCACTAATTTTTTCCCCAAGAACTGTCTCCTGCAATCTTCGTTCCAGATCTTTAAGCCCTGCGCCACCAAATCGGGACTGTAACTCATCTATCAACCCCATTACACTGGCCACCCGATCGGTTCGGGCAATCTCTGTTTCAGCACTACGAGCTTTATATAAATTGCCCATAACTTGATCAATTAACTCACCACTTGTAATTGGTATAGGAGTATCATTTTTTCCTATTCTACTTTCAATATCCATATTTTCCTTTTTTAGCTGTCATTCCGAGCGGAAGGCGAAGAATATATCCTTCACTCCGCTCAGGATGACATTATTCCAAAGCCAACTGGGCTGTTGTTATTTCCAACAGCTCATTTGTTATGGCAGCCTGGCGTGTTTGATTATATGTCAAGGTTAAATCCTCCACAAGTTCTTTGGCATTATCTGTAGCATTTTGCATAGCCATCATCCGGCTTGAGTGTTCAGAGGCTTTGGTTTCAAGGAGTGCCTGGTAAATTTGGGTTTCAATATGATGGGTCAGGGCAAAGTCCAGGAGGACATCCGGATTGGGTTCAAAAAGAAATTCCTTAGCGCCCTGTCCACCTCCGAGGTGTGAACTCGGCGGCTTCTCAACTCCACCTCGGAGGTGTGCTTGGGTTTCGCTCGCAATGACGGAAGAATCAATAGGCATCAACTTAACCACTCTGGCTTCCTGTCTTAAGGTACTGACAAAATGCGGATAAACTATGTAAACCTCCTTTAATTCCCCGGACAAAAATGATCCAACTAGCATCTTAGAAATCTGTTTGGCTTGCCTAAAAATCACCACTTCCGGGTTTTCAAAATCCGCTTCCAATTTTTTTCCTGTTTTTACAGCAAAATTCCGCCCCTTTTTCCCAACAGTATAAAAGTTCGAATTGCCAATCCCGGATTGGACATTCATAATAGCTCTGAAAAGATTAGTATTTAGTGCTCCGCAAAGACCTTTGTCTGTGGAAAGAAGAAGCACGCCCACATTTGATCCTGTCCCAGGACTAAGAAGGGGATGGGCTTCCGGATCCATTCCCGGAGTTAACCTAGCCAGCGCATTATTCAATGTTTCACTGTATGGCCTTCCCCCCAAAGCCTGATTTTGGGCCTTCCTCATCTTAGCCGCCGCCACCATCTGCATGGCTTTAGTAATTTGTGAAGTATTCTTCACCGACTTTATTCTTCTTCTTAGTTCTCTTGTATTAGCCATATTTATTCTATTTAAGATCCTTCCACCAAAGATAATCTTTTTGCGCCATAAACAATTGTATAGAAAAAATCCTCATAAAACTGCTCTGCCTCTCTAAGCTGACTGTAATGTTCTCTGCTCAAATCAGATGGAAAGCCTAGCAAAAAATTTCTATACCAATCAATAACTCCTGTTACAATTTCTGCCGTACCTTCTGATAAATCTTCACTTCGTACCCTCTGGAATGCCGGTAACATCCTTTGCTCATCATAATCTGCATTATCAAGCTTATTAGCGACTTGTTGATGAACCCCTAATCTTTCTCCAATGCCTGTTTCAGCAATCATTTTATTTACTTCTTAAAAATCCTTTCTTAAATTCCGTAACTGTTTTTTCTAACTCCTTTGTTAATTTTTCGCCCAACTCTTTTTTCTCGGCAATTTCTGCCAGTAATTTTTTCTCTTTGGTCCTAAGATGCAAAACAAATTTGTTTTCAAAATCCTTAACTTTTTCCACTTCTATTTCATCCAAGTATCCATTGGTCACTGCCCAAAGAATAGCAACTTGAACTTCTACCGGCACAGGGGAGTAGGGAGGTTGTTTTAAAATCTCAGTAATCCGACGCCCACGCTCAATTTGAGCTTTAGTAGATGCATCCAAATCCGAAGAAAATTGTGCAAATGCCTGGAGCTCTCTAAACTGGGCCAGGTCCAAACGAAGTGGGCCGGCCACACCTTTCATAGCTTTAGTTTGAGCCGCTCCACCAACCCTGGAAACTGATAACCCAACGTTTAGAGCCGGCCTGGTCCCTGCAAAAAATAAATCCGATTCCAGATAGATTTGTCCATCTGTTATGGAAATAACATTAGTCGGGATGTAGGCCGAGACATCACCGGCCTGGGTTTCTATAATAGGTAGGGCAGTTAATGAACCTCCGCCAAAGTCTTTGTTTAATTTTGCAGCCCGCTCTAAAAGTCTTGAATGCAGATAAAACACATCCCCCGGATAAGCTTCACGGCCTGATGGGCGTCTCAGCAAAAGTGACATCTGACGATAAGCCCAGGCATGTTTGGAAAGATCATCATAAATTACTAAGGCATCTTTTCCCTGATCCATAAAATATTCTCCAATGGCAGCTCCCGTATACGGGGCAATATATTGCAATGGAGCAGAGTCCGATGCCGAGGCTGCTACTACAATGGTGTGATCCATTGCTCCCTGCTCTTCCAATTTAGCCACAATTTGAGCAATCTTAGAAGTTTTTTGGCCAATAGCAACATAAATGCAGACTACATCTTTTTGATTAATGATGGTGTCCACAGCAATAGTGGTTTTTCCGGTATTTCTGTCTCCGATAATTAACTCTCTTTGGCCCCGGCCAATCGGAATCATGGCATCAATCGCTTTTATTCCGGTTTGAAGGGGAGTGTTAACAGATTGGCGGGTAATAACTCCCGGCGCAATTTTTTCAACCGGATATTTTTTGGTAGACTTTATTGGACCTTTGCCATCAATCGGCTGGCCCAGAGCATTAACCACCCGGCCCACCAACTCCTGCCCAACCGGAACTTGCAAAACCTGTCCGGTAGTTTTAACCTCATCGCCGGCTTTTATTTTAGTAAAATCCCCAAATATAACCGCTCCAACAGAGTACTGCTCAAGATTCAGGGCTAAACCAAAAATATTATAAGGAAAAACAATTAGCTCTGACGATTGAACCTCAGACAGCCCCTCAATCCTGGCAATACCGTCACCAATTTCCACTACTGTCCCAACATTCTGTTTCTGAGCTTTTAACTTAAACCCTGAAATTTCCTTCTCAATTTGTGCAATAATATCAGCCAATGATTACCTCCTTTAACTTCTCAATTCTGCTCAAAATTGTATCCTCAAAACTTAAGTCGCCAAGCCTGACTCTAACTCCGGCCAGCAGGGTCGGATCCACTTTCAATATCACATTAGTTATTTGGTAATCGGCTTTTAGGGCACTGACTAAATCCTTAATTTGTTTTTGGCTCAAAGCCGTCGGTGACTCAATTTCCAAAGTAGTTTTAGAAGTCTCTCTTTTTATCCCTTCCAAATATTTATTCATCATATAAATTGCCTCTATCTTGGACAACTTTTTAAATGAGGAAACAAGAGAGAGAACTTTTGGTCTATTTAATCTGTCACCAGCAAAACTGGCTATGACTGCTTTGTCTATTAATCTATCTAATTGTTTGTTTTTTTTCATGATTTAAGAATTTTTAAACTTTCCTGAGCGATTCTTTTTTGATCCTCCTTAGTTAATATTTTACCAGTTACCTTCTGTATAACGGTAAATATCAGTTCTGCAACTTCCTCGCGCATTGATCCTTCAAATTTTTGTTTTTCCATTTGAAATTGGAGCTGAAGATCTTTGGCCACCCTTTCTGAAAGCGCTTGGGCTTTTATTTTTGTATCCTCATACAATTGGTTCGCAGAGGCGGTTGAATCTTCAATAATTTTTAATCCCACTTTCGTTGCCTTCTGAATTTCCAGCTCCTGTAGCTCACCAATCTCCCTAAGCCTTTTTTCAATTTCTTCAGCCTGTTTTAAACTCTGGGCAATCCTATCCTTCCGAGTTTCCAAAACTTTTAAAATTGGTTTATAAAGAAACTTTTTTAAAATAAAAAGCAGGATTAAAAAATTGACCACTTGCGCAGCCAGTAAAACGGGTTGTACTCCAAATTCAGCTAAAATTTTGTCCATAAGCAAAGCTTGAAGGCATCGCCGAAAGCTGAGCTTTCAGGCTCTGCCTATAAGAAAAGGTTACAGGCACTAGGTGACAGGTTACAGATAATTTTTTACTGTTGCCTGTTGCCTGCACACTGTAACCTTATTTAATAAATGCTATAACTAACGCATAAATCGCAATTGCTTCGGCAAAGGCCATACCCAAAAGCATGGCAGGCAAAATCTTAGCCTGCGCATCCGGATTTCTGCCAATTGCTTCAACAGCCTTCATGCCGATTAAACCAATGCCAATGCCCGGCCCGATTGCTCCTATACCGATAGCTAAACCAGCTGGTAAATTTTCCATTTTCTCCTTTCTTTATGTAGTTCTCGACTACGCTCGAACATTAATTATATTATTCTTCGACCGAAGTGGAGAAGTACCTTAATGTTCAGCATGTTTTTCTGTTAATAAAACCATAAAAACCAACGTCAACATCATAAAAACTGCCGCCTGCACAAATCCAACCACAATTTCCAGTCCGTAAAACGGAAGCGGCAGGACAAATGCAAAAATTCCGGCAATTGTCGAGAGCACTACTTCTCCTGCAAATATATTACCAAAAAGCCGGAAAGAAAGCGAGATGATCTTTGTAAATTCGGATACTATTTCTAAAAGGCCGACAAATAAAAAAACCGGAAACATCTCCAAAGAAACCCAGCGCTTTAAGTAACTCAAGATTCCTAAGTATCTTATTGCAAAAAAGTGAGTCACCACCGCAGAAACTAAAGCTAAACTCAAAGTCATATTTAGATCCGAACTCATGGAGCGGAAAAGAGGCTGACCCCTAAATGTAATAGTTCCCATTCCGGGAATTAAACCGACCCAGTTGGCCATGATAATAAACAGGAAAAAGGTGAAAACAAACGGGAAAAAAACTTTAGCTTTGCTCTTTGCCAAATCTTCAACCATGCCATAACCTCCTTCAATAATCAGTTCCATAAAATTTTGGAGGCCGGAAGGAACTGCCCGCAGTCTGAATGTCGTGACAACACTGACGATCGTCAAAATTGTCATCACAATCCAGGAAACTAAAAGAGTATTCGTCACGGGTAGAAATCCAATATGCCCCAAAACTTCCGGCTTTAAAACAATTGAATGTTCCATAGGTTAATTCTACAAAATAGCATAGCTTGGGTCAATGGAGTTTAAATATTGATATTCTTTCATAGTATCCTCAGGCAGTTTTTTGAAATAACCAAATTCACTGGACTGAAAATCTAATTTTATTTCTCCCTGGTCTATTTTAACCTCAAAAACCAGAGAAACCGAATGGCCAGTGGAATTTTTAGATTGATACCAGTCGGTAAACCTTAAAAACTTGATAATTGAAACCTCAACCCCTAATTCTTCTTGGCCGATTCTTTGAACAGCTTCTTCCACAGATTCATCAAACAACACTGTGCCTCCGGGCAAATACCACAACCCGATTCCGGGTGGAATATCTCTTTTAACCAACAGAATTCCTTCCTCATTTTTAACTAAAAGTTCCACTGCCAAACGAGGAGCCTTGGCATAAATATCCCTATATTCTTCCTCCGGTAACTTAGTAGCCATAAATATTATCTTATCATACCATATTATGATACTAAACTTCACCCTATAGTTGACATATTGACTTTATGTGGTACAATATATATGTTAGAAAATTAAATAAGCAAAGGCGTTGATAGAGAAACAGTAGAAATAAATTGGTGGGCATCTGAGAGTAGACGGTTGGAGCAAGTCTACCGCACAATTTATATCGAATTACCCTCTGAAGCCGTAAGCCGAACCCATTAGTAAGCTGAGCCGGGTGCGAACCGTAATATCGCATGAGTGTGTCGAGAAGTCGGAGCACTCGAGAATTAGCATTTATTGCTTAACTTCGAGTCCCGCCAGAAAGCGGGATTTTTAATGGCAATAAATGGAAACAAGGTGGTACCGCCTGGAGATGGCCCTTGTCTGATCATCAATTTTTGGTGGTTGGACTAGGGCTTTTTTTAAAGCCTAAAAGGAAGATATGGAAAGAGATGAGTTGAAACAACTAAATCAGACCGGGACAGCCGCTTTAATTGACGGGGCAGATCCTTTTGGACTTAGGGGCTTTGATTTTAGTATCCGAGTGCCTGAGAAGTCTGAAATATTTGATGAGGAAGAAGCTAAGGCATACATAGAGGGGTGTGATTACCCGGAAACAGCTGATGATTTACTTCTGGCGCTAGAGGTTCAACGGATGTTTGGTCCGGATAGCCTGAGCAGGATGCGCATTTTGGATGCCATGTGCGGACCTGGAAGGTTAGGCAGAGAATTTTTAGGTCTGGGTGCACAAAGCGTTGTATTTCATGATGGGGATGCCACTATGACTTCTCATGCAATGGATGAAGCTGCAAAAGCAGTAGTCATTGGGCAGCACATTGATATTGTGACATCACCTGTTGAGAATATACCTGTTCCGGACAATACTTTTGATCTGGTCATTTGCCACAATGCCACACATCAAATGGCAAATATAGACAGGCTAGAGATGGCCATGAGAGAATTTGTCCGGGTAACTGCACCTTTGGGACATATTGTTGTAGCTGATTACCAAAGATCAACAACTCCAAATTTTTTCAGGGCACTGGAAGAGCGATTACTTTGCACAAGGCCGGAAATAGTGCCGCTTCTAATTCCATCATTTACGGCAGCTTTTTCTAAACAAGAGTTTGGAAGCGTAGTTTGTGCCATACCAATGGTCAGGAAGTTTATGGTTACTGATGCAGAAACTCCAACCCTTACTCAAAAAATGTGGGAAAGAGTTGGAGCAGATCCTGTTAAAGGACATCTAATGGATTTTAGTCCAATTTCACTGAGAGTAATTATTCAAAAGGAGTAAATATGAAACAAAAAAAATCCACATTTATCAGGGCAGAGGTTATTGGAAGTATGTTAAGACCTAAATTCCTATTAGATGCTCAGAGTCTAATAAGAAAAAAGCAAATCACAGCTGAAGAATTTGTAAGACTTGAGGACAAGGCAGTAAAACAGGCTGCTGCTATTCAGGAAAAAACCGGGGTTGATATTTTGACAGATGGAGAAATGCGCAGGCCGGTATTTTGCCATAATTTAGTACAAGCTGTTGACGGATTTAAGTGGAATATTAAGGGTAATTCGGTCATCTGGTTTGATATGCAGGGGAATAAAATAGTAGATCCAGTAACGGTTGGATTAGTAAAGAAATTACAAAAAAAACATGACATTTCAGTTGATGAATTTTCTTTTCTCAGAGGCATCACTGATAAACCTAAAAAAGTAACTATCCCAAGCCCTACCATGATGGCTTACTATTTTGTTCCGGGGATTTCTGACAAAATTTACTCTCCAAAAGAGTTCTTAAATGAAGTTACTCAGATATTAAGGGAAGGTGTGGCTGAATTGGAACGGATCGGTGTTACCTACATACAAGTAGATGCGCCGGAATTTGGCATGCTGCTTGATCCAGTACAGCAAGAGTGGTTTAAGGATAAGGGATTTAATCCGGATGTTTTAGTTAATGATGGGGTAGACATGATAAACAAAGTATTTGAGGGCTTTTCTGGAATAAAAGGACTCCATATTTGTAGGGGAAATGATAAAAATCGTTTTATGGCCAAAGGGGGATATGAGAAAATTGCTAAAGCAGTATTTAAAAAAGCCGACGTAGATAGACTTTTACTTGAGTTTGACAGCGATAGAGCTGGTGACTTTTCTCCTCTGCTTCACGTACCAAAAGACAAAGTAGTAGTGTTAGGCCTTATCTCTACAAAAACGCCAAAATTAGAAAGCTCAAAAGCTATTCTGGCAAAAATAAAAGAAGCAGTTAAATTTTTGCCGCTAAAACAACTGGCAATAAGTACTCAATGCGGATTTGCTTCTGTAGCTAAGGGAAATAATTTATCTTTTGATGACCAAGAAAAAAAATTGAGACTGGTCTCAAAAGTTGCCAGACAAGTATGGTAATATGTAATCAAACCATGACCACCGAAGAAAAATTTAATTTAATCACCAGAAATCTGGAGGAAACTTTAACCGAGGAGGAGTTAAAAGCTCTGATTGAATCCGGAACTCCGTTGAGACACTACATAGGCTTTGAAATTTCCGGGAAATTACATATTGGCTACTTTTTCCTTTGTTTAAAAATTAAGGACCTGCAAGATGCCGGAGCAGAGACAGTTATTTGGCTGGCGGATTTACACTCGGCCATTAATGATAAGTTGGGCGGGGATTTGGAAGTTATTAAAAAAGTGGCCAGGGGCTATTTTACAGATGCTTTAACAGTTTTATTTGAAAGCATTGGCGGAGATGCATCAAAACTTCAATTTAAACTTTGCTCGGAAACTTATTCGGAGAATCCTGATTTTTGGTTAACACTTTTGGAAGTTGGAAAAACTACCACTGTTGCCAGAACCAAAAGATCCATTACCATCATGGGCAGGGAAGAGTCTGATGATTCTATGGAAACGGCCAAACTTTTTTATCCGATTATGCAGGCGGCGGATATCTTTTTACTGGGAGCTAATATTGCTCATGCCGGGATTGACCAAAGAAAAGTTCATGTGGTAGCCAGAGAAGCAGCTACCCAGGTTAAAACTCATCCTTTAAAAAATGCTAAAGGTGAGCAAATTAAACCGGTGGCTATTCATCATCCCATACTTTTAGGGTTGGATTTCCAGGGGGGAACCTCGGATGGGGAAGCAGATGAACAAGCTATGAGGTCTAAGATGAGCAAATCTAAAGCCGATAGTGGGATTTCAATTCATGACAGCCCCGAAGATATTAAAAGAAAAATTAATGGAGCATTTGCACCTGAAGGGCAAGTCGAAAATAATCCGATTCTTAACTGGACAAAATATTTAGTTTTTTACAACCAGGGCGATGCCTTACAAGGCGACGCCTTTAGAGTGCGTCGGGAAGAAAAATGGGGAGGGGATTTGGAGTATTCCACATATCAAGACTTAGAAAAAGATTATGCCGACAAAAAATTACATCCACAGGATTTAAAAACCGCAGTAGCCGGGTGGCTAATCCAAAAGTTGGAACCGGCACGCATTTATTTTGAAGATCCCAAAAGAAAATCCGCTCTGGCAGAAATTGAAGGACTAACTTCTAAATAATCTGTTTGCATATCTAACTCGTAACGCATTTGCTAATCCAGCAACTAAACACAAAGCCAATGCAGTTTGAGGTATTTCTACCTGAGATCTTAATATTTGGAAATATCTCTCCTGATCCGCTATCTGAAGAGCCAAAGCAGCAGTTCCTATTATAGCAAGAGCAGCAACAAAACCTTCACCCATCCTGCTTAAAGATAATTTTTCTGAATCTTGCTCTCTGCTAATGGGAGGATCAAAATCAAATATTTCCGAACTACGTAAACTTTCAGCTGACATTAGTTTTTGACCTTTTAGGGCCGGGATAGGCTAATATTAAAGTCACGATTGCAAATAACATTACTACTATAATTGACAGCAGAAAAACTATATCAAAACTCATTTTTATATTCCTTTTTTAGCAAAATTAATACTAACTAACCAGCAAAAAACTGCACTAATTAATCCCAATAATATCACCATTGGTTGAATTTTGTCAATTACAGTTAGATTGGATACAATTGGAGACAGTACGGCTACTCCCAGAAAAACTTGACCTGCATTATCAAAAACATTTGATAACCTATTGATTTGTTCTTTTGTGAAAGTGGGTTTTAAACCGCTAATGAAGTTCATCAATTCTGCGCAGTTTAACACAGGTTTAGACTATTTTGAAGACCCAAAAAGAAAAACAGCTTTAGAGGAAATTGAAAGGTTAACTTCCTAAAGGGCTGCCAGAACGAGCGCCAATCCCACTCCTGCTATTACCCCATACTTTAAAATCTTCTTCCACCGACTTGAACCTTTTTCTTTGGGGAATCCAGAAGAGGCCAGCATTTTTTCAACACTGCGTTCAGCCATAAACGTATTTTACACCTTTGACAAATTCCCTTCAAACTGATATTTATAAGTAATGATGTACTCAAAAAAGTTTAAGATTTTTTGGGTAATTCTATCGGTGGTGGCCGGAGCTGCCATTATTATCTTTTCCCTTTTGCCCCTATTATATAGCTTCTAAGCTTCAACAGGCATTTGGCCTGTTTGTAAGATTTTATCTGATTCTTTTTTTAGGGTGTCTTCCAGAACTACTGCAAATCCGGGAATTTCGGCGGCAAATTTTTCAAATTTTTGCTCCAGCATGGGATCTTCCGGTCCCAAATCTTTAATTTCCGAGATCTGATCATCTGAGAGCTGATCAATTAAGGTTTTAATCGTCAGTTGATAGAAATGATTCCGGAGTTTACCCGCGATTTCTTTTTTTTGCTGCTCACTCATATAAGAAACCTTATCCAGTTTTAAGCACTCAACTATTAAATTTTCCACAAAATTTTCAAAAATATTATCCATACTTATTTACTGACAACTGATTTAACCACCGATTTAACACTATCATCAAATATCAGTTTAAATCCAACCGGCAGGTTACTTTGGTCAACAAAACCGTCCCCGGTAACACCCCATTCAGGAACAGCAATGCCGGAACTTTTTGCCAGCTGCTTGGTTACTTCTAAAACCTGAGCGTTAGAGGGTTCATGACCAAGAACTTCCCGTAGATAATTGGAGCTGACATCCCAGGGATTAGAGCCTTTTTCCAGAAAAACTTCATGGGGGATACTGGTTATTTTTTCAACCAATTGAGCATCAGCTATCTCAGAGGGCGGCGGTGCAACTGTTTCAACCGGCGGGGGTGGCGCCTCAGAAACCACCGGAGCAGGAGGCGGGACAGGGGGAGGAGCAGCCGCTTCAGGAGCTGGCGGTGAAACAGGTTGTGGTGCCGGTGCTTCAGGAGTCTGAATTTCAGGAGCGGCCGGCGGCGGGGCAGGCAGCTCAGCAGGAGCTACAACAGGAGTGGCTTCGACAACCGGCAGAGTTGTGTCGGTGGGAGTAGCTGTCGGCGTGTTCAAGGAAGTTTGGGTCGGGGTTTGGGTTGGAGTTTCAGTTGGGGTTTCCGAGGAGGTTGGTATATCTGTTGCAGTGGCGGTTGAGGTGGCAGTTTGAGTCGGGGTTTCAGTGGGAGAGGCGGTGGGAGTTTCGGTGGGGACTGCCGAGGAGGTTGGTGTAGCAGTCGCAGTGGGAGTATTTGTTGATGATTCAGTGGGGGTAGATGTTGCTGTTACAGTCTGAGTTGGAGTTTCAGTGGGGGTCGGAGTTTCAGTAACACTATCGGGCGTTTCTGTAGGTGAGGCGGTTGGGCTGGTTAAAGGTGTTTCGGAAGAGGTGGGTGTAGCAGCAGATGTTGGTGTTGGACTTTCTGTTGGCGTAGGAGAGAGGGTGGCTGTTTGAGTGGGCGTGGGGGTTTCTGTTGGAGTCGAGGAGAGTGTTGCTGTCTGGGTTGGAGTAGGGGATTCAGCAGTGGGAGCAGGCGGTATATCTCCGGCAGTTCCGACAGTTTCAGCTGGTAGAGGAGTCGGACTTTCGGTGGGGGAAGGTGTTGGGAAAGAAGTGGCGGTTGAGGTTGCTGTTGCTGTATTGTTAGGTGTTTCTGTGAGCGTGGCAGTGGCTGTTTCTGTGGGCAAAGCAGTCGGACTAGCTGAGGGCAGTGATGATCCCCCCATATTTGGGCGTGGTAAGTTTGCTCCCAAATCCTTAACTGCGCCTATTGCTCCTCCGGCAAATCCTCTGACACCTTCAGCTACTGCCCCTGCAGCATGTCCAACAGCAGTTTCCGCTAAAGCTTCTCCGATTGCTCCACCAACCGCGCCTCCAACAGACCCAAAAGCAAAACCCTTTAGCGCGCCTTTCCCGATAGCAACTCCTAACCTTTTTTTCTCATCAGGAGCAAAAGCTCTGATAAAATCCCAACCCCACAAACGTTTGTCGGGATCAAAACCTTTTTCTGTTCTAATTCTGGCCAATTTGTCAGTATATTGATGATAATGTTCTTTTATTCCTTCTCTGGCGGCTCCGCCTATTACAGATGAAGCAGCTCCTGTAACTACTCCCGGTCCCACTATACTGCTTACAGCTACGCCCGTTGCTATCCCCGCCGGTATGCTGAAGGCACTTTGCCTGGCCATCTTTGTTAAGATGTTTACCCCCACATTAAAAATTCTCGACCTTCTTCCGGAAGACTTCTCCTTCGGACCCTCCGGGAGAGCAGAGGAATCGGCAATTCTTTCTCTGGCAGCTTCCGCCCTCTGGCGAAAACCGGCTGCTAATTCATTGGTATCTGGAGATCCGGTATCCATATTTATGTGTGCCTCCCGCCGGACTCCGCTTCATACTTCTCAGCTATTTTTTCCATAACCTCTGCAAACAAATCATCATCTAATAATGCTTCCAATTGATCAATATCTGGATCACTAGCATCCAGCGAGGCATTCACAATCATTTCAGCGAATGAGCCAAGCATATCCCTAACTATATCATCCTCGACTTCTTTTGAAAAAGTACCTGAAGCATTAGCCATTTCTCTAAAATGATCCCTATTAAGTTTTCCTGTTATCTGATTTCTAACAGCACCATCTCTTAAAACATCTAGAGTACCTCTTAATCGTTGTTTCGCTACTTGATTTATTGTAAGACCAAATCTGTCATATGCAGCTTCAGCGTTGAGAGGCGGTTCAATATCGGCTGGAGCAGGAGTTGCCGGTTCGACTCTGGAATTATCTACAACTGCATCTGTTTGCACAGCCGCAGTGGCTTGATCTTCTTTTCTTTTAAATGTAAATGCCAATTTGCCGTTTACTATCCTGACACTATCTACTTCGTATTCGGGATCTATTTGCCCATTAACTTGCTCCTTTATAACTGAATCAAGGTTTGTAAAAGTTTGTTGGACTTTGCCGCGCATGCCACGAAGAAAAAAAGGCAAATTAATATCCGGCGGAGCAACCGTACTCAAACCGGCTGATCCATTTTCATAAAGAGCGACAAATTGTGCTTCTCCTCCCAGAACTCCTGCTGCACCAATCACTGACAGCTGGTCATCAACAATCGCCACACTAACTCCTTTAATACTGGCTCCGGTGACCTTAACGGTTTTTAAATAGTCAACTAACTGATCCGGGTTTGCTTCATAATAGTTATCTCCGCGCAGGAGTGCAGCATTAACTGACTCCGCTAATCCCGGCGGCTGCTGTTGATCCGGCTCTGCCGGACGGACCGGGTTGCCTCCACTATTTAGCGCTGCTTGAGCTGCTGAAAGTTCTGCCGGAGTAACTTCCTCGTACATAAATCCAGTATACACAAAACTTAAAAATTATGTAATATTAAATTACATGGAAACAACCTCTGCTCCTCCGGAACCGGCTAGCGCTCCACTTTCACTTAACCTGATCCGTGAAGCCAGGGCTGCCGGAAACGTCAATCTTTTTTTAGCCGGAGTAAATGCTACTGTTGACAGTGGTGAGATCAACAATCCGTCTGTCTCTCAAATTGTCGCTGAGGAGGGAAGGGACCCGGGAATCAGAAACGGAGTCTTTAATCTGGTACTGGCAGCCGACCAGGGGGGAGAACCAGCTGAGGTTTTAAAAACCATCAATGCCGCCCGTTTAATAGGGCTGGGAGAAATCCCCACAGTGGAAATTGTTTTATCCAAACTGGAGAGAAAAAATCAAACACTCAGCGCTTACCTTTCTTTGCCTGCTTTTCAGGACACTCCCCAAAACCGGGCTGACAATACCTTTGTGCCTCGGGATGATTTAAAAAGTGTCTTTGCCGATGCCAAAACAAATATAGCTAGGGCCCAAGCGGTCAAAAAAGACAACAAAGCCGTCAAAAAAGTGTCCCAACACCTGTCACGGGTAATCTTAAGAGAAACAGAAACCACCGGGAGAGAAAGAGAAGCGATTGCGGGAGCCCTGGTGGGGCTTTTTGAAGATCAGGATCTAAGGCTAAGTTATCCTCTGGTGGCCGAATATGTTCAAAAGGTTAATACTCGAGGTTATAAAAAACCAAAGGAGGTTAACGGACAATTATTAGCCTTTTTGTACTCTTTAAAAATTTTAACAGAGCATCCGTCCGGTGGTATATCCCGCCGCAGATTTTTAGTGGGATCAGCAGTTGCGGCGGCCGGTCTGACGGTAATAGGCAGGACGGCGCTGGCCGGCAGCAGAGAAACTCCCGGCCCTCAAGCGGTAACCGCTGAACCTGTTAATCTGACGCCGGAGACCGCCGAACCGGTTGACCTGATAGATGAGTTTATTAAACCACTGATAGAAGAGGCCCCAAGAAGAAGAAAAAATAGGGCCGAGAAAGAAGGCGAAAGCAATTACTACCATCGGGTAAACCGGGAACTTAATGAAGGTCTTGTCAACATCCTGTTATTTGGCACCGGGCCGCAGCTGATTGCCGGAGTTGACAAACCAGATCCATTTACTGTTAACCAAATACTGTCTATTAATCCCAAAGCCAGAACCATTGACTTAATCGCCATCAGTAGTGATACCAGAAATCCAACGCTTGAAAAATTCTTAACTGATAGAAAAGAACCTGCTGGCCTGGCCTATATGAATAACGGCTGGGATTTTGGTGAAGCATATCGCAAGAAAACCGGAGACAAGGACGGCGGATTTGAAGCCATGAGGGAAAGCTTTGAGGAAGCAACCGGGTTGTCAATAGATTTCCAGGGAGTCATCTCCGACGGTGTAATAAAAGATATTATCGATTTGATGGGAGGTATTGATGTCAATATTCCGTTTGAAGCCTCCACCTACAAAGTAATCATCGACGGAGTAGAATATCGCGCGCGAAAATTCACTCCGGAAGACAAGCATCTTGACGGGGTTGGCGCCGTGCAGT
>Ga0209515_10004650_pt1 | contig 18399 bp, 17 predicted proteins | sample Subgroupgradi54m_FD_187454 | JGI IMG/M metagenome (GOLD analysis project Ga0209515, IMG submission 187454) | Subsurface groundwater microbial communities from S. Glens Falls, New York, USA - GMW60B uncontaminated upgradient, 5.4 m (SPAdes)... ...
CAGGGCCGGTAAGGGTAAGGGTTAGTCCCGGAATTTGCGTTGCCGTTACTGGCTTTTTTTCTTCGTTTTTAACTCCGCTGATTACAATAATAATAACAATGATGATTATAAGGACAACAAGGGCAGGCACCCAGAATTCGCTGGTTGCTGCAAGCGCGCTTCCAATTGCTCTTCCTGCTCCAGCTAAAGCTTTACGCCCAAGATTTGCAGCTGCTTTGTTAGCTCTACCCAACCCTGGTGGGATCCTGGGAGAATTAGTAGGACGTGGTGGTGATGATGATGGTGATGGTCGGGGAGGTTCTGAAGATGGCTCTGGGCTTGGTTGTGATGCCTCTTTTGGTATTTGGATATCGGGTTGTGATTGTTGGCGTTGGTCTTCGTCTTGCTCAGGTTGATATTGAATTCTTTCTCGAATAGTTCCACGTGGCTCAACGTATAATTTCTGTACATCGGTACTTGCTTGTTGTTCTCGTTCTTTATTGATTCTTTCAAGAATGTCAATAGTGCCTTGTGCCGAAGGAGTATCTTTTTTTTCTTCACGGTGAGTTTTTTCAACATATTTAATATCTTTTTCGCCTTTTGCTAGCTGCCTGTTAATTTGGACGCCATCGTAGATTTTTGCAATGCCTGTGTGTGTTTCTTTATACGCAGTTGCTTTTTCTTCGTATTTCCATGCAAATCTTTTCCATGATGCATCTTGCACTTGTTTTGCAACATCGTCTAGTTGTATCTCGGGATTTTGTTTTTTAAGAAAAGCATATCTGGCTTGTATTTCTTCTTGAGTAAGTTGTTCTTGAAGCTGCATTGCGGGATCTTTTTTTGCATTTTTATACATTTTCTTTTTTTCTTTGTCGTATCGTTCTACTTTATCTGTAAAATCTTTATTTTCCCGAAATGCTTCTTCTGAATCTTTGTGAAGGCTTCTGTCTGTCGGGTGATCTATGGATCCGTAATAATAATCAAGACCTTCTTGCGTTGTCAGGTCTTTTCCCGGGTTTTCTTTTAGCCACGCGTCCCATTTTTCATTTGCAATTTTTTTATAATTCTCGTCCTCTTCCATAAGACGAGCCCTTTTGTTAAAAAGTAAGCCAAGAGGAGCTAAAAGGTCGCTTGCTAAATCACCAGGAAGGCTGTCGGGGTCAAAACTGCCATGTTCTTCTATTTGTCTGTCTTCGTGTGCGTCTCGAACATAAAAATACGCATCCGTTACTTCTTTTCCTTTCCAAACAGACGGGTTAATGTGAATATCCGGGTGCGCGCTTGCCCATGCAGTAAATTGTTTCGCTTCGGTAAATCTGGCAACTTCTGGTACAAGTTCGGGATGAGAGGTTTTTAGATCTTTCATAAAAACATCCCACGCAGCAGCAATCTTTGCAGCTTCCCCCGGAGATGTTTTTACGTATGCTTCTATTTCTTTAAAGTCGCGTATTTTCGGTCCCATACCTTATTAAATTTTAAACTCTAATATCTAAATTCTAAACAATGTTCAAAATTCTAATTTTCAAATCATAAAACATGTTTGGTATTTGTTGTTTCGAGCATTGTTATTTATTTAGGATTTAGTGTTTAGAAATTAGAATTTTCTATTAATTAGACGCTCGATGTTTCTTCTTGTTTTTGGAGGATCTCTTGGGGGTTTGACGTAATCAGTTCGTGTTCGAACGCTGCTGCAACGGTTTTTAAGGCCACATGGTTTTGTCCTGCAAAAAACAGTCCTTCTCCAATGCCCGATGCAAGGAGTAGCTGTTTTTCTCCTTCCGACAAATAGAATGTTTTACTGACAATATCTATCTCTGCCGTTCCCTGCTTTAACAGTATTTGCAAAGATGAGTTTGAGAGTACTGCTTTTCCATATTGGGTAGATAAAAAATCCTCTACATCCTGGGTAGCGGTTGTTAGCCCCAAATAATATTTTCGCGCCCGCTTTGCAATGCCATACACAAACGACGCACTATCTTCATGCTGCATTAAATACCATGCTTCGTCCAAAATTAAGATGCGCTTTTTTAATGTTTTTCGAATGCGTGTCCAGACAAAATCCAAAATTATATGCATGGCAATGGGGCGCAATTGGTCTTCCAGTGATTTAAGAGAAAAAGCAGTCAGCGGATTGCTTAAGTTAAGGTTTGATTGCTGGTTAAAAATGCCACTAAGACTTCCTTTAATAAACTTTTCTAAACGAAGCGCCAGGTCTTTTGCCACAGGGTCTTCCATGCCAAGCAGCACTTTGTATAAGTCTTCCATAATCGGTGGTTCTTTTTGCTGCGTTGCAGGGTCTTGGGTAATGCCTTTTTGCTGGTATGTCTGGACAATTGCCCTGTCCAAAATCGCGTCATGGGTGGAATCCAGGTCTCCGACAACAATTTTTAAAAGCGCATGCAAGGACAAAATTTTTAAGCCCAATTCGTTTTCTCCTTCTTCGTATATCCCCGAAAGATCGAATGGATTTACTTTAACAGGGGAAGAAGGGGTAAAATTAAGATACTCACCTTTGAGTGTTGTGGTAATATTTTCGTATTCACCTTCAGGGTCTAAAATAATAATTTCTGTACCAAATGCAAACTGCCGCAAAACTTCCAGCTTAATGCAATACGACTTTCCCGATCCTGATTTACCAAACACAACTTCGTTCGCGTTTTCCAGGGAAAAACGGTCAAAGACAATAAGGGAGCTATTTTGTTGATTAATGCCATACATAATGCCCTTGTCCTGCGTTAGCATGGCAGATGAAAAAGGAAACATGGAAGCAAGCGAACTGGTATCCATGTTTCTGGTCATAAAAAGTTTGTCCTGTCCCAGGGGAAGGGTTGTTTTAAATCCTTCTTCTGTTTGCAGCGTTGTTGGTTTGGCCAGGATTAAAAGGCTGGAAAGGGTTGTTAATAGTCGTTTGGAAGCGCTTTCTAAATCTGCTTCGTTATCGGAATAAATGGTTATATACATACTAAACAGGAAAAACCGTTCTACGCCTTTTGCCAGTTCTTCTTGCAATCCTAACGCGTCTTCCAGTCCTGCGGTAACGGTTGGGTCAACGGCCTGCCCATGTTCTGCCTGGGACGAAATTGTTGCTTCCATTTCGGCAATTTTACGGCGTAAATCGGACAACACATCCGGAGACGACGCGGGGTAAATATAAAACGCGATATCCAGTTCGTGATCAAAGTCAATAAGCGGGGACAGCCAGTTGGAAGAAATATAGCGGGGGTATCCGACAACAAAAAACGTTCGGGCGATTTTTTCGCCAATACGAATGGTTCGAAAATCAACTTCTACCGACGGTGGAGCAATAAGGTCCACAACAGAAACAGCGCCTTTTTGCAAGACCGATCGCACGGATTGTTGTGTTGGATTAGTCTGATTTTCTTTCTTTTTTCCAAATATACTCATATTGTTTTTGTTGCCAAAATAGTATCCGGGTTGCTTGTTGCCGAAATCATACCCTGCTCGTTGTTATACAAATCGTGAAACAGTTTTATTAACCCTTCTGTTTCCAAAATTTTACTTCGCAGTCCTAGGCGGGAAAGTTGTTCCAGTAAGGATTCGGCTTTTGTTCTAAGAGATGTTTTTGCTTCTTGTAAAAAATCATCTTTTTTAAAATTTACTCCGCTGAACCCTTTTTCTAAAGAAGAAAAAGAAATAACAATATAAAACGTTTTGTCTAATACGGTATTTACCTTAATTAAATCCTGAACAAACGCCCGGTATTGTTGCATGTACGAAATTTTTGCCTGTTCCTGGGCAATTTGCGCTTGCCCTGTTGTATGTACAAGAGCAGCAAGTTTTGCAATTTCCGAATCCAGATGTTTTACATAAGATGAAATGTCGACACGTTTATTACGAATAAGAATTTGTATAGGGAAAGACAAAGAATTAAGCATGGATGCATAAGAATATATTTTTGCCTGTTGTTCTTCCTGGGATAGAAGGGAAAAATTTGTTGCCTGAACTTCTATAATAAGGCACGCAGCGCCAGACGCTTGCAAAACAACACTTTCTTTAATGTCTTGTATTTCTGTAAATTTTTGCGTTGATGCGCGAATTTTTTGGGCAGTGTTCATACTAATTTTAACTTGTCGGGAAAAGAGAGCGTCGTAATTCTTCCCGTTGATCCACACTTATTGCAACGATCGGACCAATAATTTCTCCTTGCAGTGTTAATTCCAACGCATCGAATTTTTGCTTTCCTTCCGGATCGTCAAATTCCAGGGTATATACACCGCTAACTAAAGATGTTGCAGATGCAAATTGCCCCAGGGCATTTGTTTTAAACGCACGGACAGGATTACCATCTTTATCTTTTACTTCAACCAAAATATTTGGCAGCACATTTCCCCGGGGGTCTTTAACAATGCCGACCAGGACATTTGGATCTGTTGGCATAGGAACACCTGGTTGTTGGGCTGCAGATGGAGCAACTTTTTTAACCATGGCGTCACCCACCTCACCCACTACTGACGCAGTACCCTCTCCCTCGAGGGGAGAGGGTTGGGGTGAGGGTGCTTGTGTCTGTTGTTGTGTTTGAGCAAGGGTCTGCTTGAGTGCTTCAAGCTCCTGAGCGAGCCGTAGATTTTCTTGTTGCGTTTGCGCAAGTTGCGAAAGCACAGTTTGATATTCTGCATTTGCCTTATCTTCCTCTTTGTCATTGCGAGCGACCGGAGGAAGCGCAACAATCTCTTTAATTGGCTCGGGGACTGGTTCGGGTTCAGGTTTGGGTTGTGGTTCAGGTTGTGGTGTGGGCTGCAGAACGGGAGTTACTTCTTCCGTCATTCTGGGGAGCTGTGCGACTCCAGAATCAGTAGGTTCTGATCCTGGACGCGCTCCTTTGTCGCTTGCCAGGATGACGTTATGCGTTTGCGCTCTTTGAAAAATATATTGGTTTGGGGAAAACAGTGCTTTGAAGAAATATAAAAGCATCGAATCCATTGGCCTGCCGTCTACTGGTAAAAACGCAAGGCAAAACCCGGAAAATCCAAACAAAAATGCAAGGGGTAATTTTATAATAACAGTTATGGGAGAGGCAAAAAATAGCCAAGCCAAAACAGCTCCGCTTGCCAAATAGGCAAACTGCTTAATGGTCATGTTGCCAATTAATTTAAACTGAAACCCCGTAACGTCCTGGGGGATAGGATGATTTTCCATAACTTTATTAAATTCGAAATCCGAATATCGAAATCCGAAACAAATACAAAATACAAATGCTCAAATGATAAAAACTACTCGGATTTTCTAATAATTGATCCGAAAATATTCATTAGTTCTGTTGTTTCAGTTATTAACTCTTTTCTTCGTTTTTCCATATCTGTATTGCCGTTTAAATCAACAAGCCTTAACCAGTACCTACTTTCCTTTGCTTCTTTTCTACAAATCTTAACCCTCATGACAAAATCTTTTTTACTCAATGCTTCATTTGCTTCAATATAGTTTGCTCCCACTGATCCAGAAGATCTCATAAGCTGTTTTCCATCTTCGATATTTCCTATTGTTTTTGTAAGATTTTTGATAAACTCTCTACAATTTTTTGCATATACAAATGTGCGATCCTCTAAATCATACTGTTTTGTATTTTGTATCTCTGTCATTTGGTATTGTTTCGTATTTCGTGCTTTGGTATTCGAATTTATCTAGTCTTACAGTGTAAGACTAGCTTATATCGTGAAAAATCCTATTGCAAGATTATCAAAATGGGTCAAAGGGGATTAAAAACTGCTTGCCCCGTGAAAATTGCTCCTCGAGCCGCGCTATGAATAATAGGTAAGGCGAGAGGTAAAATGAACTGGGGTGAAAAGTATCGAAGATTTTATTTTGTTAGGTCTGTTACATTCCCAACCATGCTAAATGCAAGCGCAAAAATAATTGCCCAAATAGAAGTTCCTTTCTTTTTGCCAATTGCTTCTATTGCTTTTTGCAGTTTTTCTTTTACTTCTTTACTCACTTTTTCAACGCCAGGGATTGCTTCGACAATAGCATCCAAGTTTCCTGTCCGGATGCCTTCTTTTAATGCTTTTGCTCTTTGTAGGTCTACAGTTCCCAGTCTTGTCTGTTCCATAAATTGTTCCAGGAGGCCATTTTCTGCAAAAGCTTGGGATACAAATGCTAATGCTCTAATTTTTAACTCTGCCTGGAAAAGATCTGCTTTTGCAACTGCATCTTCCGGGTTTTTTGTAAGATCCTCGCGTAATTTTTGTATTGTTTCGTTTGTACTTTGAAGCATTTCTGCCGGATTCATTCCAGCAACAGCTAGTGCTTCTATAAACACATCGGGGGGAAGAAGGTTTCCTTGTTGGCTTGCAGTTTCGACAAGCTTTGCAAAAGCAGCTTGTCTGCTTGGTTCTACTCCTGCCTGCATGCCACGAAGATCGTTAACAGTAAGCATTGCATTTGCATCTGCTGCTTTCAGGATGGCGCGGTCTAGCGCTTCGCTTTCTGCTGATCCCGGAACAGGAAGCGCAGCATCAGGATTTTTTAAGCGCTCGATTTGCATTTCCAAAAGCACTCGTTGTGCCGATCCTTCCGGAAACTGACTTAGAATAACATCGGATTCGGCAACCATGTGCGCATTAATAATTGTTTGACGGGAAATAACTGTTGGTTCAGTTTGTCCTTCGACAATACATGTATATGCTTCGTCATTTGTGTAGGTAGCGCTTGTGACACGCATGGTGCCATTTTCTGTTGCTATATCAAAAGCTTCGTTAACTTTAAATCTTGTTGGATCGTCTTGTAATATATGTAAAACCCACAGCGCGCTTTTACCTGGGTTTTCAGTAAACATTTGCGTTCGCTGCGCTACTGTCATTGCTGGCAATGCATCATTTATAGCTTGGATTTCTCTTTGTAATGTTGCGCTTGTTACTTGTTGCATTTCTATTCCTTGTACTACCTGCCTATCTTCTTCGTGCGACTGTTGTGCTTCTGCTACAGAAGAATCAGTTGGATCTACTTGTCCGGGCTCTATATAGGATCCTGTAGAGGGTTCGTCTGTTGTGGGTTGTTCTGCGTTGGGTAGTGGCTCTGCATGTTCGTCTGCAGGCGTGTCTTCTTCTGCCACAACTGCGTTTGCCTCAGCCACGTTTGACGTGAACGCGGTCATTCTGGGGAGCTGTGCGACTCCAGAATCAGGTTCGGGTTGAGCAACAGGAGCAACTGTGGGAGCAACTGCTTCTGGTGGCGGGGCTGTCATTGTTTCGGGCATATAACGATCATAGACACTTGCTATTTTTTTGTCAATAAACTACTATTTTTATATATGCAAATGGCACCAGAAGATTTAGCTCATGTCGTGGGAAATCCACCGGAACCGGGGGCAAAGCCCGCGGTTGTTCCTGTGCCAGAAAAACCGCCAGGAAGAACATTTGATAAAAGAGAATTTTTAAAAGGAGTAGATACGGGAACAGAAATTGATAAAAAAGGAAGAGAACGCGCTGGGAAAGAAGGAAATGAAAAAGTAATAATTACTCCGGAAACAGAAGCAAAATATACCCGTTTTTTAAAAGACTACCTTACGCAAGTACATGATGCATTACAAAATAATCCTTCGCTGCGCGATAACCCCCTTGCAAAATTAGACATCCCTCTTATAGATGCATTAATGACAGATGGTAAACCGGACGAGACAAAAATTGACAATTTGTTTTCCAAGCCTCGTGGGTGGATGGTAGCAACAGAAGCAATTAACCGTTATGTTGCACAGGCAAACAGCGCGTATGCGTTGGTATCAGAAATAAGACCATCGGGACAACGCCGGGTAGCAACAGATCCTATGGTCTTGCGGCTTGGAGATGCAGGAAATGTTAACAAAATGTGGTATGACAAAATTGTGCCAGCCACGTTAAGGTATAAAATGGATAGAGGAGTTAAGGCACTTGTTGATATAAACGCTATTGCCGCTATGGAATTTGCATTCGGCAGGTTTGGCACTTCGGCAACAGATTTGGTTATGGGGGGAAGCATACTTGCAGGAGTGGAAGGATTGGGCTTGGCTGCAGAGGGAATAAGGCGATCGTTTAACAAAAGAGGTACAGAAATTAGATTAAATACAAATGTTGCTGTTTTTGACAGGTTAAAAAATAACGCACAAGAAAAAGCATACCTTCAAGCCTTAACTGGCGTTGATATAGACCATTTGGAAGAAGATCCTGCGCATCCTGGAAGATTAAGGCAGATTCCTGGAACAGTGTTGGTGACTACCCGGAATGCAGATGATATTCGTGCAGAAGGGCTAAAAGGCTACAATGCAAAAAAAGATCTTTTTAAAGATCTTACAATTCCTAGAGGACGAATAGACATGCTTCCAGAACAGTCGATATTAAATAATTCGATTGTAACCGAGGGTTTTGGTCAGACTGCTGCAAAATGGGAGCAGGAAATGATAGAGGCGTTTAAAGCAAACGAAGGAGGGATTTTGGATAAGTGGGGAAGAAAAGTAGGCGATCCTTATTTTTGTATAGATGCAACTATTTTTGGGCCATCTATGCCAGATTATGTAAGCAATCTTGATACAAAAGGAAATATAGAGCGGTTTAACAAAGCGCGACAAGAAGTAGTAGGAAAATGGACGGTGGACGTATTGACAAAGATACTTAATGAAGAAAATAGTAAAAATGTAAAAACCGCAGTCGATGCACAAATAAATGCTGTTAATAGTAATACCGATGGAGCAAAACGAAAAGAAGCAATTGACAAAAACATAACAGAATTACAAGCAGAGCGAGGCAAGTTAACTTCTCAGGAAGCAGCTATAGCCACATATAAAAAAAATGCAGAACAGGTAAACACAGCACAAGAGCAGTTTCGTGTTGGATTCCGTTCGGATGTTTTGGCTGGTCGCACTATTGATCAGGCAATCTCTCGTATTGATTCTGAAATAACAGCAAAAGAAGGGGTTATTAAAAAGAGAGAAAATGATAGAGCTAAAAATATTCGTGCTGGAAAAGCTAGTGCTGTCAAAGCTTTAGGTATTCTGGATACTACCGGAATGTCAACTCGGGATGCAGATTCAGCAAAGGATAGGAGAGCAGAGAGAGAAAAAGAAGAGCGAGCCGAAGTAGAAAGAAGTTACGATAATCAGACAAATAAAAACAAAGAAGAACTCAATAAGTATAACGAGCAGGTGGCAAAGCTGCTTACATTGCAAAAGCAGGATCAGGAATATAAAGATGGGGAGCGAAAAAACCAAGACGAAATCTTTGCGACCGCAAAAGTAGATCTTGGCGCGCTAGATGCAGCACATAATAAACTTGCAGGACCATTTACGCCCCCAGGTGTAACAGGTTGGGGAATTTCGGAAGCAATGTTGCTTAATCAAACATCGGACGAAATAATGGTGCTGCTAAATGCCGATTACGCAATAGACGTTGCAACCATAGGTCTTGCTGTAGCAGATCGACGTGGATGGCCAGCAGATCAAAACAGCGTTGCAGCAAATAGGGAACAGGTGGTTCTTGCTATGGCGGAAGCAAAAGCACAGCGCGCAGAAAATGAAGATCCGCAAAGTGCTGCACGTAGTCCTGATTTTGGTATTGTTACTGCATGGACAGTTACAGAAGACCAGTTACGACGATTATCAAAAGACCAGCTTAATGGGTTTATCAACGCTCATTATGCAGCATCGATAGCATTGGGTGGGCTAGTAGAAGGATGGTCTCCAGCAGATAATGCTCTTCAACCAAATGTAGATCGACTTGACAATGCAACCGGTGAAGCAAGGAATAGGTATCTGGTTCGGCATATGGCATTGGTTTCGGAAAAAGCAGCCGATATAGATTTACAAAAAAAAGTCTTAGAAGAACAAAAGACAAACATTGATAAAGAAGACAATAAAGAAAAGTTAAAGTCGTTGGAGCTTACAGCAAAATTACTAGCCAGACAGGGAGAAATATTTTCTAAATCAAGAGGATTAAAAACGGAAAACGCTCGGTTTACCGATGTAGTAAAAGTTACAAATACAGAAACAACGTATTCTAAAGCAGAAAGAGATGCAACAGAACCAAAAGGGTATTATGAAATTCTTGATATGCTTTTTGATTATAAAAATGGTTCGCAGGGAGAAGAGCCAAAATTAAGTAGAGAGGAATATTTTAAACAATTGTATAAATTTTTGCCTCCGCCAAAGCTTGCGCGATTGCTAAACGAGTCTTTTAATTTGGGTCTAACTCCTGGAACAACAAATATAGACAATGTGCTTACCCAACTAAAAGATCAGGTTACGTTAACACGAAATATTTCTTACCCGGAAATATATGATGGTATGAAAGATGCTATTATGACGCTAGGAATGGAAGCAGTAGCTGCGTAGTATTATGACTATTACAACAAAAGATATTATTAAAATATTGCCATTTCAAGAAGCGTTTAAAATAGATTTCTTGGAAAAGTTTGACACATTGCCGTCGGACAAGAAATTTTCTGTAGAACAGATTTTGTGGGATGCGTATTATGCGTTGTACAGATTAAAATTTGATGCTAATATTTCCCTTGCATTCGAACGGGCAAAAAACAACGAGGAAACTCTGGATAAAGATTTTTATAAAAGAGTAGAAGAACAGACGGAAAAGGAAATGGAAACTCAGGCTTTGGAAAGTACGGAAAAGGTAGATCTGGAGTCTGCGCGAAAGGCAATGGAATTAATCGTTAAAGAAATGCACGCTGCTAAAACCTAAGCTTCCCCAATTTATATTTGTCATTTAACAAGAAGATTGCCACGTCGTGCTAAATATATGGCACTCCTCGCAATGACAACCACAAAGTGGGGTAATGTCAGTAGTACGGGGGCTTCCTGACTTTCTCATTTCCCACATTTTAAGCTAATTACAGCCTCAATAATTTTGTTTTCAGGACACTAATAGCCTACAATACAGGCATATGGCTTTTATCAGAAAGGTGAAAACGGGTAGTGGCGCTACTGCTGTTCAAATTGCTCATAAACGATATGGACAAGTTGTTAAGATTGAGCATATCGGAAGTGCCCATACGAAAGAAGATCTTGAAACCTTACTCGCAGTAGCGAAACAGCGTTTACTTGGTAATCAACGATCTTTGTTTGAAGAAAATTTCTCCCCACTAAAGATCAATCTCAAACAACCGGTTTCACAGTTGCTTTTAAAGGTTTTAATTGAGCTGTATAACAGTCTTGGCTTTAATAGTCTGGAAGATGACATCTTTGCCTACCTTTGTGTTGCCCGCATTGTTGAACCAACTTCAAAACTTGACAGTATCAGGGTTCTATCCGAGCTTGGAGTGAATAGTATCGATAGAAACAAACTATATCGCTGTCTGAATCAAATTATTACCAAGGATTATCGAAAAACTATTACACAGCATTGTTTTGCCCATGCTGCACGCGGCATTAGTTTTGTTTTGTATGATGTGACAACGCTGTACTTTGAAGTACAGGAAGAGGATACATACCGTAAGCCAGGAATGAGTAAAGAGCGTCGGCTTGAGCCACAGATTATTGTGGGCTTACTTGTTGACCAATATGGTTTCCCTTTAGGCTTGCATAGTTTTGAAGGTAACACAGCTGAAACCAATACTATCCTGCCGGTAATAGAAGCATTTAAGAAGCAGCATAGACTAACAGCTATTACAGTTGTTGCCGATGCAGCTATGCTCAGTCAGAAAAATCTGGAGGCGCTCACTCATGCTGGTTATACCTACATTGTCGGCAGTCGATTGCAAAAGATCCCCTACGATATTTCGGAGTATCAGAAAACCGGAGAATTAACCGATCAGCAGATTATCACTACAGAGTTTAAGGAGGGACAACGAATTATCTACCAGTACAGGGAAAAACGGGCGGCGTTGGATTTGAGAAACATCGAAAAACAAATTACTAAGGCTGAGAGGATTCTCAATGGCAAGCTTGTTGACAGAAAAGCAAAATTTTTAAGTATCAAAACGAAAGAGAAAAAACTTAATCAAGCTCTGATTGACAAGGCCAAATCCTTAGCTGGGATCAAAGGATATGTAACCAATCTGGCTATGCCTGATGAACAGGTCATTGTGTCGTATCACCAGCTTTGGCACGTTGAGCAATCATTCCGTATGAGTAAATCAGATCTGAGAGCAAGACCAATCTTTCACCATAAACGCGACTCAATTGAAGCTCATTTAACAATTGTACTTGCGGCACTTGCCATAGGTAAAACGATTGAAAAAAATACTGGGTTGAGCATCAAACGCTTCATCAGAACATTGCGGCCCATCCGCTCAGGAATAGTTACGATTAATGGACAGGAATATCAAGCTGAGGCTGAGATACAACCGGAGATAAAGATCCTCATGCGTAAGCTACAACCACCAGGATACTAATTTGAGAAAGTCAGGTGTCCGAACTTATTATAGCATGCTCCCACCGCAAGAGTTGATATTTTTTAAAACCGCATTTGCTGCTTTATGATGCAATGAGACAGATGGGTGGAAATAAAAAATTACTTATCTTCTGGCTGTGCAGCGAAATCATTTTGAAACTTTTCCATCCATTGCTTCTGTGCTTCCGGAGTCATGTCCATGTGTTGTTTTCTCATAGCTTCCATAGCATCAATATGCACTTTATCTCCATTGGCGACCATTTCTATTGCATGTTTCTGACTATTTTCCATCATTTCTTCAGCAGTTTCACCATGAATAAGTGCCTCGCACGGTCCGTATAATTGCTTGCATATCATTGTTTTCATATAAATCACCTCCTATCGTACCATATTTCCCATTTATTCTTTTTAGACGATTTTGCTCGTTTATTGAAATCAAGGGCAAGGTCAACCCAATAGTTCAAATCTTTTTTATTGTTTGTTCCTTCTGGGTTGACAAAAACAAAACCTTTCATCGGTCTGCCGGTAAAATTCATCTCGCGACAACCTTTTTTCTTGAGAACGGCATCATAGGCTGTGGGGTCAAGACGAACCATTAAGTCATCTTTCGCAACCCCGACACACATTTTGCCGTTGACCATAAAGGTGAGCCCGCCCATCATTTTCTTTTCCTCAACTACTCTTTGATCAATAAGAGATGTTCTTACTCTATCAGCTAGATCTTCGTTGTATGCCATTTGAATGTTTAATTTTTTTATTGCAGCTCCGTACTCAACATAACTTTCTTTAATTATTCATCATATGAATTATACCAAAGGTCCGTGTCCCGTTGTGGGTAGAAATAGTTTGATATATTTACCCGAAGCTAAAAAATTTTGGGGTAACCTAACGAATGATGTCCGCACTTATTATAGCACGCTCCAACCTCAAGAGTTACTGTTTTTCAGAACCGCATTTGTAACTTTGTGAGCCCGGTTTCCCGCGAGTGAAACACCTTATTTTGTGGAATCAGCCGAGCGTTTGACGCTGCTGTTATTCTCATTTTTATTCGCTAATGGAATCAACAAGCATTTTAATCGGAGGCGTGAGAACGCTTGCTATGACCATACCGATAGGTAGCGAGCCGATATAGGAGATCATCCATTTTTGAAAGAAGTTATCCACAAAGCCAAGGTTGAGCCAAGTAAGGACGAACGACATAATCAAGCCCCCGAAAAGACCGAAAAGTACGCCCATGAGCACACCAGAATATTTTTTAGGAATTTTTCTTATAGCTTATGTAGTTCGCGCAGATTTGAGTGCGTTTACCCACCATTCTAACTCTTTTAGCTGTTTTCCAATATCGCCACTGACAAATTCGGAGATTGGGCTGCCACTTTCATCAATCGCATTAAAGATGTTACGGATAAGAATATGGTTCATGGTACTCCCGACGCTCACGACTTTTAATTCTGTCATAACTTGAATCAGGTGTTCAATCGCGCGACTTCCGCTCGCCGCTCCACCATACCCGACAAATGCGGCGGCTTTGTAGTTCCATTCAGAAAAGATATAGTCTAAGAAATTTTTCAGACTTCCTGGAATAGAATGGTTGTATTCGCCCGTAACGAAAACAAAGCCATCAGCGCTTCCGATTTTATGAGCAAGTTTTTTCTGTATTTCACCATACTGATGCATCATGGGGGGCATTGCTTGGTCAAAAAGCGGGAGGTTTAAATCCGCCACATCGAGCAGTTCAAACTCCATATTGGGAGCAGCTTTTACCGCTTCTTTTAAGTACCAATCAGCAATTTTCCGGCCAGACCTACCCTCGCGAATTGTCCCCACAATAACTAAAATCTTATTCATTTAGTAAAATTATAGAGACTAACATTCTATGTTGCAAGTACGTACACTTTTGTGCTATACTCACCTTATGGTTCGTATAGTTTCGGAGTGCAACGAAGAATGCCCACCGGAAGTGAACGTTATTGATTCAATTTCCGGAAAATGGACTGTCGAAATTGTGTTTGTGTTGTCTCAAAAATCACGTCGTAATGGCGAGTTAAAACGCATAGTAAGCGGTATTTCTCATAAAGTACTCACGCAAACGCTCAGACGCCTTGAACGTGATGGTGTAGTTGCAAGAAAGGTGTATCCTGTTGTTCCTCCGCAAGTTGAATATTCTCTTACGCCACTCGGTATATCATTAGTGGATTTGCTTTCAAACCTTCGCATATGGGGCAAGGATCATTATGGGGAAGTAGAAAAAGCGCGTACAAAGTACGATAGTCGTCCCAAAGAGAAAATTGATGATTCGATTGCCTCGAATAAAAGCCCTAATGTTTTTGACGTAAATGAGGCTAAAAGTCAAATGCTATAGGATACGATGGGTGGCTGATGAAAATTGGTTACAAAGAGGTTCCTAGTTTAGAGAGTATGCAAAAGACAATAGATCTACTTTTAGGTATGGTTACTATGTGTGTTGAAAAATTAGGTCCATTGTCTTGAGGAAGGTATAATACCTATCAGATTTTAAGCATAAGAGATTTGAAAAATGAGAATTATATTGAATCCTTATTTTGAGGCTAAAATCAGCACCTGTCCACACAGAGACCAATCTGGGGTGACCGACCGGATTCGAACCGGCGACGGCTAGCTCCACAAGCTAGTGCTCTACCGCTGAGCTACGATCACCATATATTCTTAATATTTCCTTTGCCCATTTTACTACATCTTCGACTCTTGCGCCAGCTGGCTGGACTTTTGTCCAAAGTTCCAGATTTTCAATCCTATTATCGTTTCTAATACCATTTTTATGGTGTACATTTTCAAAAGGAAACAAATACCTTCCTAATTTTTTTTCCATTACCATGCGGTGTTGAAGTACTCTTCCACTTTTATCTGCATAAGGGTGGATTTTATAATAGACATAGATATAACCATTCTTATTGAGGTGTTTCTTTTTTGAGTAAGGATACTGTTTGCTTTGATAATAACATGCCCTACAAACGTTTGATTTTCTTTGTTTTAATCTTCCGCAAAGTTGGCATGGCCTTCTGTCCGTTTGCTTACTGCATTTGGGACATAATTTATGTCTACTAGATGCCAAGTATTTTCTTTTACATCTCTGACATTCTTTCACCAAATCAGAATAACAATTTTGTGGAGCTGATGTAAAATTTTTTTTATATCCCACTATCTCCAACTCCACAAGCTAGTGCTCTACCACTGAGCTACAGCCACCATAAAAATAATACTACCAATAAATACCAATACTACCAATTTCAAATAACAAAATATCTATTGGTTTGTAATGTCGGGGTGACAGGAATTGGACCTGCTGCTTCTCGGTCCCAAACCGAGCGTTCTACCGATGAACTACACCCCGTTCTTCATTTCTCAAATTGTTTCTTTAACTGTAATTTTCCTTTTGTGCTTTTCAAGAATTTTTCTCTTCTTAAAGCATATTTCTTTTCTTTATATGCTTCGTAATATATCAACTCTAACGGTCTCCTGTTTTTTGTTGACTCTACATTACCTGAATTATGATCCTTAAGCCTATTTTTTAAATTACTGCTAAATCCTGTATAATTTTCCCCGTCCTTGATACTTTTTAGAATATATACGTAATGCATGAGTCTTGCCCTATCATTCGCTTACTTCAGTTCGTTACGCTTCACTGAAGAGCGCTTCGATAGGGCTGATATTCGTTTGTCTATTCAAATATGTGCTTGCACTGATGTAGTGCTCCTCAACGAAATAAAATGAGTTGAGGTAAACGAATATCAGTGCCCCAGGTCTTTTTCTAATCGAACACTTTTTGCCTTGGATTCACAAACTTATGCTTACCTACCAAGATCAAAAAAACTTAGAAGACGATATTGTCTTACCTGAGAATACTAAGTTTTCTAAAGCCTATTATACGAAAAAAGTGAACTAAATGAAAGAATAAAAAGAAAAAGCAGATTAATCAAGTGGAAGTTTAATTTTTACCCCTAAAGCCTTAGCAATCTTATTTAAAACATCCCCTCGTGGCATTGGCCCCCTTGGTCCAGCTCTTTCAATCCGAGCATAGTAATTGCCATCAATTTTAGCCTTTTTGCCTACTTGTTCTTGAGTAAGTCCTTGTTTATCACGAGCTTCCCTAAAAATTTTTGCTATTTCTTCTTTGAAACTCATAACTGTCTATCTCCATTGAGATTATACAACTTTTCGAGATAGTTTGCCGTTTTTAAGCAAAACGGAAGTTTTTCTGATAAAATTGGGTTGAAATGGATGTTGTAAAAAAAATTCTTAAAAATAAGAAATATAAAAAGCAAGTTGATCGGTTAAGCACAGAGATACTCAAAATAATAATGGAAGATCATATAAGGGCTCTTGAAGAAGCTTACAAAGGCGTTAAGCAACAAGAACCAGAAAGGGTAAATGATATAGAGTATTTGGAAGCTATGGCAGACGAAATGCAGAAATTATCACGAACAGTTTTGAGCAGACGCAAGGAAGAAATTGTAAAAAAGATACAAAGGCTTAATGATCGAAATGATCATGCCTAAAATAATAATAATCTGTTATCAAATTATAGATTATCGAAGCCTTTTATATATTTGATTAGTTATTCTAATACTTCTAAAGCACGACGGGATATTTGTACAATTTCATTTGGAGTTTCCGTTGTAAAATAGATTGGCTTTCCAAAAGAAACTGTACAGACCCCCTTTTTCAAAAATTTGGCACCTCTGGGAAATATTTTTTCCGTGCCTTCTACTTTTACAGGCAATATAGGTACTTGTAATTCTTTAACCATAATGCCAATTCCCGGCATGAATGGCAAAAGTTTTGTACTTCTAGATCTTTCTCCTTCCGGAAAAATTAATATATTAATTCCCTGGTCTATTAATTCTCCCATATACTGCAAAGTTCTTCTAAAACCACTGCGTTGGGGGAGGGGAAAAAGATTTCCCCCAACTGTACTATATTCAAACATTAACCGTTTTCTTAGTTTATTCAAAAAACCGTGTTGTTCATCAAAGAAAAACTCTTCTCTCATTGCCGTAGCGATTTTATAACGAATTTTTGGTGGTAAACTAAAAACTACTGGAGACTGGTCTAAAAAGCTACGATGGTTAACAATAAAAATAACCGGTTCTTTTAAAGAGATAACATTTTCTAAACCTTTTGTTCTCACCGTAAAAAACATAGTAAACACAGGAATATGTAAAATGGCATCAAGACACTGTCTTACTATTCTTCCAAAATCAGTATTTACCCAATGCCGCAGTCGTGTTTTACCTTTTGTTTTTTCTCCTTTTTCTATAATTGTACGTAATGCAGCAACTGTCGTATGTTGATTAATAAAACTGTCTTCCAAATCAATTCTAAATTCTTGCTCTACATAATTAACAAGCTCAAGTCGCGCAATGGACGTAAGACCTAAATCAACAGCAAGCAAAGAGTGTTCTTTAATATCTTTTACCGACTTTCCCGTAACTTGGGCAACAAGATTAATTAATGTATCAGAGGTTGTACTCAGATTAGTAGACAAATCGCTGTCTATCGCTTCTTTCACTTTAAACTTTTGAATTTTTAATGTTGTGGTTTTGGGAAATTCTCTGTCTTTCCATATGGTAAATCCGGTTATTTGTTGCTGTGGATCTAATACACTATTTGCTCTTTTAATAATTTCTTCTGGATTATATTTACCTCTCTCCAAAAGCAACACCGCATGTACTTGTTCGCCTTCTCCCTTGTCCTGTCCAATGACACAACTTTCCTTTACTCCTTGAATTTTGTTAACTGTGCGTTCTACTTCTTCCGGATATACATGTATGCCAGCCGAGGTAATAATAATATCTTTTTCTCTTCCTTTTATATATATATTTTTCTCCGAATCAAGTTCCCCCCTGTCGCCTGTTTTAAAAAAACCATCTTGTGTAAATACCTCATTTGTTGCCTTTTTGTTTTCCCAATAGCCGCAAAAAACATTATCTCCTTTTGCTAAAATTTGTCCATTATCTACTTGTATAGCAATTCCATCCAGAGCCTTTCCGACAGACCCGGGAACTTGCAGATCTTGCGAATTTGCTGACAAAACAGGGGAACATTCGGTTAAGCC
>Ga0209515_10004651_pt1 | contig 18398 bp, 18 predicted proteins | sample Subgroupgradi54m_FD_187454 | JGI IMG/M metagenome (GOLD analysis project Ga0209515, IMG submission 187454) | Subsurface groundwater microbial communities from S. Glens Falls, New York, USA - GMW60B uncontaminated upgradient, 5.4 m (SPAdes)... ...
CGGTGATGTTCTGGACGACGGGGGGGACGAATGGAAGCTTGGTATTGAGGAGGCTGTTGGAGAGCTGGTAGGTGAGGGTCGTGCTCCCGCCGAGCCCGTTGGTGATGGTGATGAGCTCATCGGGCAGGTTGCCCTGGGAGAAGGCCAGTTGGGACTGCCCAGACACCAGATTGAACACTCCGGGATCGGCAATCCCATCCCCGTTGAAGTCGGCCACCTGGAGCTCATCATTGGCGCTGGTTTGGGTAAAGGTCACCGGCAGGGGGGCGGAGACCAGCGTAAAGCTGCTGCCCCGTGAGAGCGCGGTGAAAACCTGGCCCGTTGCGGTGTTGTAGTAGACGAGGTCGCTTGCGCCATCCCCGTCGAAATCGGCGCTGGTGTGCGTCTTGCCGGCGCCAAAGCCGGTGAGCGCGTTGGGGGTGGGCGCGGTCCAGCCGCTGCCCGTCGAGTCGCGCACGTCTACGTTGCCCGTCGTCTTCTCCACAATGGCCAGATCCGTCAGGCCATCGCCGTTGAAGTCCCCGGTCAGCGGTTCCGCATTACTGCTGCCCCACGTGAGACTGAAGGCGCCGGCTTGGCTAAAGCCGCTGCCGGTACTCAACGCGATCGTCCAAGCCCCGTTGGCGTAGACGCCGATGTCGGCTTTCCCATCGCCGTTGAAGTCGCCGGTGAAGGGGGTGCCCGTGCCAAGGGAGATGGAAGCCATGGCGTTCGCCTGGAAGCTGGTGCCCGTGGAGGTGGCAAACTGCCACGTCCCGGCGGAATCGACGATGGCGATGTCGGCCTTGCCATCCCCGTTCCAGTCCCCCACGACGGGGATGGAACTCGTCGTCCCAAAGCCACTGAGCCAGGCGCCATGCAGCTCCACGGTACAGTTGTGGGTGCAGGAGACGCTCCAGGTGCCGGTGGTGCCATCGAAGGCGATCAAGTCACTGGTGCCGTTGCCATCCACGTCCCCGGATAACTGGGGTTTGGTGGAGGGGTTGGACAGGAGGCTGTAGCTGGGCGGACCGCCATCTTGATAGCTAAACGTCGTGGGGGGCAAACTCGTCACGCCATCGCTGCCCACGTGCGTGACGCTGCTCAGGAGCGAGCGGCCGGTACGGGGACTCTGAGTGTAGGTCAGTTGATAGCGGCGGGCCAGCGACAGTGTCCCGGCGACTGTGGCCTTGGCCTCGATGGTCTTCAGGCGCTTGGCCGTGGTGATGGCAAACCCGCTGCGGTAGTTGGTCTCCTTGTCAGGTCGATCCTCTAAGGTTAGGAGGACTTGATTCGTTGGAGCGAGGCTGGTGGGGTCATGGCCCGTGTAGTCGATTGTTGCCGGATAGAGCTGGCCTTGGTCTTTCGTGTAGCTAATCGTGAGCGTGTTGCCACTCAGATCAATCACCTTGTCCAGCGCCCAGCGAAAGACCTGGCCGGTGCTCTCGATCTGCGAAGCGACCGTCTGCCCAAAGAAGTAGCGGGTGCCGGATTTATCCCGGATCTCCCAGCCGCTGACGCCCTTGTTCTCGACGCGCAGGAACGCGCCTTCATCCTTGGCCCGATACGTCCCATCGGGAATCTGGACTAAGTCGGAGTTCACGCCCTGGACCAGAAAGGTGTAGGGATCGGAGCTGTCGTACTTCGGCGCGCCGTTCTTCGTGGAGCGCTCGATGTAGCCGACGTCCAGCGACCAGCCCACGCCCAGCCAGCCGTTTCGTCCTGAGGAAGAGTAGGCGATTCCGAGGGCGGGCTGCAGGCCTTTGCGCCCGGGCGGCACGGTGATGGGAATAGAGGTTGTTGCGCGTCCGGTGAACAGATCCGGCTGGAAACTCTGGACCGCGCTCACTCCAGGCGGAGGAGCACTGCCGGCTGAGGCGGTGGAGGAGCCCAGGTGCGAGGCTTCCGTGCGAGGAGGCAGGGCAAGTTGGGTGGCGAGGAACGCCGCACTTGTGAGCCCGGCGGTCAGGCGGAATCGGAATCGCGTGTGAGTGCCCAGGCTCATCTGTTTTCTTAAATGACAAATATTAATTTTCATAATCATCAATATCATACCGCCGGCAGCTTGTCAAGGGGGATTTCAGCACAGGAACGCGCAATGGTCTGTAGCAGGAGAGCGTGTTGAAGGAGGAGAGGGCTAACCGAGGATGGAGTATTGAAGTTTGTGGTCTGAAATCGGCAACCTCACTTCCACCGTCGTCCCCGCTCCCGGACGGCTGCGGATGAAGATCGAGCCGCCGTGGCGCTCCACGACTCCTTTGACGACCGCCAGCCCCAGGCCCATCCCCCGCTCTTTGGTGGTGAAAAACGGATCGAACAGTTTGGCCTGATACTCATCCGGAATGCCGCAGCCCGTGTCCGTCACCGTCAAGACAAGCCGCTCATCCTGCAGGGAGATAGCGAGCGTCAGGCGACCGCCGTTTGGCATGGCCTCAAGGCTGTTGAGCAGGAGATTCAGGAGCACCTGCTTGAGCTGCTTGGGATCGGCGTGGATCGTCAGCCCGTTTTCCAAGAAGGCGCGCTGCACCTCCACGCTGTGTTTGAGCATCTGATTGGAGAGCAAGGTCAGGGTCTCGTCCAGCAACTGCGACACCCGGACCGGCTGCACCTCCAGGGGCGCGGGCTTGGCGAATTCCAGCAACTCTTTCACGATCGTGTTGATGCGATCGATTTCGCTTTGGACGATCTTGAAGAACTTCTCGCGGAAGGTGCGGTCCTGGTACTTCTCCGGCAAGTACTCGGCGAAGGTCTTGATGGCCGAGAGAGGATTTTTGATCTCATGCGCCATGCCGGTGGCGAACTGCCCCGCGGCCGCTAATCGTTCCTGCTGAAGCAGGCGCTCGTAGGCCATCCGCAGGTGCTCATTGGTCGTCATGAGCTCGTGGTACGAGCGGGCGTTGTCAATGGCGATGGCCGCCTCGTTGGCCAGGGTCGAGAAGGCGTGAAGATCATCCGGCAAGTAGCCGGCCCCTGAGAGTTTCTCACCCAGGGCCAAAAACCCAACCAACTCATCCTCAATGAACCCCGGCACGATCAGCGTGGCTGCCAAGCTCACTAACTCACGCTCAATAGCTGGACTTGGCCTGTGCTCCGCCAGCTCGTCCCGGTTGACGATGCGCCGAGACTGTTGCAACCGCCTGATCAACGGATGCGCCGGTATCAGCGTATACAGCGACTCAAGCGAAAACCGCTTGGGGCCGTGGCTGGCGATGAGCCGGTAGCGCTGCGTCCCCTTGTCCCAGAGAAAGAGCGAAGCGTGCTGCACACGCACGACCCGGCTGACCACCCGCACGATGAGTCTGGTCAATTTGGTGAGGTCGCGCACGCGCGTCATCCCGCGAGCTGCCTGGAGGAGGGTGCGTTGGTAGCGACGCTGCTCCTTCAACAGCGCCCGCTCAGCCTGACGCCGCAGATACGCATACGCAAACGGCCCAATCGTCGCCAGCACGGTGCACAATCCGAGCGGAATCAGCCACCATCCTTCTCCGATTTGCCGCTCGAGCCACTCCTTCCCCCACCACCCTACCGCAAATGGGAGTCCAAGTACCACGAGATAGGTTCCCAATAATACGCCTGTCCGAGTGATCGCGACTTTGATATCCATAAGCTGATGTTTGACGATGGCGTACGCAAATACAAAGAAGTACACCACAAGGATGTAGTCATCGGTTGGCGGGAAATCCACGACGCGAAAGACCCGTGTAAAATATTCAAGCCCTGCAGTAGCAGCGATCAGGTGCGATAAGAACAGATATTGCATCTGACGCTGCGGACCTCCCGTCAGACGCCGGACACTGCGATACATGAGGCATAATCCAAAGCCAAGGCTGATGACGAAGAAAACTACAAAAGCTGGATACAGAAATCCTGGGGATGAAATTCGGAATCCATAGGGTTCGATCACTCGAAGCTTCTGGATAAAGAGATCCGTGAAGGTCAACAAGGCAAATATGCCAGAGACGAAGTAGGCTGCTCTTAGGAGGGTATATCTACGTTTAAGAACCGGCTGTGTTAAGACAAACGTGAAATGGAGGAAGAGGGTTGGCAGAAATGCAGCAGAGACATAACACAATCGGAGGACCTGAAGAGCACGGGCTTCGTCATGGATCATGTTTCCAAGCGAAGAACCGACGCTCCAGAACCCAATGCTCAATGCGAAAATCGCAAAGAATCGATTAAGGGCATGGTGACGGTTTTGAAGATAGACAAATACCCCCAGCGCACAGATAATCCCAAACGATACCAACCCGCTTGGTACCACTATACGTTGCACGAAGGTATTCAGATCCATCATTCAGCGTTTAACCAAGACTCCACGGACGGCCTCGACGATCTGCTTACGCTCATCCGACCTCGCGTAGCTTGCGTGCCTCAGGGGGATATGGTATATGTAGCATATGGCGGTGGTGTTCGAAGACGTGTTCGGCCATCGCCTGCATTTGGACACAGATCATCAGAGGCATATCGTCGCTGAACACCCTGAAGTTCGGCCTTATCTGAAGCAGTTAGGAGTGGTGTTCCGTTCGCCAGACTGGGTGAAGCGCAGCCGCCGCGATCCCAACGTGTACTTGTACTATCGTTTCTATCCTGATCTGTTGGATGGCAAATATCTGCTGGGGATTGCCAGGATTGGCTCTCGTTCATGTGTGCTGACGTGTTATGTGACAGATAGCATCAAACAGGGAGAGGTGCTATGGCCGACGCCTTGAGATTCGCCTACGATAAAGACGCGGACATCCTTGACATCGCACTCGGCCGTCCTCGACCAGCTATTTCTCGAGAGATCGAGGATGATCTGTTTGTTCGCCTTGATCCGAAGAGCAAGAAAGTGATCGGCTTTTCGATCCTGAATTTCACGAAATGGTTCAAGGACCTCGATGACGTTCGCCCCATTCCGGTGACAGCCCACTTCAGCCTTTCTCGCTCCTGAGCGCCTACACAGCCCCGTTCTCTTTCTCTCCCGTCACCTCTTTCCTCGTACGACCACCTCGTGCTCGCCTACGGGGCTAAGCGCTGAAGGCTCCGCGGACGGCTTCCAGGATTTGCTCGCGCTCGAAGGGCTTGGGCAGGTAATCCAGGGCGCCGAGCTTCACGGCTTCTTTGGCCAGCTCGATACTCTGATACGCCGTCAGCACCAGGATCGGCGCGGTAATTCCCTGCTCCTTCAGCCGCTTCATCACATCCAATCCATCAAGCTTGGGCATCTTGATGTCGAGCAGGACCAGATCGAAGCGGTCAGCGGTCAGCTTGGCCAGCGTTTCCTGGCCGTCAACGGCAAACACCAAGTCGTAGTCTTCCCCTAAAATCAAGCTCAGCGACTCCCGAATACCTTCCTCATCATCCGCGATCAAGATGCGCAGCATACCCTCAACCTCCTCTGTTAAGTGGCAATTGGATCCTCACCGTCGTTCCACGGCCGATGTCGCTGTCGAGAACCACACGACCGCCGTGCTCCTGGACGATGCTGTGCACGACCGAGAGCCCCAGGCCGGTCCCATCGGGCTTAGTCGTATAAAAGGGGTCGAACACACGCGCGAGGTCTTTCTTGGGGATGCCCGGGCCGGTATCCGCAATGATCACATCCACGTGTCCATCCTCGGCGACGGTCGCAATGCTGATACAGCCCTGGGGGTCCATGGCGTCGATGCTGTTGAGCAGGATGTTGAGGAAGACTTGCCTCATCTGCCCCGGGTCCACACAGAGCCCGTCATCCTGCGTGTAGGCGCGCGCGACCTCGATGTGCTTACTCAAAAGCCTGTCGTGGAGCAGCTCCACGGTTTCATCGATGAGCTGGGAGATCCGCACCGGTTGTTTCTGGGGCTGAGGCGGTTTGGCGAATTCCAAGAGCCGCTGGACAAGGTCGTTGATCTTGCCGACTTCCTGGCTTACGATCCGCGCAAACTTCTCGCGAAAGTCCGGGTCGTCATATTTCTGCGGCAGATACTCGGTGAAGGTTTTGATAGAGGAGAGGGGGTTCTTGATCTCATGCGCCATCCCTGCTGCCAATGTGGCGACGGCTTTGAGCTTTTCGGTCTGCTGCGTTTCCTGCTCGAGCCGCTCCATCCGCTTCACTAATTCTTCATAAGGTGTCCGGAAAAACAGTCGGTCAACAATCCGTTGAACGCCGACCTTCAGGGGTTGAAACACCAGTGCCATGAGGGCAAACGCAGTCAAAGATAAGCCCACAGATTTGTAGCCAAATGTGATTTGGAAGAATCTCTCTAGGACATAGATGATTCCAAAATAGCTCACGGTGAGTAGCGTTACCAGGAGCGAGTAGACGAGGCTTCGGCGAATCGCGATGTGAATATCAAAAAGCCGAAACTGGACTATGGCATAGACGATACAAATGACATGCAATGGTACTAGATAAAGCCCAAAGGGGTTGAGGAGAGGAATCTGAATGCCAAATTTCAAAGCAAACTCAGGCATTCCGCCAATATAGGCTAGCACTGACGCTATGAAGAGCAGGCGAAATTGTGTTCGCCTCAATCGCGATGGTTCTTGTCGAGTAGTACGCCACAGAGTTTGATGCGCTCTTATCACGACGAGTGAAAAAAATAGGACCAGCAAGAAGTAAAGTGGGCCTCCTCGGCCCCAATAAGGAAGATAGGCAACTGGCGACATTCTAAAACGTAAGAAAGGATACCCAACAAGTGAGACTAAAATAGTAAACACACCACTGAACACATAGCTCGTAAAAAGTTCCAATCTCCTATTCACATTCACACCAACTAACGCCGTCACTCCATGGTAGAAAAATGTTGGAAAGAAACAGACCCCAATGTATTCGACGCGAAGACGAATAAGTGCCGTTGAGGAATCTGGAGAGAATTGGCTCCAGAGTTCCCACAAACTCCACCAAGCCACGAAGAACATGTATGCCGCGAAGAGCCTATTGATGGCCCTCTTAGGGCCCTTCAGGAATACGAATAAAGCGAGGGATAAAGTGGTGGTTCCGATCAAACCAAGAGCCAGAAGGTGGTGCTGGAGGAGGGTCATCGCAGGCGTGGGGTGAAGACTGCCGGCTGGCCCGCTGTATAAGAAATTGACGAATTATGAAATTGGTGGTATGGTGTGAAGCAGGAGGTGCCGCGATGATCGCACAAGTCCGCCAGAATTACCAAATCACCCTTCCCGCAGAGCTGCGCAAGCGGCTCGGCCTGAAGATCGGGGATATCATGGAGATCGCCGTCAAAGGGGCTCGGTTGATCCTCACGCCCAAACGGACTGTGGACGTGGAGGACGCCTGGTTCTGGACGAAGGCATGGCAGGAAGGGGAACTCGAAGCGGAGGCTGACATTAAAGCTGGCAGAGTCAAGAAAGCGCGCACGGCGGAAGGGCTGATTCGAACCCTCAAGGCATGACCTTTCTTTGGACCGCCCGGTTCGAGAAAGCGTACCGCGCGCTCTCCCACGAAGGGCAAGCCGCTGTTGATGAACACCTACGATTGCTCGAGCGACAGTGGCGCCATCCCTCTCTGCAGACCAAAAAATTGCAAGGGACTCGGAATATCTGGGCTCTCCGCATTTCGCGCGATCTGCGTCTGACGTTTGAACCGACCAAGGTCGGCGTTTTGCTTCGCAACGTCGGCCGCCACGATTCCACGCTTCGCTCACCATAGTTCCTTAGTTCCTTCCGTTTCCCTGCCCTGGGTTGCTCTTACAGAACGGGTGGCGTGACGACTGACAGGCATTTGGCGGTGGCGCGACCGGTGTTTTTGAGGCTGTGCGGCATTGAGGCTTCAAAGTAGAGGGTGCTGCCGCGTTTGAGGTGGTGGACTTCCTCGCCGACCCGCGCTTCCAGCGTTCCTTCGAGCACGTAGACGAACTTCTCGCTGCCAATCTTCGCTTCCTCTTTCTGGGTGCTCCCGCCCGGCTCGATGGCGATCAACACCGGCATGAGCTTCTTGTTGAGGACGTCGCTGGTCAGCATGGCCATCGAGGACTTGCCCGCTTGATGGACATAGACCTCTGAGCGGCGCAAGGCGGCTTGGACGCTGACGGCGCCCTTGACGCGCGCCTCTTCCAGACCGGACAACACCTCCGTGAGCCTCACCCCCAGCGCCCGCGCCAGCTTGGCGTGGGACTCCAGGGTCCCGGTCATGCGGCCCGTCTCGATGCGCGAGATGGTCGCCGCATCCACCCCGGAGCGCTTCGCGAGCTCGATCAGCGTCGTGCCCTGAGCCTTGCGCACGCTGCGCAGTTTGCCCCCGATCGTCTTGGCGACATCCACCCGCATCCCCGAGGTCTTGGCACTTCGCCGTGCAGCTTTCATGGCCATTGGCATCGTGACTCCTATCGTCTGTGCGTTGGTGTGAAACACCGCGATATAAAAGTAGTGTGCCCTTTTCTTGCTTAAGAGTCAATAAGAAATTTTGTGAATCTGAAAAAACTACTTGACAAGGCTTGGGGGGACATGATATGCAAATACTACAAATTATATTTGACGAATGAACAATACACGATGACCGGGCGCACACGCGACAGAGCAGGAGTTATGGCAACGGGGGTAGCCCTCATGCTGCTGGGGCTTTCGCCGCTTGCCCTGGCCCAGCCTCCGGTGTGGCAGTTCCTTAGCGACGGATTGGAGGAGGTTAGGCTGAAGGTGGTGGCAGTCGCGCCGGAGGAGCCGCGCCTGCTCTATACCGGCTCCTCCCGCGCGGTGGCGATGAGCGAGGATGGGGGGCGGACATGGCGGGTGTGCGCTCACCTGCCCGGAGGCGCCGAGCTGACCGACGTGGCGCTCGATCCGTTTGACAGCCGGCACGTGCTGGCCGCCACCACCAACGGGCTGTATGGCTCTCTGGATGGCGGGCGCCGGTGGACACGACTCTTTCGCGGAACCGGCGAGGGTGAATCGCGCTGCCACGTCGTGCGCTTCCACCCGACTCATCGGCAAGTGGTGTTCCTGGGAACTGGCGGGGGCTTGTTCTTCAGTGCTGATGACGGCCGGCAGTGGCAGGCGCTTGGCGCGGGGCTGACGCATCAGGCCATCGTTGATTTCGCGGTCGACCCCAGCGATCCTGCGCGGATTTACGCGTTGAGCGAGCAGGGGTTGTTTGCCGGATCCCTCACGGATCAGACATGGCATCGGCTGCTGGTCTTCGCGAGTGTCGAGGCCCCCTCGGCAGCGCTCGAAGAGACCGATGAGGAGGCCCAAGAGGAGGCCGCGCCGGTTGGCTTGCCGACGTCGCTGGCGATTGACCCACAGGATCCACAGCGACTCTATCTGGCCACTACACACGGCCTGAGGGTCAGTGGGGATGGCGGGACGAGCTGGCAGCGAGCCACGGCGCTGGGCCTTGGCGCTGCGCAGATCCGTGACCTCCTGCTTCAGGCCCACTCACCGACGGTGGCCTATGCCGCCACCTCGCAGGGCGTCGCGCGCTATCTCTCCACCGAGGAGCGGTGGGAGGCGCTGGACGCCGGCCTGCCCACGCAGTCGGTCCACCAGTTAGCCGCCACCGCCTCGAAACTGTTCGCCGCCACCGACCAGGGCCTCTACGCGCTGGACCTCACCGAAGAACAACTCCTGCAGGGCAACTGGCCGAGCCCGCGCGAGCTGCTGGGCAATTTCGTGCATGAGCCTACGATCGAACAGGTCCAGCAGACGGCCATGCGCTACGCCGAGGTGGAACCGGAGAAGATCCAGCGCTGGCGGCGCCAGGCGTCCATGAAAGCGTTGCTGCCGACCTTCAAAATCGGCTATGACCGTAAGAACGATACGTACATCTCCAGCTCGATCACCAGCACCGCCACCCGCGCCTTCCAAACCGAAGATCCCTCCACAAGTTGGGATGCCTCCGTCACGTGGGATTTCGGCGATTTGATCTGGAATGGCGACCAGACCTCCATTGATGTGCGCTCCAAGCTCATGGTGCAGTTGCGCGATGACATCCTGGATGACGTCACCCGAACCTTTTTTGAGCGCCGGCGCTTGCAGGTGGAGCTGCTGACCACCCCGCCGAGCGATCCCAAGGCGCAACTGGACAAGGAGCTTCGGCTACAGGAGTTGACGGCGCGGCTTGATGGGCTGACGGGCGGGTGGTTTTCGAAAGAGCTTGAGGCGAATCAACCACGGAGGTAGACATGGCGACACAGACGGTGGCGCTCGAAGTGAAGCGGATGGCGAGGCTCAATGGCGATGGGACGGTGAAGGCGTTCTGCGACGTCGCGATCAACGGCTCCTTCCTCATCAAGAGCCTCAAAGTCGTCAACGGCAAGAACGGTCTGTTCGTCAGCATGCCGCGCGAGCAGGGCAAGAACGGCCAGTGGTACGACACCGTCGCGCCCCTCACGCCGGCGGCGAAGGCGCACTTGGCGCGCGTCGTCCTGGAAGCCTACAGCAAGAAGGAGTCTTTGGTTGCCTAACCCTCTTTTTCCCTACGCCTGCTTGCTCTTTGGCGCGTCCGCCCTCGTGCTGAACGCCCCGCTTGCTCGCGCGCAGGCGACAAACGGCACCGTGACGGTGACGCAAGAGCGGATGGCTTCGGGAGGAGGACGGGTCGGCGGCGGGAATCCGATGAGCGCGATCACGGTGATCGGAGAACCGATGGGCGGCACCCTGCTCAACGGCACCTACACGATCTACGGAGGCTTTCCAACTGCGCCGGCCGACACGACGCCACCGGTGATCTCCGGAGTCAGCGCCTTGAACGTCACTGCGACGACCGCGTCCATCTCCTGGACGACGAACGAGCCCGCCACCTCTCAGGTCGAGTACGGGCTCACGACCGCGTATGGCTCGTTGACGTCGCTTGATTCAACGCTCGTGACCTCCCACTCAGTCCCTATCAGTGGCCTGAGCGCCAACACCCTCTATCACTATCGAGTCCATTCAAAGGACGGAGCGGGAAACCTGGCCGGCTCCACCGATTTCACCTTCACGACCGTTCCACCAGATACGACACCACCCAGCGGTTCGGTGATCATCAACAGCGGGGCGGCGGCAACCAACACCCCGACTGTCACACTGACATTGTCAGCCACCGATAACTCCGGAACCGTCTCGCAGATGCAGTGCTCCAACGACAACGTGACCTACACAGCCCCCGAAGCCTATGCCACAAGCAAAACCTGGACCTTGACGAGTGGCGATGGAACCAAGACCGTCTACGTCAAGTTCAGCGATCCAAGCGGCAATTGGTCCACGCCGGTCAGCGGCTCGATCAACCTGGACACGACGCCCCCGGCGGTCACGATCAGCTCTCCAAGCAATGGCGCGGTGTTTGGGCCGTAGCGTGAGAATGTGCCGACATCTGCTCGTGTCTGGAAATGTCTGTGTGCTGTTGGCTGTGTGCTGTGTGCTGGCTATAGATGTCCACGCCCAAGCCACTAACGGCACGATCACGGTGACGCATGAGGCGATGGCGGCGGGTGGTGGCCGGATCGGGGGTGGCAACCCGATGAGCGCCATCACCGTCCTCGGGGTGCCGGTTGGCGGTGGGACAGCCAATGGGACCTTCACAATCGTGGTAGGGGTCCAGAGTACAGCGACGCTACCCGCAGGGACGAAAACCACCATTGTGGAAGGGACGATTAACGACTCAACCGCCTTAGTTGTCGTCAATGGGATCCAAGCCACCGTCACCGGCACGACGTTTCGTGCGGCGGGTATCCAGATCGTCGAGGGGCCAAACGTCATCACCGTCACCGCCACCGACCCGGCAGGAAACCGCGCGAGTCAGAGCATCACGGTCTACCTCGACACCCAGCCGCCTGCTCGCCCGACGGTCGCCGCGACTCCGACGGTCACGACCACCACTGCCTACTCGCTCACCGGCACCAAAACCCCTGGCACGTCGGTGTGGATCAACGGGACACAGGCCGTGCCGATCGATACGCTGACGACGTGGACCGCCACCGTCAACCTTCAGGAGGGCGACAACGTCCTCACCATCGTCACCAAAGATATGGCTGGCAACCAAAGCGCCGCGAACACCGTCACCATCGTCGTCGATAACCTGCCGCCGGTCATCACCGCGACGGCTCCTGGCAAAACGAATCTCACGCCGCTTATACTGACCGGGACTGTCGATGACCACCTCACCCGCGTCGAGGTCAACGGCCTTGTAGCCACACGTTCGGGACGCGCGTTCGAGGCACAGATTCCTCTGATCGAGGGGCCCAACACCCTGACGATCACGGCGACGAGCCCCAACGGGTTCATCTCCACCAAGACGCTGACCGTCGTCTTGGGCACGATCCCCACGATCGTCGCCACTCAACCAGTGGACGGCTCCAAGCTCTATGCCGGAACCGGCGTGACGATTTCAGCGACCGCCACCGACAAGGAGAACGATCCGCTGGAGTACCAGTTCCTCCTCGCTGGCCAAGTCGTCGCAGGTTGGGGCGCAGGAGCTTCCCTGCCGTGGACCCCTACCGAGGCCCAACAGGGCTTGCGCCTCATCGAGGTCCGGGTTCGGGATGGCTTCGGCGGTTTTGCATCCAAGCAGGCGGAGGTCTTCGTCCTGCGAAAACCCGTTTCACCACCATAAGGAGGTGCAGGATGGTTCAACAGGTGGCTCGCCGTGTTTTCGGGGTCTGTGTGTTGTCTGCGGTGTGCGGTGTGCTCGCTGTGCCAGCTCAGGCGGCGGTTCCCCACCTCGTCCGCTACCAGGGGAGCGCGGCGGACGCAAAGGGCGTCCCGCTGGAAGGGCCCTATACGCTGACGCTTCGGCTCTACAACGCGGAAACCTTGGGGACGGTCGTCTGGCAGGAAACCCAGACCGGCGTCCCGTTCACCAAGGGCAACTTCTCGGTGCTCTTGGGCCAGGTCGCTCCGCTCAACGTCGACTGGAGCCAACCCTTGTGGCTCTCCCTCCAGGTCAACGTCGATCCCGAGCTGTCGCCCCGCCAGCGGATCACCAGCGTCCCGCTTGCCGTGCGTGCAGAGGTGGCCGAGGGGTTGGCGACGCCACCGGCTCTCAAATCCCAGGTTGTCGCGTTCTCCCGTTCCGCGGTGGCCGGCGCCGGAACACAAGCGGTCACGGGGATGGGGTTCCAGCCGAAAGCGGTCTGGCTCAACTGCCGGGACAGCGCGGCGGGGATGCGATCTTCCGTGGGGTTTGCTGATGAGCTCGGCGATGTGGCCGTCGCCATCCACACCGCCACCACCATCTCGAGCAACGCGGCCTACATCGTGGACGTGGAGAACGGGCTCGATCAGATGTGGGGACCAGCTTCTTCGATGAACCCGGATGGCTTCACCATCTTGTGGTCGAAGAGCGGCGCCGGCTTGAACGTCACGTGTGAAGCGATCGGCATTCGATGAGGCACACAACGCGGAGGGAGCTGATGCGAACGCACCTGTGGCTCTTGTCACTCCTGGCGGCGGGGTTGTGTGGGGCCCCGCTGGCCTTCGCAGACGTCACAGTCATCTATCGCAAGTCGGACAACGCCGTGGTGGGCTGGGTCAAGCCGCCGCACTCCGTCCAAAAGGAGATTGACAATATCACCACAAGCGAGCTGGGTGGCGCGAAGGAAGACTACGCCACGACGAGCGTGCCGGAGGCCGCCTGGGCCCGGCACGAGAGTCAGGTGATCACGATCAACCGAGCCGGGCAGGCGGTCTTCGCCCCTGACCCGAAAGTCGAGTCCAAGAAAGGCGCCAGACGGAGCGGCCGCAAGAAACTCAAGGATCTCGGGCTGACTCAGGATGAGGTCGACGCAATCCTGAGTGATTGAAGAAAAGGAGGTGCAGATGATTTCCACACGGGGCGGAATTCCAAGACAGGCTCGGCCGATTGTGGGGTATTGGTTTGCTCTTAGCCTCCTTCTCTTCACCAGTGTCACCGCTTCAGCCCAAGTCCCGAAGCTCATCCGCTATCAAGGCACGCTGGTGGATGCCAATAACGTGCCGTTGGAGGGAACCTATGCCCTCACCTTTCGCGTCTACGATGCGGCCAGCGTCGGGAGTGTGCTTTGGAGCGAGACGCAGTCCGCCGTCCCAGTGAGCCGCGGCGTCTTCAATGTCCTCCTCGGGCAGGTCACCTCCCTGACCCTGGCCTTCGACAAGGATTACTGGCTCACCACCCAAGTCGGCACGGATGCCGAGATGACGCCCCGGCAACGGCTCACGAGTGTGCCCTACGCCTACCGGGCGGAGGTCGCGAATCAACTCAGCTCTGGCACGAACATCGGCGCGAGAGTCTCGGCAACTCAAACATCGATTTCCGACAACACGTATACCGCGCTCAGCTTTCCGAACAAGACGTTCGACACCGATTCCATGTGGAACTCAGGGCAAAATGACCGCCTCACGATTCAGACGGCTGGCAAGTATCTCATCTATGGCATGGTGGAGTGGGATCTCAGCGGCATAGGGGTACGAAGTCTCAGCATTCATGTGAATAATGCGGTCCACCCAGTCGGATTTGAGCGAATCGGTGCTCACAGCGGCGTCTATCACTTTATGTGTGTCATGGCGGTGGCCAACCTCAGTGCTGGTGATTATGTGCAGCTGAAGGCCTACCAGACCAGCGGCGGGTCGCTGACGATCTATAACGAGGATGGGAGCCCATATTTCACGGCGATCAAAATCGGCTGAGGTGATGAAACAGAGGAGACGACGATGCGAATCCTACTCGCTCTGATGCTCGTCTTGATGGTCGCGCCGGCGGCGTGGGCCAAGACGATCCACCTGCCCAAAGGCACGATCAACGTCAATCAGTTGCACGATGAACTCTTGGCGAAGTTTCCAGCCTGGCGCGGCACCCAGCAATCGGATGGCTCGTTCACCGATCCGTTGCTGCGGGTCGAATACACCGACCAGGAGATCCGCCTCACGGGGCCAGAGGATGCCGATGAGGCCGCGGTGCAGGCGGTGGTCAAAACCCACAAGCCCAAGCCCCCGAAAGACCTCAAGGCCATCCACCAATCCGCCAAGAAGAAGCTGAAAGCGCTGGGGCTGACCCAGGAGGAAGTCGATGCGATCCTCAGCGATTGACGACACGGACCCACCCCACCGCCTCATGCGCCTTCGAGGCCCGAGAAGCCTCTGGCTGACGAGCCTGCTCCTCGTGAGTGTCGTCTCCGTCACGCCGGCCGCCTGGGCCGCCTCCAGCCTCAACTATCAGCTCGTGGCCGATGGGATCGTGGCGGGCGGTGAGCAGGCGACGGCTCCGACCACGCGGCTCTATCGTGCCTGTCTGGGTGAGGTCATCGCGAATGACGTCGCGAGTACCACGATGAAGCTCTCCGAGGGCGTGTTCGTCATCCAGAATCACCTGAACCTCCTCTTGCCACATAAAGCCCCCACGTTTAACGCGCTCACGACTCCGACGGCAATCGCCAGCCAAACCCTCAGTGGCACCAAGGCGGCCGATACCTCTCTGTGGCTCAACGGGACACAGATCCTCCCGCTGAACGCCGACACCACCTGGAGTTACACCTACTCGCTCATCGAGGGGACCAACGTCCTGAATCTCCTCACGAAGGACCTCAACGGCAACGCCAGTGCCACGATCACTACCTCGATCCTGCTGGATACCACCCCGCCCACCACGCCGGTCGTCACGGATGATGGGGCCTTCACCTCCACCTTCACCCAACTCCATGCCACCTGGACTTCGAGCGATCCGGGTTCCGGGCTGGCTGCATTCGAGTACCGCATCGGCACCACGTCAACCGGCAGTGAGGTCGTTGCGGCGACCTCTGCCGGCCTAGCCACCACGCTCACGAGAACAGGACTAACGCTGGTGCAGGGCCAGCTCTACTACATCGCCATCCGAGCCAAAAACGGCGCAGGGACGTGGAGCGACTGGGGCGTCAGCGATGGCATCTACGCCAACGCGTCCGCGCCTATCCTCAGCACGTTCAGCCCAGCGGACGGGCAGAAATTCACGCACGGGACGACCGTCACGCTCAGCGCCACCGCCACGGATGCGGATGGCGATGCGCTGGCGTACCAGTTCAGCGTCAACGGCACCATCAAGCAATCGTGGTCGTTGCTGAACACCTATAGCTGGCTGACGACGGTGAGCGACATTGGCCTGACGACGCTGCTGGTCGAAGTCCGCGACGGACACGGCGGCTCGGTGACAAAACAGCAAGAAGTGTACATCTTGCGGCGACCTGTGTCTCCACCTTGAGGAGTAGCGGTGAACAATGGAAGCGGAAACTTATGGCTCGAGGCGCTTGAGACCGGGGATACGATCAAAATGTCGGTCGTAGCTGTAGAGGTGGGTCAAACCGTGGTTCAGCATCACAGCCGCGTGGATCGCGTCGCGTGGCTCGATCGCGGGATGCTGACTCAAGAGCGCAGCAGCCAGCACTCCGTCACGGCTCTCAACGGGCAAGAGGTTGGGAAGGACCTCGACGACTTGCCGAACCAACTGCACGCCCAGTTCAACTTTCTTCAGGCGCCAGAAGCGATACAACAATTCCTGCAGAATCTCTGTGTCGCTGATTGCCTCCACACGCCCTTGCAGGACGCCTTCCAGCAACCGTTGCGAAGGCTCCTGATGCGGGTGCGAACTCCCGGCCGCGTACATGATGACATTAACGTCAATGAAAACGGTCATGCGGGGCGGTGGCCAAGCGCACCTTCAACGATCTCACGTTCCATCTGTTCCCAATCGGCCACGGGCAGTTGCATCGACGTCAGCGCTTTTAATGCCTCAAGACGCGCGGTCGGATCCGCCAGGAGGTAGCGTTGGATTGCCGCTTGCCGAACCAAATGCGCAACCGAGGTCCCTTCTTTCTTGGCAACCCGTTCCAATTGCCGGTACACCTTGGGAGGAAATAAAATGGTGGTCTTTTTCGTCAGTCCAGACATTCTGTATCACCTCCTAGGAGTATCTGTATATGGATATAGCACATGAGCTGGATAATGTCAAGTGCGCCAACACGAGGGCGATCGTGAAGCCGGTCACGGGATTTCGACGTGTCGTGACGGGCCTGACGAGTTTGACCCTCGTCGCTGCGCAACTCACCTTCCCGCCGCGCGCGGAGGCGTCGCACCTGGGGTCGGCGACGGCGTCGGCGGGGTCAGCGCCGCCGCCTGGAGTGAGCGCGGTCCAGAGCTTCCAGCCGGACCTGTTCACCGGACGCGCGACGACCGCCATCCCCATCGCCGTGCCGCCGGGACGCAAGGGCATGCAGCCGTCGCTGGCGCTGGCCTACGCGTCATCCGGTCGCAACGGGTGGTTGGGCGTGGGCTGGTCGCTGGACGTGGGCTCCATCGAGCGCAGCACCAAGAATGGCGTGCCCAAGTATGACAGCTCGGATACCTATACGTTCATGTTTCAAGGGGTCAGCTCCGACCTCGTCCAAATTCCGGATGGGACCTACCGCGCGAAGGACGAAGGACTGTTTTTACGGTTTGAGAGCAAGGGGCTCTCGGGATGGGAGGTCCGGGATAAATCCGGCACGCGCTATTTCTTCGGCCAGACCGTGGCGTCACAGATCGAAAGCGGAGGCCAGATCTTCCGCTGGGCACTCGAGAAGGTCCTGGACCCCAACGGCAACGCCTTGACCATCACCTATACCAAGGACCGGGGTCAACTCTACCCTGCTCAGATCCGCTACACGGCGCATGAGCCCACCGCCCTGGCCGCCGCCAATCAGGTGGACGTCGTGCTGGAGGACCGCTCCGACGTCGAGACGAGCTACCGAGCAGGCTTTCCCATCACCACCGCCAAGCGCCTGAAGACCATTGAGACGAAAAGCACCGTCGGAGGCGTCTTGTCGCTTGCTCGCCGTTACACCATCGCCTACACCACCAGCTCCCGCACCAGCCGCTCCGAGCTTGCCAGTGTCACGCAGGTCGGCATGGACGGCCTGACCAGTGTTCCGTCCGTCACCTTCACGTACCAACAGACTCTCCCCACCCACGCGCTGACCAGTCCCACGCAGACGTTCAAGTCCCTGCTCGCCGGCGACATCGATGGGAACGCCACCACCGACTTCATCAATTTCGATGCGGCTAGTGGCACGTGGACCGCCGTCTGCACGCAGTTCTGTGCGATGGGGCCAAACGGCACCTGGCTCACCGGCTTTGGCAACGCCTCCTCCATCCCGCTGGTGGGCGACTGGAACGGCGACGGGAAGACCGACGTGGGCACCTTCGCAAGCGGAGCGTGGCAGTTCGCCACGTCGACCGGCACCGGCTTCCAGACCAATGCCTTCACCTCGCTGAGCTTCGGAAGCGGCACCCCGCTGAGTGGCGATTTCAACGGCGACGGGAAGACCGACGTGGGCACCTACGCCAACGGGACCTGGTCAATCGCCCTGGCGACCGGAAGCACTTTTAGTCCGGCCGGATCCTTCGGCCTGACGTGGGGCGATGCCACCCGCGAGCCGTTGACCGGCGACTTCAACGGGGACGGCCTGACAGACATCGCGCTTGCGGAGAAAGCGACCGGCAACGTGGAAGTTCGCCTGAGCACCGGCACAGGGTGGACGGCGCCCACGCCA
>Ga0209515_10004652_pt1 | contig 18397 bp, 20 predicted proteins | sample Subgroupgradi54m_FD_187454 | JGI IMG/M metagenome (GOLD analysis project Ga0209515, IMG submission 187454) | Subsurface groundwater microbial communities from S. Glens Falls, New York, USA - GMW60B uncontaminated upgradient, 5.4 m (SPAdes)... ...
TCTTCTCAACAACTTTCTTTTCTTTTACAGCATCAACTTTCTTCACAACAGCAACTTTTTCCTCAACAACAGGAACTTCTTTTTCTACTTCAATCTCTTCAACCTCCGCTTCTTCCACTGCCTTCTTCGAAAAGATTGACAATGCACTCTTCAATTTATCTTTGAATTTACCGAACATAAGCTTCCACTTCTCCATACAATTTCATTGATTGTGCCGTCAATTGCTCAACAACTTCCTGCGCTTCCCCTATCCGCAGCATCAAATCCCTCTTCTGCGTATCTAACAATGTAATCACATCCAAAACAGATTTCTCAACAACCGCTCCCATTCCCACATTCACTAACAAAGTATCATTATTGGTAATAACTCCTTTCACAAAAATCCCATTCGCAATTGGAGATAATAATTCACTCTGTAACTCTACATTCTGTAAATCCGCAATCGCACTACGTGACTCATCTAACTCCACCATATGCTGCTGCAACATCTCAACATGCGCACTCAACTGCTCTAACTGCTGCTGCATCATCTGAAAATACTGTACTTTTTCTTGAATATCAACTTCTCTACTCATATCCGCCTAAAGAACACATTATTTTATAAGGTTTATGGCGAAGAAATATATCAAACAGATATAACCCTAAATTAATTCCAGAACAGCTTATTGAACATCCAATAATCCATTTTGATCTTTCTTTACCACAAAATCTAATTTACCAAACAACCGCTCATCACGATTTTTCAAAAATTCAGAAATAGACGCCCCCACCTGATTGCAATAAAATGCTTTTGCCAACACATAATTTAATGAAAGCACACTCATCCAATCACTATTCTCTTTATAATATCCCTCATAACGCTCGGGCAATGTATCCGCAACCAACATTGGAATCCCCGCTCTCCTCATACGATCTTCTGCCAAAATTCCTTTTTTAGCACTCAGTAACGCATGAGTCACACAAAAATAAACTTCCGCTCCCCGCTCATCGCGTAAATATTGCAAAGGTCCAACTTTATTATTTTCATACTCCCCAACTGCCGTACCACCTGAATCAACAATATCATCAATCACAATCACTTTTTTCCCTTTCACATCTGATGGCAAATAAAAACGATGTTCCGCCTCACCATGGCCAGTACGAATCTTATCTAACGTAACATATTGCGTACCTAACGCCTGAGCCAACTTTCTCGCTCGTTTAGCTCCTCCCGGATCAGGAGAAATCACAAGTACATCCGGCCGACCAGAATTAAACGACTCTTTAAATAAATCTCGATAATACGCCGCAAAATCAGGTATTGCGCTCAATTCATCAAGCGGCCCATTAAAATACCCCTGCTCCTGCTTTGCATGTAAATCAAACGTCACAATACGCTTCAAACGATGACCAAAAGCCGACTCCAAATCATCATAAAACTTACGCGCCGAAATCGCCACACGACCATCATCTTTTTTATCCTGACGTTGATAAGGGATAAAAGGTAAATATAATGTAACCGAACCAACCCCTGCTCGTTTTAACGCATCACCAAATTCTGTTAATTCTTCTTTACTAATATTAGGATCAGAAAACTTATGAAAATAATGCACATCTTTTTCTCTCACATTTTCTTTAACTTGAACATAAACCTCTTTATCATTTTGCTGTTTACTAATTTTATTCACAAATCGTAAATTCGATAATTTCATCCCTTCTATAATTTCTTTTTCATCATCAGTAGGATCCAGAAATTCTTTACCAATCCGTTCATGGATTTTCCCCTCTAATGCACCCACTGAAGAATCATACGCACTATTATTCAATAACACCACATTACGTAAAGAACCAAGCTTACTATACCTATCCAATCGTTCTAATGCGGAAAATGACATAATTATCAATGCTGCAACCCATATACCAATTTATAACTATTTATCGTATATAAAATAGATATTGGATTAAATAATACCTCAAAGAGTTCTGTTTTTAATTAACAAATAAGATAAAAATAAACCAATAAATTAACAAAAAACAACCGTTCTTAATTAACAATATAACCAATAATAAACTTAAAAATTAAATAAAAACATTTATATAGACTATCCTATTTTAAACATTAAATGAAAGAACTCGAAGACACATTCATAGAAGAATACATTGGTGCTCTAGAACAATTAGAAAAACAACGCTACAAAAACACGCTCATTCTCCTCTCTAAATCATTATTCGCTCTTTGTGATATCATAATCTATCAGAAACTCAAAAAACTCCCCAAAAATCATACCGAACGATTTCGTATTCTCGAACAATATTTTCTTGAAATATATCCCATCATCGACAACCTTTTCAGCCATTACACCGATGCCTATAACAAACCAATTCAAAAAGAGAATTGCGAGGAAATGAATCATGGAATCAAAACAATCATCAAAACCACACCTACCCTACCAGAAAGAATTAAAAAAATTACTCAATGAACAAGTTATAGATATCATTCTCTTTGGCTCATTAGTCAAAGGAGGCTCACCCAAAGATATAGATATCGCCCTAATCCTCAAAGAAACAACCAACCTATTAGTCATCAAAAAGAAAATCAAAGAGATCATCAAAAAAGAAACCGACATCCAAATCATCAGCATTGAATCCATTCATACCCCTCTCTGGCTTACCCTAATCAAAGAGGGTTTTAGCATCAAAAAAGAAAAGTACCTCCATGAATTATACCATCTCCAACCTAAAGTATTATACAAATACTCCTTGCAAAAACTAACCGCCGTACAAAAAGTCCAATTCGAACGCGGCATCAAAATGATTCTCAAAACACAAGGAACCTTCCTCACCCGTTCAGTTGTCTTAATTCCCCTCTCCCTAAAAAACCGCATGATAGAATTCTTAAAGAGCTGGAACATCTACTACGAATGTCAAGAATACGAACTTCTGCCACTGCAACGAAAAGAAGAGTGGTAAGCGACTATTTTCTAAATCAGAAACCAACAAATATAGATATTTAATTTTTCGTTATCATTTTGTTCTAAAAGAAAACAACTCAAAAATTTGGCTCCGTAACACTGTAAAAACTCATCTCCTCCGTCTTCTCATCCACAAACACTTTATCTTCATTTTTTTCCTCTTTTGGTTTTCGCACTTTCAACTTGCCTGCGCGTCGCAGCTTCTCCTCAAACTCTTGCGCTCGTTCAATCGACCCTTTACCAGATAACCCTGTCTGCGGCGTCTTCTTCAGATACTCTTCCGATGTAAACTCCCGCCCAGAAAGCGCAAGCTCCGCAAACTTTGGAAAATCAATCCACGTATACCACCCATCCTCTTTCTTATACGACTTGCGCGCAAACATCACAACTCGAGATGGAATATGTTCAGACACAATAGAATACCCCGGCAAAAACCCCTCCAATTGCTTTGAAAACACAACAACTTCCTCATGCATCGGCATATTCGCTTTACTCAACCGCTCCTGTGAAGGTCCCACGTGCATATACGCCTTCACCTCAATAAAATCCGAGCCACTAAGTTCAATCAATTCCGCATACTTCTCAGGCATAACATCATTAATTCCTTTAATCATTGTTAAGCGCACACACGTCCGCTGCTTCTTCTCAGAAAGATAACGCAGCGACGTAATCATCCGTTCCCAGTAATCTAAAAACAACGGCTTATCCACCTCTTTTAACAACTCTTTCGTTGGCGCATCCACACTGCAATACAACTGCGTAATCGGTTTTAAATTCTTAATATGCTCCGGATACTGTGAATTAGTTACTAAAAACGTCGAAATCCCGCGTCCATGAAATCCCTCAATCAATTCATTCATTTTCGGATACGTAATCGGTTCGCCAGTTAAAGACAACGCCACATGCTTCACTTCTTTCGAATTTTCATATGATTTTTTAATTGCTTTATCTGATCCCCCAAAGCCGATTAACAACTTATGATGCGCTTTCACACTCTCAGAAAGTATCATGATAGGATCATCCACTTCCCACTTCCACTCCTTCGACACCGGCGCTTTATACCCTCGCCAGCAAAACGTACACCGATTCGCACAACTAATCGAAGTCGTCATCTGCATACACTGATTGCTCATAATCCCATAAAACTTCAACTTATAACACCCGCCTTCTCCATTAATCATATTCTTCGTCCACCCGCACGTTTTAACCGCGCTATGACTACCAATAATACGATAATGCTGCTTCTCTAATTCCGCACGAGCCTCAGGTGTTAACATATATACTTCAAACCTATAGTTGATTTAAAAAAGTTCGTATCCTATTTGAGAAAAAAAATATCACACTTCAATTTTTGTAAACATCCATCCCCCAATCAACAGAATGGCAATCGTAACCGCAATCAACACCAAAAAATCCCAACCAAACCCAAACACCATAACACCACCCAATGCTCCGCGCAACCCATCAACGCCATACGCCAATGGATTAAAACGCGTAATGACCTCAAGCGCCGAAGGCAACCCAGTCAGAGGAAATAACGCCCCAGATAAAAAGAAAATGGGCATAACTAAAAAATTCATAATAAGTGGAAATGCCTGCATATCAACTAAGTTTGATGCAATTGCCGTACCAAACGCTGTAAAAAACAACGAAATCAAAAACATAAACAACAGCGCCGCAGGCAAATACCAAAACGAAGTAATACGAAACCCAATCAGCAGGCAAATAAACAACACCACAATACCCTGCAAAAACGCAACCGTTGCTCCACCCAATGTTCGCCCAAGCATAATTGCCGTGCGTGATACCGGCGCAACTAAGGTCTCTTTCAAAAAGCCAAACTGCCTATCCCAAATAATTTCGATACCGCCAAACATCGCCGTAAAAAGAATACTCATCGCAATCACGCCAGGAGCTAAAAAATTAATATAACTTCCCCCGCCTGCTTTCTCAAATATCGGTCCAAACCCAAACCCTAACGCTAATAAGAACAGAATAGGTTGCCCCAGAGCACCAAACATTCTGGATTTAGAACGCCAGTATCGCTTTAACTGACGCAGCCACATAATATAAATTGCTCCCATTAACGTCGCCCCCACATCTTTTTGGCCATGCGCAACTGATCCATTGCTGACGCACTTTCATCACGAATAGAATGGCCAACCAACTTCAAAAATGCTTCTTCTAACGATTTCGTCTTCGTCTGCTTTTTTAGTTCAGTAACTTTCCCTTGTGTGATAATTTTCCCCTGATCAATAATTGCAATACGATTCGCAACTTTTTCCGCCTCTTCCATATAATGCGTTGTAAAAAATATTGTCATCTGCTCTTCTTTATTCAACCGGACAATATACTCCCACAAATGATTTCGTGTTTGTGGATCAAGCCCTAATGTAGGCTCATCTAAAAATAAAATCTTCGGATGATGAATCAACCCGCGAGCGATCTCAAGCCTCCGCTTCATCCCACCTGAATAATTCTTCACCGGTTCATCTTTTCTATCCCATAATTCCACTAATTTTAATAAGTACATAATCCGTTCCGCACGTAGTTTCGCAGCAACCCCATAAAATACTCCATGGAACTCCATATTTTCATACGCCGTTAATTCATCATCTAAACTAGGATCCTGAAAAACAATACCAAACGACTTGCGCACATCATAAGGTTGACTCATCACATTAAAGCCATTAACTAAAATAGAACCCGCCGTAACCGGTAAAAGCGTCGTCAACATCTTAATCGTTGTCGACTTCCCTGCCCCATTTGGTCCAAGAAACGCTAAAATCTCTCCTTTCTCAACCTCAAATGAGATATTGTCAACAGCCGTAAACTTGCCAAACTTCTTCGTTAAATCTGTAACAGAGATAATTGCATTCATATTAAAATCCCCTCCCTCACCTTTTTAAAACTTATGGTGAAGTAAAAATATACATTCCAACCAATACCTTTTTATCCCACCACTCACATTCCAAACACCAACATGACTCACATCCCCAAACTTTTATTCGGCACCGCCGGAATCCCTTTAAGCACACCAAATCGCGACACCCTCAACGGCATCCAACATATCAAAACCCTCGGCCTAGATTCCATGGAACTTGAATTCGTCCGCTCTATTAACATCAGCCAAGACAAAGCCCCCCTCATCAAAGAACATGCCACACAAAATAACGTCACCCTCACCTGCCACGGCCAATACTTTATCAACTTAAATGCCCGAGACGACACCACATTACAACAATCCATCAAACGCATTCTTGACGCATCAGAGAGAGCAAACCAAGCCGGCGCCTGGAGCATCTGCTACCACATGGCCTACTACATGAAAGACCCCCCCTCACAAGTATACGAAAAAGTTAAACACAACGCCAAACAAATAGTTAAACAATTGCAAGACAACAACAACCCCATCTGGCTTCGCCCCGAAACCGGTGGCAAAATCAATCAATTCGCCGATATAGACGACCTCATCAAATTAAGCCAAGACGTCGAACAAGTCCTCCCCTGCATAGACTGGGCCCATCATTACGCACGAACACTAGGCAAGACCAATTCATTAGAACAATTCAAAACCATCCTAGAAAAAATCGAAAAAAATCTCGGCAAAACCGCCATGCATAACATGCACATGCACCTCGAAGGCATCGAATACACAGACAAAGGTGAGCGCAACCACGTCAACGTCGCAGAATCCCCATTCAATTACAAAGCCGTCCTGCAAGCATTAAAAGAATATAATGTCAAAGGGGTCCTAACATGTGAAAGTCCACACATAGAAGAAGACGCCATATTATTCAAAAAGACATACGAAAAATTATAAAAATTACAATCACTATCGTTGGATTAACCGCAGTGAAATCCAACTTGACCATGTCGCCTAAGATATTGGCAAGGCGAGCGCAACCACGTCAACGTCGCCGAATCACCCTTCAATTACAAAGCCGTCCTGCAAGCCCTCAAAGATTACAACGTTCGGGGCGTACTCACCTGCGAATCACCGCAAATTGAGAATGACGCCATACTCTTTAAAAAGACATACGAGAGATTATAAAGAACAACTATAAAAAGAGACTAGTTAGAAATAAAATAAGAGAAAAACAAATCAGTTAAACGCACTCAAAAAAAACAAAGAAATAAAAAAAACATGGTTCGCAACATCCAAGGCAAACACCTGAACTATTTCGAATCAAATCTTCAGCTCAGAAACCTCACTCAAGAAATGCTTCAATTCGCTGAAGATGAGATCGAACGCTGCCACATCCATGTCGCCAAAGTAAAAACCGTAGAAAACGGCTACGACTTCCAATTAGCCGACAATAAATTCACAAGAAATCTCGGCAAAAAAATGCAAGAAAAATTTGGCGGCAAAACCCTCACAACTGCCAAATTATACGGTCAAAAAGACGGCAAAGAAATCTTTCGCGTCACCGTCCTCTTTCGCGGCGTCCCCTTCCAACGCCAAGACATCGTCATCTATAAAGCTGAAGAACATACCGTCACCGCCATGGGCAAAGAAATCATTTTACAACATAACAAATCAGGTAAAAAAATCCACCTCAACTATAAAAATATGGATTCAATCAAACCAAAAAGAGAATAAATACTCCAAAAACATACACATCTACCTCCTCAACTTCCTTCGTAACAACCCCATCTTCTGCTTCATCGCTTTCTCCCCTAATTCCACAAAAAGATGTATTTTATCAAAATCATATCCACTCAAATTCTTAAATTGCGGCCGTACAATAACATCAATTTGTGCATTTTTCATCTTTTCAATAGCTAACGTATCTGACATTCCCGCCATTGCTTGATACAATAACTTTGGCAAAGGAAACATCTCAATACCTGCCATCATCCGCAACACTCGTGCCGGATATAATAACAAATCAAAGAGCCATCGCAAAAACCGTTTGACAATTTTTGGCCAATTCTGTGGAATAAGGAACAGCTTCAACTCCTGCAGCTGCACCACCACAAATTTTTCTTTCCACTGCATTACCAAATTCGCTTCATGTACAATCGGAGCACTACCCTTTTTCTCATCAAGAAACGAATCAACAACTAACACAATATCCGCCCCCATCTCTTTAACTGCCTGAACCGGCAACGGATCAACAATTCCGCCATCAATGTAAAGATGTTTTCCTATTTGCACAGGTGTAAAAATACCCGGTACAGAAATAGAAGCACGAACAGCTCGCGCAACATCCCCTTTGCTAAAATACACTTTCTCTTTTGCTGTAACATCATAGGCCACGATTTGTAGAGGAATCGCAAGATCCTCAAACTGCTTGCCACGTACTAAAACTCTAATTTTTGACTCAACCACCGCCCCTTTCATAAAACCTTGCTTAGGTAACGTAAAATCAACAATATTTTTCCAATCCGTATGTTGTAAAATCTCTTCAATATCTTCTGGCGTTCTCCCTGCCGCATACGCCGCACCAATAACTGCCCCAACCGACGTTCCCGCAATATAATCCGGATAAATACCTTGCTCATGCAATACTTTAAGAACCCCAACATGAACAAACCCTTTAGCCAATCCCGCCCCTAATACTACTCCTAATTTTAACTTTTTTTGAACTTTTTTCATCAATACCTCTTTTATTACTAACAATATATAATAAGTGCATTTAACATAGCCACTTTAATAGATTATAAGGAACACACTCAATTTAACACACATCCAAATTCACAATCTTCCTACGCCCTTCATAACACTCATCAACTTCATGCCAATGCCCAATCTTCTTCTCTCCCATCTTCCAGCACAACAACACTTTTTTCCCCCGATAGATATACGGAAAATCCACAATTCCTTCTTCTATATCTTGTACGACAACTCCTTTCAACTCTAACTTTTCTGCCAGATGATAATATTTGTAACACAGCTTATGAAACTCTTTATTAAATTTGATCATATACTGCACCTGCCCTCGATTCTCCTCATCAATCTCTAACTCCACAGATTCCAACATCTCAATTGCCGTATCTAACACCTGCAGCTTCAACACCATCTTCTCAACTGTAGGCAATGACTCTTCAATATCTTTTAACGTAAAAGAAACCGTTACATTACTTTTATCAGAAACAGAAACCATACCCTTTACTAAACAAAACGTATTTATATAGTTAACGCAATAAATAATTGCTAATAAATAGTTGCGTTTATAGTAAATTGCACTGACATTTTGATAAATTAAATGGCAATTTACTTATTAGATAATTGCGTGTAATGTAACAAAAACAACGCAATTATCTATAGAGGACTTTGATTAACCCCTCTTTTCGGGGTTCCTCAAAGTACTTCTTAGAGGGGTTTGAAGTAGATTTATAGGGTTAATCAAACCCCTCTATACTATTCTAGTAAGCGAAACAACCTAATAATTATTTATTTCACTTACTAATAAAACTTATGACCAAAAGAAATTAATAACCTCAAAAGAACTACTGCTGAGGATCCGGCATTTGCCCCCCACCTTGTTCTAAAGAACCATGCCCTCCCCCCACAATTGACCCAACTAATCCTCCCAATCCCCCTGCTCCACTTAACGCACTAGACAGCGAAGTAACTGCAAACACAATCCCCACTACCGCCACAATTAAAAACACAATCAGTAAAATATCCCTAAGAATTGATAACACTAACTTAGTCGTCCATAACGGCCCAACTAACTTTATCTTTTGTACATCTTCTTGCTCATTTTTATCAATTGCCATAATTAGAAGTAAATTACTTAACTATTTTAATGTTTCGTTCTCTCTACGACAACCTCTCCATTCCACTATAACAACATTTATAATACCACGAATTCCAAAAAAAAAATACATGAATAAAAAAATCATCCTAACCCTAATTTTATTACTAAGCCTCATCCTTCTATCCCCTTCTCTTCTCGCGCAACCCAAAAGCTACCACTTAAAACTGTTAGCCGTTCAAGAGACACCAACCGGCTACGAAGGTAGCGACGCCGATTTATATCTTGAACTCAAACCAGGCAATGGTAATGTTTTCCTTAATACGTTCCCCATCACAAAGATGGACACCCAAATTTCAACGAGATTCGCCAAAGAACTCGCCTGCAAACACTACTCTTTAAACTGTGACCAATACGATTTTTTATATACCATTCACGCTCAATCTAATATCATCGGTGGTCCCTCTGCGGGCGCCGCCATCGCTGCCATCACCGTAATCGCTGTAGAAGACTTACCGATAAATGAAAACGTCGCCATCACCGGCACAATTAATTCAGGTGGCGTCATCGGCCCCGTTGGTGGCATCAAAGAAAAAATCGAAGCTGCTGCTCGCGCCAATCTCAAAAAAGTCCTCATCTCCAAAGGAAACGCTCCAAAAGAATATCCCTTAATTGACGAAATTCCTCAACACCCCAGCAACCAAAGCAACACAACTCCATCAGAAAATAAAACAAACAACACAAAAATTCCCCTCAATTCCCAAAAAACAACCACAAATTCAAATATCTCCACCAACACCACTCCACAAAATAATTCTAACCAAAACATCACTCTTCCCAAAATTAATCTCATCGCTTATGCCAAAACCAACCTCAGCCTAGAAATCATTGAAGTGACATCCATTGAAGAAGTATTATATCACATTACTGGACAAAATATCACTTTGCCTCTTCAAAACATCACAGAAAATAAAGAATACAGTAATATAATGATAAATCTCAAAGACCAGCTTTGTAATCGCTCTCAAAAAATCAAGCAAGAACTCACTAAAAAAAACATAATCATTGACCAAAACTTCACTAAAACCATTCTTGAAAAAAGTTCTGCAATTGAAAACGCAACAAGAACAAAAAATTATTACTCTGCCGCCAGTATGTGCTTTTCTCAAAACATTCAGCTCAAAAAATACTATTACGACAAATCACATCCTTCACAACAAATAATTAATTCTTTATTCAAAGAACTTGAACTCAAAACCATACAACTAGAAAAAGAAACCAATCAACAAGCAATTGAAACCATCTCAGACCTGCAAACAAAAATGGTCGTTGAAGAACGCCTCGATGATGTCAGAACTCAAATCAAAAAATATTATGAGACACGTGCCTCATTAAAACCAGAAGAAACCTATAGCTATCTTGCCTATGCCGAAGAACGCTATTCCTCTGCCTTATCTTGGCAGCAATTCTTTGCCATGTCTGGAAAGAAGTTCAATTTTGATCAAAATCAACTGCAAACAACCTGCATGCTCAAAATCTCCGAAGCCGAAGAACGCTATAATTACCTCAGCTTCTTCCTCACAAATATCCCCCTCACTAGCCTAACCGAAAGCCTTACCCAAGCAAAAATTGCCCAGAAACAAAACCAACTCGAATTATGTACAATGAAAGCCATGCAAGCCAAAGCCAATGCCAATGCTCTTATCAGCTCTCTAGGTGTTCCTGAAGCAAGCTTTAACGAATTTATTGAAGCAAAAGAACATGCTGCTCAGCAAACCATCGCCCAAAATTCTAAGCAAGACATATTTCCAATTTTAGGTTATTCATATTATCAATATGCTAAAAGTCTCAAAGACACTGATAAATACACTTCATTAGTCTACCAAGAATACGCCCTAGAATTAAGTGATCTACAAATCTACTTTCCCGAGAAACAAAACATCCTCACTGAAGTAGAAATCCCAACCACACTAAAACGAGATATGATACTACTTGGTGAAGGCTTCTTTCTTGGTTTTCTCTTAACACTATTAGGAGTATTTGGCATGCGATTTTGGAAAGAGAAAGATAAATCAATTTAAAACAAATCAGAATTGATGAGAATGAATATAAAACCCCTGGCCAACCGATAAAGGTTGGCTGGGGAAAAAGAGGTGATAGATGTTTAAAAAACTAATATTACCACCGATTTATAAAGCTTTCGGAACAATAATTATTTTAAAGTAGTGAAGAAACCAAAATCCATAACTGAATTGGGACAAAAAGTAAGATTTTTTAAACGATATCTTTTTATCTATACACCAAAATAAGCTTAATATGTCAAATAATAAACATATAGTCTTGCTCATCATCATCATTCTATTTTCCACATCTTTTCACGCAGCAATACTCAAAGGCACCATTTACAATTCTCAATTAAACCCTGAAACTAATGTTCTGCTTGAAATCAACACCCAACCAATCCAAAAATACCTTGCCAAAGACGGTACCTATCAATTTACGCTGCAGAATGGAAACTATACCCTCACCGCTCAAAAAAGCGAAATTGAAATCACCGAACAAATAACTATTAGTCAAGACGGCAACTACCTAATCGACCTCTTTCTTCTTCCAAGCACTCAAGAAAACCAAGACTTATGGGATGATACACAACAACAGCCTTTAATCGAACCTTTAGAAGACAAAATAACCATCAGTGTATGGCAATATCTCCTCCTTAGCCTCATTACTCTCATCTTACTCATTCGTGTAATATACATCCGAAAAAAATACGGCTCTCTAAGCTTCTTTCGCAAACGCATCAGAGCTGAAGCAAAAAAAACCGAAGCGCAACATAAAATAGAGATAGAAAAAGAACCAACCTATCTCGAAAAAGCACTCGACATTATAAAAAAACACGACGGACGTATCAACCAAAAAGAACTTAGAAAAGAAATGCTATATCTCTCCGAAGCCAAAATAAGTTTAATCATCACCGAATTAGAACATAAAAGTTTAGTTGAAAAAGTAAAAAAAGGAAGGGGAAATGTGATTATATTGAAACAGAAAGAATAAAAAACATCACCGCAACCCTTTTAAATCCCTCCACACTCCTCAACATTATAACAACAACGCAAAAAAAAAAATCCCCATGCAATTCCCAGACTACAAACCAAAAGAATTTGAACTCGCCCTTCTCGACTTATGGCACAAAAATAATACGCTACAACAGCTCAAACAACGCAACCAAAACGGCCCAAAATTTTATTTCTTAGAAGGCCCACCCTACACCTCAGGTAGAGTACATTTAGGCACTGCCTGGAATATGGCGTTGAAAGATATCATCCTAAGATACAAACGGGCTCAAGGATTTAATGTCTGGGACCGCATGGGCTACGACATGCACGGCCTGCCCACTGAACAAAAAGTCATGGCCAAACTCGGCCTCAAAAACAAACACGACATCGAACAATACGGCTTAAAAAAATTCACCGATGAATGTGAAAAATTCTGCATCGACATGATGCACACCATGAATACTGAATTCATCCGCTTAGGCGCAACGTTAGACTTCTCCAATCCCTACCAACCCATTAGTAAACAATTCATGGAAGCAGAATGGTGGCTCATCAAAAAAGCCCATGAAAAGAGTCGCTTATACCAAGGCTTACGAACTATGCATTGGGATGCTGCCACCCAAACCGCTGTTGCCAAACACGAATTAGAATACAAATCAATTACCGACACATCCATCTACATCAAATTCCCCCACGCCAAAAAGAAAAACACGTTCTTCATCATCTGGACAACAACCCCTTGGACAATTCCCCTCAACTTAGCCATCATGGTCAACCCAAAACTAACCTATTGTGATGTTGAAATACAAGAAAACAACACAACTAAAACAACAACCAAAGACAAAGAAACCTGGATCATCGCCAAAGATCTAGTTCATAGTCTCATGAATAAAACTCGCCAAGAAAAATTCAAAATCAAAAAAGAATATCTTGGAAAAGAACTTGACAATCAACCCTACGTTCATCCATTAGATACCAAACCCCATTTACCTAAAGACCTGCAAAAAAATCATCGTCTTTTCACTATCCTCCTCAGTGAAGAATATGTTGATGCCACATCTGGAACTGGATTAGTCCATTGTGCTCCTGGTTGCGGTCCTGAGGATTATGAAGTTGGCCATCTGTATCATATCCCTCCCTTTAATTGTGTCAACGAAGCGGGCGCTTTCGAAGACTTCGGCCCATTTACAAACCTCAAAGCAAAAACAGATGACAAACAATTCATCAAATTAATCGACGAATCAGAGGCTCTTCTCGCCAAAGAACCCTACGTTCACGACTATCCTCACGGCGAACGCTCCCATCAGCCCGTCATTTTCAGAACCACAAAACAATGGTTTTTCAAAGTCGAAGACTTGAAAGAAAAAATGCTTGCCGCAAATAAAAAAGTTCATTGGCACCCCCAAGCCGGCAGAAACGCATTCAATTCTTGGCTTGAAAATTTGCGTGATAACTCCATTACTAAACAACGCTACTGGGGTACACCCGTACCCATCTGGACATCGAGCAATCCTAAAGAAGAAGACCATATTATCATCGGCAGCATCGCCGAATTAGAAAAACTCTCTGGTAAAACGATTACTAACATGCACATCCCTGCCATCGACGAAATCACATTCACCAAAGACGGCAAAACCTACAAACGTGTACCTGACGTACTCGACGTTTGGATTGACGCAGGTACCGTCTCCTGGAACTGCCTAAATTACCCTAATAACAAAGATCTCTTCAAAGACCTCTTCCCCGCCGACTTCATCTTGGAAGGAAAAGACCAAATTCGCGGCTGGTTCAACCTATTAATGATCGCTTCCTATCTTGCGTTTGATAAACCCGCATTCAAAAACGTCTACATGCACGGCTTCTTAAACGACGTCAGCGGTGTCAAAATGTCAAAATCATTAGGAAATATTATCTCACCAAATGAATTAATCGAAAAACACAGCGCCGACGTTCTTCGTTACTACATGTCCCAAACCTCTGCAGGTCAAGATATCAACTTCAGCTGGGACGAATGTAAAATAAAAGACCGCAACCTCCAAGTCCTCTGGAACATCCATAAATTTTTGATCAACCTCGCCAAAGATAACCTCATTAATCCATTAAAAATTGACCAAAGCATCATGCATAATATCATGGATCTCGAAGAACAATACATTATCTCCAAACTTCACTCTACAATTAAACACGTAACCTCTTTACTTGAACAATATAAGATTGATGAAATCATCCAACCACTCGAAGAACTCTATCTTGAACTCAGTCGCACGTATATCCAAATGATCCGCGACAAAAGTTCCCTTGGCGACGACGAAGACAAACTCTTATGTGTCAACACTATTTATACTGTACTCCTCGAATTCCTCAAAATGTTCCAAATAGTAGCTCCCTTCATCAGCGAAGCCATCTATCTCAATTTAAAGAGTGCATTTAACAACCAAGAAACCAGCATCACCCACTTCACTTGGCCAAAACCAAACGAAGCGCTCATCAAACAAGACCTTGAACAACATATGAGTAGTGCATTTAACATCATCCAAGCTGGCTTAGCAGCAAGAGAAAAAGCCAAACTCGGTCTTCGTTGGCCAATCAAAGAAGTACTCATCTGCACCAAAAAACCAGAAATAAAAAACGCTGCAACCAATCTACAATCCATCATCAAAACTCAACTCAACACCAAAACCGTAACCATCATTGAAAAACTTCCCGGCATCAAATACAAAGTCAAGCCCGAATACGGCAAAATCGGACCAAAATACGGTGAACTCTCCCCTTTAATCATCACGAAACTCACCATTGACAGCCCCGAAACAATCCTCTCACACATCGAAAACGAAAAAGCCTATAAATTCATCATCAATAACCGCGAAATCGCTATCACCGCTGAAATGATTTCTACTGAACGAACTATTCCCGAAAAATATAAAGAAAGTGAAGTCAAAAACGCATTAGTCTACATTAACACCGAACGCACACCTGAATTAGAAACCGAAGGCTTTGCTCGTGAAATCATGCGTAACACTCAACAACTTCGTAAAACATCCGGCTTGCAAAAACGCGATAACATCAATCTTGTTATCAAAACCACAGCAACTATGAAACCTCAGCTCGACAAATTCAAAGACGACATCGCCGACAAAGTCGGTGCGAATAAAATAGAAATCACCGCAACAACACCAGTTAAAAAATACACAACCACTCAAGATTTCACAGTTAAGACCGAAACATTTTCTATTTATTTTGATAAAGTAGTGTAGATAATAGAGAGAAGTCTAAATAATTCATCTTTTCATATCAAACATCTCAATACATTTGTAAATCTTTATAGCTAATGTGTCAAATATTAAAACAGTATTCTACACATTTGCTTACATGAAATGAGAAAACAAGAAAATTGAAAACTATCAATTTTCTGTTCAGAAATACAATAGTTTTTGTATTTCTTGAACTATCTCATTTCAGTACCGAAAACAAATCATTGTTTGTTTTCGTGTATTAGTTATTGTGAACAAATGTTCGAAAATAATTCACAATAACTATATATACCCACAAGAAATCCTTTCCCCATGCCCAGCTTCAACGCCAATCCCGCACCAATTGTTCTCAGATATCACGGTCTATTTGACTTTGATGCCATGTACGCTGCCGTCATCGATTGGGCTAAAAATTATGGCTACCTCTGGCACGAAAAAGCCTACAAACATAAAGTTCCTAATCCAAAAGGTGCCGAGCAAGAATTAGAATGGGAAATGTCAATTAACATTAATGAATACGTCAAATATTCCATCACATTTAGCATCCACGCCTGGGAACTTAACGAAGTAGATGTAGATATCGATGGAAAAAAGAAAACCCTCTCAAATGGCCGTTTATATATGGTTATTAATGGCAAAGTAGAATGCGACTGGCAAAATAAATTTGGCACAAGTAAATTTGGCCAATGGCTCGGTGAAAAATATTTTCAACTCATGATGAAAAAAATCTCATTAGAATACGCTGATGGTTTATATTATCGCATGTGGAACCTTCATGCCATTCTCAAATCATATTTCGACATGCAATCTAAGAAACATCAATATAAAAACTATTTAGGAGAGAGTTAGAATAGAGAAATTAACAGTGAATAAAGTTAAATGCAATCACATCTATTTTTAACCCATATTTACCAAAATTCAAAAAACAACCGTAACATTTATATATAAGTAAGATTAATCTTACTATATGGCAGAATTAGACATAACCACAATGAGTTCTAAAGGACAAATAGTTATACCGCAAGAAATGAGAACTGAATTTCACGAAGGTGAAAAATTTGTAATTATCAAAGCTGGAAAACAACTTATTCTCAAAAGCGTAAAAGACTTCGATGAAAATATTGAAGAAGAACTCGAATTTGCTCAACGGACTGAAGAAGCTTGGAAACGATACGACAAAGGCACATTCAAAAGCATGGATTTCGATGAATTCATCAATGAAATGAAACAATGGTAATCGCTGAATTTGATGATAATTTCAAAAAACTCTTCTCAAAACTAAAAGACCCGCATGTCAAAGAAAAGACAATCAAGCAAATAGAAAAATTAAAAGATAACCCTGAAATCGGCAAGCCTATGCAATACGGACGTAAAAGAACCAAAGAAGTATATCTGGGCTCAGTTCATTTATCATATGCATATATCAAAGAAGAAAATAAGATAATCTTTCTCGATTTATATCATAAAGACGAGCAGTAAACTTAAAGTTAAACGCACTCACCAATTAAACGCAATCAATCCTCTTCGCCACTTCAAAATCTTTCAAAGTCAACCCACTCGCATCATGCGTCACAAGCACTAGCTTCACAGAGGTATAGCGAATATCAATATCCGGATGATGCCCAGCTGCCTCTGCAATCTCCGCCACGATATTCACAAACTCAATCGCATCAACAAACCGCTCAAACACAAACGTCCGTTCAATATGCCCATCCACCAACTGCCACTGCGGTATTTCTAGTAACAAATGTTCAATTTGTTGTAGTGATAATGTCATAATAACCAAAAAACATTTTAGTTTAAAAATGTAACGAAATATTTAATATCGAAAAAGCACCAACCCAAACGGTTCTAATCGCTCAAAATGTTTTAAATTAAAAGTAAATAATTCTACATCATGTTTAATACAAATTGCCCCAATAAATAAATCCCTCATTTCTAACAATTGCCCTTGGCTTTTTAATGTACGAAGCATATCCGCTGCAAAACGTGCCGTTGCCTCATCAAACGCTAATGCTGGTAAAAGTGGAAGTAGCTCTGAAATTAATTCTGATTTTTTTCGTCCATACCACACTTCAAAAGTATTTACCGCCGTAATATAAAATTCTGCATCAGCAGAAGTAAGTAAATCTTTGACTCGTTCATCTTTATGAAGAAACGCAATAAGTACATCAGAATCTAAACATATTTTTCTGACCATTTTGACCAAAGACTACGAAGTTCCTGTACTTTCGTGCTCTCAACCCCCCCTTTGCCATAAAACATCAAAAACTTTTCTTTCATCCTCTTTTGTGAAAGAAGTTTTCGAATAACATGAGAATAACTTTCTTTTCCTTTCAAAAGTGTGAGTCCTTCATATACATCATCTGAAACGTGAATCAGCTTTGCCATAAGTATACATATGTATACATCAATATATAAACTTTTCGCTA
>Ga0209515_10004653_pt1 | contig 18387 bp, 16 predicted proteins | sample Subgroupgradi54m_FD_187454 | JGI IMG/M metagenome (GOLD analysis project Ga0209515, IMG submission 187454) | Subsurface groundwater microbial communities from S. Glens Falls, New York, USA - GMW60B uncontaminated upgradient, 5.4 m (SPAdes)... ...
CCGCCACACCATCAGCAGCGCCTCGACGAAGATCTTGCGCGACATCTTGGACTGGCCGACGCGCCGGTCGACGAACACGATGGGCATCTCCTCGACGCGGAAGCCCTTGCCGAGCGCGCGGTACTTCATCTCGATCTGGAAGCCGTAGCCTTGCGAGCCGACGCCGTCGAGGTCGAGGCTCTCGAGCACGTGCCGCTTGTAGGCCAGGAAACCCGCGGTGAGATCCCGGATGCCCACGCCCAGGATGGTGCGCGCGTACAGACCGCCGCCCTTGCTGATGAAGCGCCGGCCCAGGCCCCAGTTCTCGGTGCCCCCGCCGTCGACGTAGCGCGAGCCGATGACCAGGTCCGCACCCGCATCCAGGCGCCGCAACATCTCGGGCAGGTACTTGGGGTCGTGGGAGAAATCGGCGTCCATCTCGATGAGCACCTGGTAGCCGTCGGCCAGGCCCTTCTTGAACCCGGCGATGTACGCCGTACCCAGGCCCTGCTTGCCGGCGCGGTGCAGGATCTTCACCCAGGGCGCGTGCGGGACGAGCGCATCGATCACCGCGCCGGTTCCGTCGGGCGAGTTGTCATCCACGAAGAGGATGTGAGCGTCCGGGAGTGACTCGTGGACGGCCGCGGCGATGGCCGGTGCGTTGTCGCGCTCGTTGTAGGTCGGAATGATGATGAGCACGTCATGACCGGTCATCGCGCGCGCAGAGTACACGAACCTCCCGTGATCGTGGTAGATTCGCCGAGGCAACCCGTGCAGATCCTCAAGGTCCGATTCCGCACCAACAGTGAGTTCGCCGAGTCGTATCAGGCGGACCTGTCAGGTGGCGGCCTGTTCTGCCCCACCACCACCCCGTTGCGTGCGGGCACACCAGTGATCTGCGAGCTCACTGTGCCCGCATTACCCAACAAGGTGCTCATACGCGGCACCGTTAAGGCGTGGCGCCCAGCGTTACCTCGCTTACGCGTTCGCGCGGGGGCGACCGTCGAGTTCGCCAGCGAGGAAGCCGAGAAACGCGACTTCATCGTCGAGACGGTGAAAGGTACGCGCGCGGCAGCGCCGCGCAGGAAACATACGCGTCTTCCCGTCGAGCTGCCGGTGCGCTGGCGGCGCGTCGAGATTCCCGACTTCCAGACGGGTGGGCTGTCAGAAATTTCGGTGGGCGGCGCACTACTCACCGCGGCCGAGAAACTCGAGCTGGGCGTGGAAGTGATCCTCGAGGTCACGCCGCCCGGCGCGGTCAGCCCGCTCGCCATCGCGGGCAAGATCTCGTACCACTCGCCCACCGGCGCGATGGGCGTGAAGTTCCAGTACCGCGACGGTGGCGGATCGCGCCGCCTGCGCGAGCTGGTACGCCGCCTGCGCCTGGCGTAGCGTAGGCGCCCTCATGGCGCGCGCACGAAGACGGCGAGGCAGCGCGGGCGAGCGCGAGCGCTCGGTCCCCCGACCGGCGTCGTCGCTGGTCGACCAGGTGCTGCGCGCCCATGGCGCCCATGCGGCCGTGCGCGAGCACCGCCTGGTGACGGGCTGGATCGACATCGTGGGCGAGCGCGTCGCGCAGCGCGCCTGGCCATCGGGGCTGCAGAAAGGTGTCCTGTGGGTCCGCGTGGCCAACTCGGCCTGGATGCAGGAGCTGTCCTTCCTGCGCGAGGCCATCGCGCGCGCGGCCGACGACTACCTGGGCCCGCCTCCGCTCGTGCGTGAGGTCCGGCTGCACCTGCCCGGCAAGGGCGAGCCGCAGAACGACAGCGAAGACGTCGTCGCGGCGCTGGCGCGACGCAAGCGTCCCAAGAAGGTGCCGCCCCCGCCGCGCCCCGTGCCCGGCGCCGAGACGCTGGTGCGCATCGACGCCGAGACCGATGCGGTCAAGGACGACGAGCTGCGCGAGTCGATCCGCAAGCTTCGTCGCAAGCTGGGCATGTAGCCGAGCAAACTCAGCCACACATCGTCAGAGGCGCCTGGTAGGTTGCGCCCATGTCGAACGCCAGCCGGAAGCTCGCCAGGTCGCACATGAAGCGGCTCGTCCGGGCCAATCCGGCCTACCGCACGATCGGCGTGCTGCCCAAGATTTCGGAGACGCTCATCGACTTCGCCGAGCCCATCCTCGACATCGCGGGCGAGGACGAGCTGCGCTGCCGCGTGGCCCTCGACCTGGCCACGCTGGTGTGGAACGGCCTGGTGGAGGCGCGTCCCATGGACGAGATCGTCGCCGCGCTCGAGCAGGTCTTCGGCGCCGGGGCCGGGGCCCGTCGAACGGCCGAGGCGCTGGCCGAGCGCAAGCAGGAGCTGTTTGCCGACGATCAGCGCTTCATCGTCGCCGTCGACCTGTACCAGGAGGACGGCGAGTTTCGCGTCAACGCGGCGTACCGCCTGACGCCCCAGTAGGCCGATCCCCCGGCGCCCGCAGCGCTGCGTCCCGTGGGCCCGCTCAGAGCGCCGCGCGCAACGACGCCACCAGCGCGGCCACCGCGGCCGGCTCGCGACCCGGGTTCTCTTCGATCACACGCACGACCGCGCTGCCCACGACCACGCCGTCGGCGAACTCGGCGATGGCGCGCGCGTCGGCGGGCGTGGAGATGCCGAAGCCGACCGCGACCTTGGCGGCACCGGCGGCGCGCAGCGCGGCGACCTTGAGCGCCACATCGGGCACGCCCTTCAGGGCTGCGCCGGTGATGCCGGTCATCGACACGTAGTAGACGAAGGGCGCCTGGAGATCGGCAATGCGCTTCAGCCGCTCCGGCCCCGAGGTGGGCGCGGCCAGCGGGATGATGTCCAGGCCCGCGGCGCGCGCGGGCACGGTCAGCTCCTCGATCTCGTCGACGGGCAGGTCGACCACCAGCGCGCCGTCGGCGCCCGCGGCCTTGGCGTCGCGGCAGAAGGCCTCGGCGCCGCGCACGAACACCGGGTTGTAGTAGCCGAACAGCACGAGGGGCACCTCACAGCCGGCCGCGCGCACGCGCTTGCACACGTCGAGCGCCGCGGGCAGCCCGGCGCCACGTGCGAGCGCGCGCTCCATGGCGCGCTGAATGGCGACGCCGTCGGCGTTGGGCTCGGAGAACGGCACGCCCAGCTCGATCACGTCGGCGCCGTTGCGCGCGGCCGCGAGCACCACATCGACGGTGACGTCGAGCGAGGGATCGCCGCAGGTGATGTAGATGACCAGCGTCTTCTTGCCGCTCGCAAACGCCTTGGCGATGCGCCCGCTCACTTGTCCACCCCCAGCGCCTTGGCCACCGTGGGCATGTCCTTGTCACCGCGACCCGAGAGACACACGACGATCACGCCATCCTTCCCGTACCTGGGGGCCAGCTCGGACAGCGCCGCGATCGCGTGCGCGGTCTCGAGCGCGCACAGGATGCCCTCGGTGCGCGCGAGCAGCTGCAGCGCCTGCAGTGCTTCGGTGTCGGTGCGCGACACGTACTTTGCGCGCCCCGAGTCCTTCCAGAAGGAGTGCTCGGGCCCCACGCCCGGGTAGTCGAGACCCGCGCTGATCGAGTGCGCGGGCGAGATCTGCCCCTCGTCGTCGCACAGCACGTACGACTTCGAGCCGTGCAGGACGCCCACGCGTCCGGCCGTGAGCGTGGCCGCGTGGCGCGTGGTCTCGACGCCGTCGCCCGCCGCCTCGACGCCCCACAGGTCGACCTTGGCGTCGGCGACGAAGCCGGCGAAGAGCCCGGCCGCGTTGGAGCCGCCGCCCACGCAGGCCAGCGCCGCGTCGGGCAGGCGGCCCTCCTTGGCCAGGATCTGCGCGCGCGCCTCGCGGCCGATGACCGCCTGCAGCTCGCGCACCATCTCGGGGTACGGGTGCGGCCCGGCCACCGAGCCGATCATGTAGTGCGTGTCACCCACGTTGGTGACCCAGTCGCGCAGCGCCTCGTTCATGGCGTCCTTCAGGGTCGCCGTGCCCGCGGTCACGCCGCGCACCTCGGTGCCGAGCAGACGCATGCGCGACACGTTGAGCGCCTGCCGCTGCATGTCCTCGGTGCCCATGTAGACCACGCAGGTGAAGCCCATGAGCGCGGCCACCGTCGCCGACGCGACGCCGTGCTGGCCGGCGCCGGTCTCGGCGATGAGACGCGTCTTGCCCATGCGCCGGGCCAGCAGCGCCTGGCCGATGCAGTTGTTGATCTTGTGCGCGCCGGTGTGGTTCAGGTCCTCGCGCTTGAGGTAGATCCTGGCGCCGCCCAGCTGCTCGGTCAGGTTGCGGGCGAAATACAGGCGCGACGGCCGGCCCACATACTCGTCGAGCAGGCGGCTGAATTCCTCCTGGAAGGCGGCATCCGCCGACGCGCTGCGCCACGCCGCCTCGAGCTGATCCAGCGCGGGCACGAGGGTCTCGGCGACGTAGCGTCCGCCGAACGGTCCGAATCTTCCACTTCCAGTGCTGCCTGACGACACGTTCACGACGACAGTCCTTTCGCGGCGTCGATGAAACGCCGCAGCTTGTGCTTGTCCTTGATGCCGGGCGCCGACTCGACGCCGCCCGCGACGTCGACCGCGTACGGCCTGACCTCGCGCACCGCGCTGACCACGTTGTCGGCGTCGAGGCCGCCGGCCAGCAGCAGCTTGCGCCCGTAACGACGGGCGGCGCGCGCCAGCGCCCAGTCGAAGGTCTTGCCCGAGCCGCCATAGCCCGCCGACGGCGTGTCGAGCAGGATCAGGTCGGTATCGAAATCCTCGATGGTGCGCAGGTCGCTCTCCGAGGCCACGCGCACGGCGCGGATGTAGGGGCGGCCGAGCGCGCGCGCGTAGGCGCCGTCCTCGTCGCCGTGCAGCTGCACCAGGTCGAGCCCGACGCGCGCCGCGGTCTCCAGCACGGTGGGCGCGGGCGCGTTCACGAACACGCCCACCTTCTTGACGTCACCCGGGATGGCGGCGGCGATCTCGACCGCGGCCTCGATGCTGACGCAGCGACGCGAGCGCGGCCAGAAGTTGAGCCCGATGAGGTCGGCCCCCGCCTCGACCGCGGCCTCGGCGTCCTGGGCGCGCGTCACGCCGCAGATCTTGACCAGCACGCTCACGCGTCGCCCGCTCCTGCCCCGCCGCCGAGCAGGGCGCGCAGCGCGTTGCCGGGCGAGGGCTGGCGCATGAGCGCCTCGCCCACCAGGATGGCGTCGGCACCCGCGGCGACCATGGCGCGCACGTCGGCGTGCGTCTTGATGCCGCTCTCGGCCACCAGCACGCAGTCGAGCGGTACGATCTGGCGCACGCGCGCCGACAGGGTCATGTCCATCTCGAAGGTGCGCAGGTCGCGGTGGTTCACGCCCACGATGCGCGCGCCCGCGGCCAGCGCGCGCTCGGCCTCGCCGTCGTCGTGGACCTCGACCAGCGCGGCCATGCCCAGCTCGTGCGCCAGCGTCTGCAGCTCGCGCAGCCGGTCGTCGTCGAGCGCGGCGACGATGAGCAGCACCGCGTCGGCGCCGGCGGCGCGCGCCTCCAGCACCTGCAGCGGGTCGATGAGGAAGTCCTTGCGCAGCGCCGGGATGGTGGCACGCACGCGCGCCGTGGTCAGGTCGGAGAGCGAGCCGCCGAAGAAGTCGTGATCGGTGAGCACCGAGAGCGCCGCGGCGCCCGCGTGCTCGTAGTCGGTGGCGATGACCGCGGCGTTGGCATCGGCGCGGATCGTCCCTGCCGACGGCGACGCGCGCTTGATCTCGGCGATCACGCGCGGCAGGGGCGCGCCGTGCCGGCGCAGGGCCGCGGCGAAGTCGCGCGTGGGCGGCACCGCGGCGGCCGCTTCTTCGAGCGCGCCACGGCTGGTGCGCTCGCGCAAGGCTGCGACTTCACGACGCTTCTGCTCGAGGATTCGACCGAGGATTCCTTGCGCGCTCACGCCCAGGACACTAGTGCAGACGGCAGGATGACGCAATGCGTGAGGGCATCGGCCCGAGGACGACGTGAGGAGTGCTACGAGGATCGAGGGGAAAGGATCAGATCGCGAGCGTGCCGGTGCGGATGAGGTACGCCAGCTGCTCACGCTGGCGCGGCGACAGCAGCTCGTGGATCCTGGTCAGCGCCTTGCTCACCGCCTGGCCGAGACGCTCGGCGCTCTTGCCCCGGTCGGCGGCTGCCGCTGCCAGCGCCGCGGCGTCGAGCGCCTCGCCCGCGACCGCGTCGGCAAAGGCCGCCGTGGTGCGCCGGTGATCGACCGCCGCCTGGGCGCGCTCGATCTTCAGCTCGTCGAGCACGCGCGCCAGCCTGGCCACCTGGGCCTCGTCCAGCTCGAGCTTGTAGGCCAGGAAGCGCAGCGGCCGGCGCACGCCGAAACCACCGCCGCCGTCGTCGCCCGGGCCGCCGCCGGAGGCTTCCCAGCCGCCGCCGCGCTCCTCGTGGCGACCGTGGCCGTGCCCGTGGCCGCGGCCATGCCCGTGGCCGTGCTCGTGACCCCAGCCGGCCTCGGCCTCCCCGCCCTCGCCGCAACCGTGACGCTGCTTCCACCAGTGGATCATTGCAGGATGCATTGCGTTTCTCCTTCGCCGGGGCATTCGCTCCCGACGGGATGGCACCGGGGCGACACGCCACCGGCGTCCGGCGCAGGCGCGCCGGCACGCTTACCGTGGCAACGCCCGTGCACCCTGTCAAGGCGGCACGTGGCGGGGCGCCTTGCCTGCATTCGGCGCGCGTTGGATACTCGTCGGATGATCGATGTGGGCGGGTCTGTCGGTAACTACATCGTCAAGTCGAAGCTGGGCGAAGGTGGCATGGGCATCGTGTGGCTGGCCGAGCACCCGCTCATCGGCAAGCGCGTGGCCATCAAGGTGATCCACCCCAGCTACGCGCGAAATCCCGAGGCCGTGTCGCGCTTCTTCACCGAGGCGCAGGCGGTCAACCGGGTCGGCCATCCCAACATCGTCGACATCACCGACTTCGGACAGTCGCCCGCGGGCGAGTCGTACTTCGTCATGGAGTACCTGTCGGGGCAGAGCCTGGCGCAGCGCATGCAGCAGGCGGGGCTGGACCTGCGCCGGGCGGTGCACGTGGCAGCACAGGCGTGCGACGCCCTGGCCGCCTCGCACGCCGCGGGGATCCTGCATCGCGACCTCAAGCCCGACAACATCTACCTCATCAAGCGCGGCGCCGACCCCGACTTCGTCAAGGTGCTCGACTTCGGCCTGGCCAAGCTGACCGGCGATGCCGGCAAGGCGGCGCAGCACAAGACCCGCACCGGCTCGATGATGGGCACGCCCTTCTACATGGCGCCCGAGCAGTGCGCCGGCAAGGCCGACATCGACGCGCGCGCCGACATCTACTCGATGGGCGTGATCCTGTTCGAGCTGGTCACCGGCAAGGTGCCCTTCCCGGGCGAGGGCTACGGCGAGATCATCGTCAAGCACATGACCCAGGCGGCGCCGCACGCGCGCGAGGTCAAACCCGACCTGCCCGAGTGGCTCGACAGCGTCATCGATCGTTGCCTGGCCAAGGAGCGCACGCAGCGCGTGCAGACCATGGCCGAGCTGGGCAGCATCCTGTCGGGCGAGCTGGACCAGATGCCGGGCGGCGCGCCCTCGCAGCGCGCCAGCACCTCGGCGGGCGGGTCGAGCCCGCCGCGCACCGTGACGCCGGTGCCGGCCGTCACCATGCCGCCGCCGGTCGCGGTCACCGTGCCGCCGTCGAGCGACTCGCTGCGTCCCATCTCGACCATGAGCCTGGCCGCGGGCGAGGCCGGGGCGCAGGAGTTCGAGCAGCCGGGCGGCCCACGCAAGCGCAACTGGATGGTCATCGGCGGCGCGCTGGGCGCAGCGGCGGTGGTGCTGGTGGGCGTGCTGGCCATGAAGGGCGGCGGCAAGACGCCGACCACGGGCGCGGCAGCGCCTGCCACTCCCACGTTGCCCGCGGCGGCGCCGGTGGCACCGCCCACGCACCAGGAGCACGCGCCGGTGCCGGATCACCCGGTGGTGGTTCCGCCCCCCGATGCCGACGACGTCGTGTCCATCGAGTTCAGCGGCTCGCCCAGCGGCGTGAAGATCACGCTCGCCGACGGCACCGTGGTGTGCACGGCCACGCCGTGCACGTGGAAGACCCGGCGCAAGAGCGAGCCGGTGGCGCTGACCTTCGTGCTCGACGGCTACAAGACGCGGCAGGAGCAGCTCGCGCCCGACAAGAGCAAGGCCATCAACCGCGATCTACAGGCCGACCGGCACCGGCACGGCGGCAGCAAGCCGCCCGCGGGCGACAAGCCGCCGCCCGTCGACAAGCCGCCCACGCCACAGAATGGCTCGGGCGAAGATCTGATGAAGCCGACCTTCTGAGCGCTCGGGCTATCTGGCCGCCTTGGCGCGGTACCAGTCGACGCAGCGCTGCAGCCCCTGCTCGAAGCTGACCGGCGCGGTGTAGCCGAGCACTTCCTTGGCGCGCGTGATGTCGGCCAGCGAGTGCTTGATGTCGCCCGCGCGCGACGGCTCGTGGATCGGCTTGATGTCCTTGCCGACGATCTTGGCCAGCGCGTTGATCACGTCGAGCAGGGTGGTGCGCACGCCGCAGGCGACGTTGAACACCTTGCCGGGGGCGTCCTTGGCCGTGCACGCGAGCAGGTTGGCCTGCACCGCGTTGTCGATGTAGCAGAAATCGCGCGACTGCTGGCCGTCGCCGAAGATGGTGGGCGACTTGCCGTCGAGCGCGCAGGTGACGAAGCGCGGGATGACCGCGGCGTACTCCGACTTGGGATCCTGGTAGGGCCCGAAGACGTTGAAGTAGCGCAGCGCCACCGTCTCGAGGCCGTAGCAGAGGTAGTAGGCGCGCAGGTAGTTCTCGCCGGCGAGCTTGGACACCGCGTAGGGCGACAGCGGATCCGGCGCCATGGTCTCGACCTTGGGCAGCGTGGGCGTCTCGCCGTACGCCGACGACGAGGCGGCGAAGACCACGCGCTTGACGCCGGTCTTGCGCGCGGCCTCGAGCACCTGCAGCGTGCCGAAGATGTTGGCGCGGTCGGTCTCGACCGGCTTGTCGACCGAGCGCGGCACCGACGGGATGGCCGCCTGGTGCAGGACATAGTCACAGCCGGCCATGGCCTGCTCGACGGTGAACCCGTCGGTGATGTCGCCCGTGTGGAGATCGATCTTGTCCTCCAGGCCGACCAGGTTCTCCTTGCGACCGCTCGAGAAGTTGTCGAGCACCCGCACCTTGTCGCCGCGTGCGACCAGCGCGCGCGCCAGGTTGGACCCGATGAAGCCTGCACCCCCGGTAACCAGAAACGTCGCCATGCCCGACAATAGTCCGGCTCACCGGGGTGTTGGCAAGTGCGACGACGGTCCGACGGGAGGAGGACGCTCGCGGTGTGCGATTAGCCGCCAGGTCGCCAGCGACGCCAGCTCCGACACACCCACGCACGAGAGCTGATTGGTTCTGAACCAGACCGGATCTGGATCGGGCCTGTGTTGGTCGTAACTGGCGCCCTTTCGCTGGCGGTTGATCCGGGGGCCGGCTTACTCGTGATCGCAGGGGCCGGGCATGGGCGCCTTGGCGGCGGCCTCGGCCTTGGCGGCCTCTTCTTTCTTGCGCTTCTGCTCCGACGGCTTGAAGTCGGTCACCTTGTCGGGCCTGGCGCGCTTCATCTCGGCAGGCTTGCTCGCGCCCGAGGAACGCTTGATCGCCCGCACCGGAGTCTTGCTCTTGCTCGGCATGGAATCCCCCCTTGCTGGTCGGACGGATCGTACCCGTCGGGCGAATGGCTTGTCACCAGCGGGGCGCAGGCATAGCGTAGGCGCACATGTCGGCCCGGATGGCAGCGCTCGCGCTCGTGGTCACGGCGTGCGCCGCTGACGCCGGGCCGAGCGGTCCAACGCTGCGCCTGTGGCACACGTTCGGGCCGGAGGAGACGCGCGCCTTGAACGACGCGCTGGCCACCCTGCGCGTGCGCGTCGAGCCGACGGTGGTTCCGTTCGGGCTGGGACGCAGCCGGCTGGCGCATGCGCTGGCGCGCGAGGCCAGGGGCGCGGAGTGCCCCGACGTGGCCCGGGTCGACGCGACCTGGCTGCCCTTCCTGGCCGCGCGCGAGCTGCTCCTGCCCGTGCCCGCGACGTTCGGCCTGGATGCATTCACGGCCGAGGCGCGCGAGCTGGGTCGCTGGGCGGGCACCGAGTACGGCGTGCCCCAGGCGGTCGACGGCCTGGCCCTGCTCTACGACCCGCGCCGCGTGCCCGGCGACAGCGGCGCGGCCTGGCCGCCCGCAGATCTGGCCGGCCTGACGGCGGCGGCGCGCGCGCTGACCCGTGACGGACGCCACGGGCTGTCGCTGCGCTCCGACGGCTACTGGTTCGTGGCCTGGCTGCGCGCCAGCGGTGGCGACATCGTCGACCCGGTGAGCAGCACGCTGGGCGTCGATCGACCCGAGGCGGAGGCGGCGCTGGCCGGCTACGCCGCGCTCGCCGGCGCCGGCGGCGTGGCGCCCCCACCCACGCCTGCGGGCGACGAGGCCGCGCTCGAGGCCGAACGCTTCGCCGCCGGCGAGCTGGCCATCGTCGTGGGCGGCCCGTGGACGGTCGCGGCGCTCAGCGAGGCGGCGCGCCGGCAGGGCGCCGACCTGCAGCTCGCGGTGGCGCCCTACCCGCTCGCGCCCGACGGCCGGCCTGCGGCGCCGCGCGGCGGCCAGCTCTACGTCGTGCCGCATTGCGCCGCGCACGCCGACGCGGCCTGGCGCCTCATCGACGCGCTCACCGACGCGAAGCTGCAGGCGGAGTGGTCGCGCCGCCTGGGCCTCATTCCCACGCGCAGCGCCGCGCTCGCCCAGGCCAGCCCGCTGGCGCGCGCATTCGCGCAGGCGCTGCGCGCGACCCGACCCTTGCCTCGGCATCCGCTCACGCCCCTGCTCTTCGACGATCTGACGCCCGCGCTGCAGGCGGTCATGGCCGGCGACGCCACCGCCGCCGAGGCCCTGCCGGGCGTTGCACGCGCGTGGACGCGCCTGCTCGAGCGCGCGCATCCATGAAGATGACGCGCCTGGCCCGCCTCAGCCTGCGCACGCGCCTGATGGCGGTGCTGGCCCTGGCCGCCATCGTGCCCACGCTGATCGTCGGCGCGCTCGCGGTCAGACGCGCGCGCACCGACGTGGAGCGCGAGCTCGTGAACGGCCGCCTGGCGCTGGTGCGCGCGCTCGGCGCCGGCCTCGACGCCACGCTGCAGGACTCGCAGCGCGCGCTGGCCCTGGTCGGCGCCGCCTGGGCCGAGGGTGGCCAGGCCGCGCCCGACGCCACCCGCCGCCTGCTCGCGCGTCTGCACCGCGAGCTGCCGCTCCTGCGCCGGGTCGCCGTGCTCGACGCCGAGGGCAGGCGCGTGGCGGGCGACGACGTGCCCCTCGAGTCGTTCACCGGCGCGGGCACCTACGGCGGCTTCGTCGGCGACGCGGCGTTCACGCCCGTCGGCGCGCGTGTGGTCATCTGGGCGCAGGCGCGCGGCCGCACCGGCGAGCTGGCCGGCTACCTGGCCGCCGAGATCGACCTCGGCTTCATCGGCCAGTCGCTGCGCGCGGCCCGCCTGCCCCACGCGGCGCGGCTCTACGTCGTCGACGGCGACGGCCGGCTCATCGCCAGCTCCGACGCGGGCGCGCGCCTGGGCGCGGGCAGCCTGCGCGGCGCCCACCCGGCCGTCGACGCCGCGCTCGCCGCCTCCGACGACGGCAGCCTGGAGCGCGCGGGCACGCTCGCGGTCTACCGCAACCTGTCCTCGTACCAGACCACGCGCGGGGTCAGCTGGGCCATCGTGCTGGAGCAGCCGGCGCGCGACGCCTACGCGCTGGCGGCAGCGGCGCGGCGCGACGCGGCGCTCGTGGGCGGCCTGGTGCTCCTGGGTGCGCTGGGCGTGGGCTGGCTGCTGGCGCGCGCGCTGACCCGACCGCTCGAACGTCTGTCGCGGCGCGTCGACGCGCTCGCCAACGAGCCGGGCGGCGGGCCCGCCGAGCACCCGCCCGCGCCGGGCGAGATCGGCGTCCTGGCCCTGCGCTTCGAGGACATGGCGCGCCGCCTGGAGGAGCGCGAGAAGCTGCGCGCGGCGCTGGCGCGGGGCGAGCGTCTGGCCACCGTGGGTGCGCTGGCCGCGGGCGTGGCCCACGAGATCAACAACCCGCTGACCACCATCCTGGGCTACGCCAACCTGCTCCTCGAGGACAAGCCGCCCGGCCACGCCGACCGCGCCGCGCTCGAGCTGGTCGCCGAGGAGGCGCGGCGCGTGCAAGGCATCGTGCGCAGCCTGCTCGACTACTCGCGCCCCTCGGCCGAGGGCGGCGTGCAGCACGGCCCGCTCGACGTCGCCGAGCTGTGCCAGCGCACCGCCGCGCTGTGCGCGCCCATCCTGCGCGCCCGCCGGGTCGAGCTCGTGCTCGACGTCGCGCCCGAGCTGCCCCGCCCGCGCGCCGACGCGCGCCGGCTCGAGCAGGTGTTCGTCAACCTGGCGCAGAACGCCGCCCAGGCCATGGACGGCGGCGGCGGCCAGCTGACCATCCGGGCGCGCGCGCACGGCACGGACGGCCTCGAGATCGCCTTCGTCGACCAGGGTCCGGGCATCCCCGCCGAGCTGCTGGCACGCATCTTCGAGCCCTTCTTCACCACCAAGGGTCCGGGCATGGGCACCGGTCTGGGCCTGGCGGTGTCGCAGCAGATCGTCCTCGATCATGGCGGCCGGATCGAGGTAGAAAGCCAGCTCGGCCGCGGTTCGACGTTTCGCGTGATCCTGGGAGGATAGCGGCGAGCCGGAGGCGAGCCGGGTTGCAGACATGAGCCAAGCAGTAGGTCAGGTGCTGGTGGTCGACGACGAACGCGGCGTGCGCACCCTGTGTGCCGACGTGCTGCAGCGCGCCGGCCACGCGGTCACCGTGGCGGCGAGCGCGGAGGAAGCCCTGACCGCCGCGGCCACGCAGGTGTTCGACCTGGTGCTCGCCGACGTCAACCTGCCCGGCATCGACGGCATCGAGCTGTGCAAGCGGCTGCACGCGGCGCGGCCCGAGACGCTGGTCATCCTCATCACCGGCTTCCCCAGCATCGAGAACGCGGTGCGCGGCATGAAGCAGGGCGCGCGCGACTATGTGACCAAGCCGTTCTCGCCCGACGAGCTGCGCCTGGTGGTCGCGCGCGCGCTCGAGGAGCGCGAGCTGCGCCGCGAGAACGCCGCGCTGCGCCGCGAGCTGGCCTACGGCAACCTGGTCGGCCGCTCGCCCGCCATGCGCGAGCTGCACGCCAACATCGAGAAGGTGGCGCGCGCCGACGCCACGGTGCTGCTGGTGGGCGAGAGCGGCACGGGCAAGGAGCTGGTCGCGCGCGCCATCCACTACCACGGCACGCGTGCGCACCGACCCTTCGTGGCGGTCAACTGCGGCGCGCTGGTCGGCTCGCTGCTCGAGAGCGAGCTGTTCGGCCACGTGCGCGGCGCGTTCACCGGCGCCGACAAGGCCAAACGCGGCCTGTTCGTGGCCGCCGATCGCGGTACCCTCTTCCTCGACGAGATCGGCGAGCTGCAACCCGAGCTGCAGCCGCGCCTCCTGCGCACGCTGCAGGAGGGCGAGGTCAAGCCGGTGGGCAGCGTCGACACCATCAAGGTGGACGTGCGCGTGGTCGCGGCCACGCACCGCGATCTGGCCCAGGACGTGGCCTCGGGCCGCTTCCGCGAGGATCTCTACTACCGCCTCAACGTGATCGTGCTGGCCATTCCGCCCCTGCGCGAGCGCGCCGAGGACGTCCCCGTGCTGGTCGAGCACTTCGTCGCGCGCGTGTGCGAGCGGGTCAAGCGCAGCCGGCCCACGGTCACCGACGCGGCGCTCGACTGGATGGTGGCGCAGCGCTGGCCGGGCAACGTGCGCGAGCTGGAGAACGCGGTCGAGCGCGCGGTCGTGCTGGCCGGAAGCGACGTGCTCGACGTGGTCGACTTCCAGCCCCAGGTGCAGGCGGGCGTGTCGCCCCTGCCGACCGCCGCCGACGCCGGCAGCGAGTACCCGCTGGCGCGCCTCTCGCTCGAGGCGCTGGAGAAGATGCACATCGAGAAGATCCTCGAGCTCTCGGGCGGACAGAAGGCGCGCGCGGCCGCCATCTTGGGCATCAACCGCACCACCCTGTGGAAGAAGCTGCGGCAGTACGGCGTCGAGTAGAGGTAGGATCCGCGTCATGGAGCGGCGCCTGCCCGTCGTGCCGGACGGACGCGACGAGTTCGGTCACGTGCCCGAGGTCGCGTTCGACGCGCGCCGCAACCTGGAGCTGAACGTGGGCATGGCGTGCAACAACGCCTGCGTGTTCTGCGTGTCCGGGCTGCCCGAGGGCAAGGAGTCGCGTCGCTGGCTCCCGCTCGAGAAGGCGGTGCGCGAGCTCGACGTCGCCTTCGAGCGCGGCTGCCGCTCGGTCGGCTTCCTGGGCGGCGAGCCGACCATCTGGCCCGAGCTGCTCCCGGCGGTGCGCCACGCGCGCGCGCGCGGCTACACGCGCGTGGCGGTGTGCTCGAACGGCATGCGCTACGACGACGCGGCGTTCGTGCGCGCCCTGGTCGACGCGGGCGTGACCCGCTTCGCCGTCTCGGTGCACTCGCACCGCGCCGAGATCGAGCACGAGCTGACCAAGGTCCCCGACGCGCTCGAGCGCAAGGTGGCCGGCCTGCGCCACCTGCTGGCCGAGCGTGCCGCGGGTCGCCTGCCCGACAACGTGTCGATCAACCCGGTGCTCAACCGGCGCACCTACGCCGAGGTGGTCGAGTTCATCACCTTCTTCGTCGCCCTGGGCGTGGACGACATCCGCTTCAACTTCATCCGCCCCGAGGGCAAGGCAGAGATCGAGCACGACATCGCGCGCGCCATCATCCCCACCTTCACCCAGGTGGCGCCGTACATCCGGCGCGCGGTCGCGGCCAACGAGCGACGCTTCAAGATCCACCTCACCTTCGGCGAGATGCCGCTGTGCGGCCTGCCCGAGGAGCTGCTGCGGCGGCCCGCCCTCCTGCGCAAGTACGTGGGCGAGTTCCAGGATCTCACCACCGACGTGGCGCTCTTCGCCGCGCCGCGCCGCGAGCAAGGCCAGGACGGCCTCGACCGCTTCAACTGGCAGGATCGCAAGCGCGGCCAGCTCAAGCAGCCGGTGCAGGCATGCACGACCTGCCGCTTCGGCGGCACGTGTTTCGGCGTCGCGCGCGGCTACGTCGCGTTGCACGGCGAGCAGGAGTTCCGGCCCCTGTGATCGCACGCGATGTGATCCAGATCGGGTGTCGATCTGAACTCTTCTGACCTTGACCGCGCGTAGCGTGCTTTCTCTGCGTCCTGGCGTATCGTGCGCGCATGCTCCGTCGCGTACTCCTGCTCCCGCTCCTGGCCGCGTGTGCGTCGCATGCCACGCCGGTCACGCCGCCGCCGTCAGCGGCGCCCGCCGCACCCGCCACCGCCGCGCACGCCGCCGACCCGCCTGCCGCGCGACCCGCGCCGCCGGCCATCGGCTTCCGCCTGCCCACGGGCACACGGCCGCTCGCGTATCGCGTGACGCTGACCATCGATCCCGGCAAGGACAGCATGGGCGGCGACGAGGAGATCGATCTCGAGCGCAGCGCCGGCCCGGTGCTGTACCTGCGCGGCCACGAGCTCACCGACGTGAGCGCCAGCCTGCGCGCGGGCGACAGCAAGACCGAGGTCGCGCTCACCGCCACCGCCACCGACGGTGAGACCCTGGCCATGCAGCCGCTCGACGCCAGCGCCACGCTGCCGGCCGGACGCGCCACCTTGCACATCCGCTGGACCGCGCGCGTGCGCCACGACGACACCCAGGGCGTGTTCGCGCAGAAGACCGACGACGCCTGGTACGCGTACTCCAACTTCGAGCCGCAGGGCGCGCGCCGCGTCTTCCCCTGCTTCGACGAGCCCAGCTACAAGGTGCCCTGGCAGCTCAGCATCGTCTCGCCCAAGGGCACCACCGCGGTGTCCAACTCGCCTGCGGTCTCGCAGGCCGACGAGGGCAGCAGCACGCGCGTGGTCTTCGCGCCCACGCCGCCCCTGCCCTCGTACCTGGTCGCCTTCGCGGTCGGCCCGTTCGAGCTGGTCGGCGCCGGCAAGACCAAGAGCGGCGCGCCCATCCGCGTTGCGGTGCCGCGCGGCCACGCCGAGGAGGCGACCATCCCGGTCGAGGACACCGCGGCCCTGCTCGACCTGCTCGAGGACTACTTCGGCAGCCCCTACCCCTTCGCCAAGCTCGACCTCGTGCCCATCCCCGACACCATCGGCTTCGGCGCCATGGAGAACCCGGGCATGATCACCTACAACGCCGGCCTGCTGCTGACCAAGCCCGCCGAGCGCACCGGCTGGGACCGGCGTGGCTACGCCTCGGTCGCCGCGCACGAGATGGCGCACCAGTGGTTCGGCGATCTGGTCACCATGGCCTGGTGGGACGATCTGTGGCTCAACGAGGGCTTCGCCTCGTGGATGGAGGACGTCATCGTCGCCAGCTTCAAGCCGGAGTGGAAGAGCGACATCAGCGCGCTGCAGAGCAAGAACGGCGTCATGGGCAGCGACTCGCGTGAGTCGGCGCGCAAGATCCGCCAGCCGGTCGAGAACGAGAACGACGCCCACGACGCCTTCGACGGCATCACCTACCAGAAGGGCGCCGCCATCATCGGCATGGTCGAGAGCTGGCTGGGGCGCGAGACCTTCCAGAAGGGCATTCGCCTGTACCTGTCGCAGCACGCGCGCGGCAACGCCACCTACGCTGATCTGGTGGCGGCGCTGCGCGAGGTCTCCGGGCGCGACGTCGCCAAGGTGATGGACGACTTCGTCGACCGCACCGGCGTGCCCTTCGTGACCTTCAACCTGGTCTGCGCGCCCAAGCAGAAGCCCTACCTGGAGCTCGACCAGCGCCGCTTCGTGCCCTTCGCCTCCACGCTGGACAAGAACCGCACCTGGCACATCCCCATCAGCGTGCGCTGGCAGGCGGGCAAGCACGAGGGCCGCGCGACCACGCTGCTGGCCGAGGCCTCGGGCCGCGTGGAGCTCGACGCGCCCACGTGCCCCGACTGGGTCATGCCCAACGAGAACGGCGCCGGCTATTACCAGTGGCAGGTGACCGGTGCGGCGGGCGACCGCCTGCGTGCGGCGCGCACGTTCCGCACCCTGCCCGCGCGCGAGCGCCTCGACGTGGCGCAGTCGGTGCGTGCGCTGGTGAGCGCGGGCGAGCTGCCCTACCGCCGCGGCGTCGAGATGGCCATGACCCTCATCGACGATCCCGAGCAGCGCGTGCGCCAGGGCGCGCTGCGCGTGGGCGGCGGCTGGGCCGACGACCTGCCCAAGGCGCTCCTGCCCCGCTACCGCGCGTGGGTGCGCAAGACCTTTGGACCGGCGGCACGCAAGGTGGGCTGGGTGGCCAAGCCGGGCGAGACCGACGACGACAAGTCGATCCGGCAGCAGCTGCTGTGGCGCATGATCGACGACGGCGAGGACGCGGCCATGCAGAAGGAGGCCAACCGCCAGGCGTGGAAGTGGCTCGACGACCGCACCGCGCTGGCGCCCGAGATGGCCGATACGGTGCTGTCGATGGCGGCGCACGGCGGCGACGCCAAGCTGTACGAGCGCTTCCTGGCCGAGGCGCGCAAGGCCAACCAGAAGAACGACAAGCCCGAACGGGTGCGCTTCCTCGGCCTGCTGGGCGGCTTCCGCGATCCCGCGCTGGTCGAGCGCACGCGCGCCATGGCGCTCGAGGACGAGTTCCCCACCCTCGAGACCTCGCGCTTCCTCTATGCCGGCACCGACACCCACGCCGGCCGGCAGCGCGCGTGGGACTTCATGATCGCGCACTACGACACCATCGTGGCGCGCCTGCCGCGCGAGCGGCGCGCCGGCCTCATCACCCTGGGCGGCGACTGCACCACCGAGTCGCTCGAGCGCGCCAAGGCCTTCTTCGCCGAGCGCACGCCCAAGGAGCTGTCGGGTCCGCGCACGTACAAGAGCTTCGTCGAGGGCCAGACCCTGTGCATCGCGCGCCGCCAGCTCGATCTGGCCAGCTTCATCGAGTTCCTGACCGGTCGCTGACGCGCGCCGCCCGAGCTCAGCGTTGCGCGCGCAGCGCGCGCGCGCTGCGCCGACGGAACACCTTCTCCGCCGCGCTCGCGCGCGCGTGCGCCTCGTGGTAGCCCATGCTGTTGCCGTCCATCAGCTCGAGCTCGACCAGCTCGTGGTGCAGGATGGCCGGGCGCTCGGCGGGTACGACCGCGTCGTCGATCCAGATCTCGTCCATGGGAATGAAGCGGTAGCGCTGGCCGTGGCCGCCCATGGTGAAGTGCACGTAGGCGTGGTCGCGCACGGCCCAGCCGTGCACCAGGAAGACACGTCGGCCCTGCGCCATACCCAGCGAGCGGCGCAGCGCGGCCTCGCGCAGCGTGTCGACGCGGCGATCGATGCGGCCTGGGCTGCCCATGCGCTCGCGGCGCGCGCGCAGCTCGACGCGCTCGGCC
>Ga0209515_10004655_pt1 | contig 18382 bp, 16 predicted proteins | sample Subgroupgradi54m_FD_187454 | JGI IMG/M metagenome (GOLD analysis project Ga0209515, IMG submission 187454) | Subsurface groundwater microbial communities from S. Glens Falls, New York, USA - GMW60B uncontaminated upgradient, 5.4 m (SPAdes)... ...
CGGCGTGGGGGCGCCGGTGCTCGGGCCTCCCATCACCGTTGGCCGCCGTCGGACGCGCGGACCCCGCGCCCTCGCCTTGACGGGGGCGCGACAGTCCAAGCACGAGCGAACACGAGTACACCTGCGCGGGCTGCACCAAACCGATCAGCCGGAACGGTTCATGGATCCTGTCGTACGGCGGCCAGTTTTGGAGAGACGATCCCGCGCCCGACGTGCCGGTGCGCGCATGGCACGGGTTCCCGTGCGCTGATCAGTGGAAAGCGAACGGCTCGCCCGACGTTCGTCCTAGTTCCGCCAGGTGGTACCCCGAGCGCCGCTTGTACTAGGAGGTTGGTTGTGAAGCAGGGATCGAAGCTCTCCACTCGCATGCTGCGCGTCGCCGCGGCCAGCGGCATCGTCCTTGGCGTGCTCGCGCCCGGCGCGGCGGCCTTCGCGGTCGACTATCCCGGCGGCGGCACCCCGCCCTCCAACCCGACCACCGACGTGGGCGGGACCGAGGTGAAGGGCGTGCAGGTGTCGAAGGGCAGCAGCCTGCCGTTCACCGGCGGCGACGTCGCCGGACTGGCGGCGATCGGCAGCGGTGCCGCCGCGGTCGGTGGCCTGCTCGTGATGCGGTCGCGCCGCCGTCGCGTGTCCGTCTGACGCCGGCACCGCTCGCAAGCAACTCGTATGGGGGCCACACCTTCCGACACGCTTCCGTCGCGCGCGCCCGACGCCAGCTCGTCGTCGCGGGACCGCCAGTAGTTTCACGACCACACCTGCGCAGGTGTAGACCCTCGCCTCGTCCAGGGTGCGTGAAGATCTCGTATGGGGGCCCTCAAGCGCCGTAAGCCGTGCCAGACTCGGACCATGAACGGAGCGCGCCTGGACTGCGATGCTGAACTCGTCGCGCTTGAGGACGGCCGCACGCAATGAACCCCGAGACGTCGGCCCGGAAGCACGGCCTCTCGGCGCTGCAGGCGATGCCGGCACGGCTCATGTTGGCACTCCCCTGCGCCGCTCCAATTTCCGCCGCCGCGTGTGGGTCCCGGCCGCGGATGCCGCCGGCCCTACCCGATCGGGCCACGTTCCACGACCTGCGGCACGCGTGCGCGTCGTGGCTGATCCACGCGGGTGCGAACCCGCTCGAGGTGGCCCGAGAAGTTCCGGCACGCCCGCGTGACAAGCACGCTTGCGATCTACGGGCACCTGTTCCCCGGCACCGACCGGCTCGACGGACTCCTCGAGGACGCGTTCGCGAACGCTGTCACCGACTTCCCGCGGCCTGGCGCTCCCCGAAACGCGAAGCAGCGGAGGCCGAAACCCCCGCTGATCTGCGCACACACCGGTGGGCGGTAGAGGATTTGAACCTCTGACCCCTTCCGCGTCAAGGAAGTGCTCTCCCCCTGAGCTAACCGCCCCGAGCGCGTGATGGTAGCCGCGGGGGCGCAGCTACTCGGCGGCGATTGCCTCGAGCACGTCGAGTCGCGAGGCGCGCCAGGCCGGCAGCACCGCGGCCACGATCCCGGCGACCGCGGAGGCCACGACGAACAGCGCAAGTTGCGCCGATGGGACTCGGAAGCGGACGAGACCTTGGGCGTGGAGCGCGGCGGTCATCGCCCACCCCCAGAACATCCCCACTGCGAGCCCGACCACGCCGCCGATCACGGCGATGATGACCGACTCGCCCCGCACCATGCTCCGCACCTGCCGCCGTGACATCCCGACCACCCGCAGCAGACCGAGCTCGCGGGTCCGCTCGAAGACGGAGAGCGCCAGCGTGTTGACGATGCCGAGCACGGCGATCACCTCGGACAGCAGCAAGAGACCGATCATCACGCCGAGGAACTGGTTGATCGACTGCTCCTGCAGCGCCCGGAACGCGTCCGGCGTACGGGCATCGACGTTGGGGAAGTCACGCAGCACCTGCCGCATCTCGTGGCGAGCCGCCGCGATACGGCCCGGCCTCGCCTTCACGTACACGAACGTGTCCTGCTGCGTGCCGCCGAAGCCCGATTCGTAGGTGCGCTGCGACACCACGAACGGTACCGGGATGCCGCCGGTGAACTGCCGGTGGCGATAGATGCCCACTACGGGCAGTGGCTGGAAGCCGCTGCGCGGGAACTGCACCACGAGCTCGTCGCCGACGTGCACGTGGTAGCCCTTCGCCTCGTCCTCGTGCAACAGGAGCCCGCCCTCGGCCAGGCCGGCCGATCCGCCCGCGACGTAATCGAGGCGCACGACCGCGTCGAGCCCGTCGGGGTCCGCGCCGGTCACCGGCTCGGTGTTGTCGCCGATGCGGACGTCGCCGAACCGGAGGCCGACGGCCGCGGCCACGTCGGGCTCGGAACGCAGGCGGCGGGCCACCTCGGGTGAGAAGTCGGAGAACTGCTGCGCGGTGAGGATGAAGTCGGAACGCACACCGCTCCCGAGCGCGGCCCGCACCGACGCCTTGGCCGACGCGGCGAAGATCGCGACCAGGCACACCAGGCTGAGCCCGATCACCAGCGCCGACGCGGTGGCGGCCGTGCGCCGTGGGTTCCGCATTGCGTTCCTACGGGCGAGGGTGCCCGGCATTCCGAGTGTGGGCGGGAGTGGCGCGCCGACGAGGCGCGAGAGCGGCCCCGTCCACAGCGGGCTGAGCGTGGCCACGCCGACGAAGGTGAGGAGCGCGCCCCCGCCCGCCACCTCGATCTTGTCGGTGACCTCGACGAAGCGTCCCACCAACCCGTACGCGACCACGCCGAGCCCGACGATCATGATCGCGACGCCCACGACGGCTCGCCGGCGCAACGGCGTCGCCGAGCCCGGTCGAAGGTCGGCGATGGCGGCCACCGGCGGGATCCGTGCCGCGCGCAGCGCCGGGTACACGGCCGACAGCACCGTGACCCCGAGACCGATCATCGCCGACACAATGATCGTGCGCGGCAGCACGATCACCGTCGATGGTGGGAGCTCCGCCCCGAAGCGATGGAGCAAGCCGGGGAGCGCGTGGCCGAGCGCGACGCCGAGGACGAGTCCGATCGCCGACGCGAACGCCCCGACGACCGCTGCCTCCCCGATGACCGAGGTGAGGACCTGGCGCCCGCTCGCGCCCATCGCCCGCAGGAGGCCGAGCTCCCGAGTGCGTTGCGAGATGAGGATCGTGAAGGTGTTGATGATGATGAACGCTCCGACGAACAGCCCGACCGCGGCGAAGCCGAGGAGCGCGTCGTTGAGGAAGCCCAGCCCCTCGCGTACGGGCTTGCCGGTGTCGTCGGCGAACTGCCCGCCCGACAGGACCTCGAACCGCGGCGCGAGTGCGCGGCGCAGCGAGGCGGCCAGTCGATCGGGCGAGATCCCCGGCGCGGCGGCGACGTACACCCACGAGTACGCGCCCGGCGAGTCGAACACGCGTTGGGCCGTCTTCGTGTCGAAGGCCGCGAACGAAACTGCGCCGAGGTCGAAGGCGTCGCCGAACCCGAATGTCCCCACTAGCCGGTATTGCTCGGCGGGCCCGGTGAGCAGCACCTTGACCGTGTCTCCGATCTTGAAGCCGTGCTTGCGTGCCGTCCCCGCATCCATGGCGACCTCGCCGTCGCGCATCGGGCGCCGCCCGTGCTCGACACGGAGTGGGCCGACGCGATCGTCGGAGCCCCACGAGATGCCGCGGGTCGGTGCCCCACCGTTCTGGACCGCGGTCTTGCCGTCCTTCTCGACGAACTGCGCGGGGCCGCTCACCACGCCTTCCGCCGCGCGCGCGCCGGGCACGGCGCGGACGGCGGCGAGCGCGCTCTCAGGGATGCGGGCCCGATCGCCCTCGCCACCGCCGAAGGCAGCCTTGCTCTGTACGACCGCGTCGACATTCACTGCGAGCTGCGAGAAGACGGTGTCGAATGAGTGCTTCAGGGTGTCGGTGAGCACGTAGGTGCCGGTCACGAAGGTGACGCCGAGCACCACCGACAGCGCGGTGAGCGCGAGCCGCACCTTCCGGGCGATCACGCCCCGGATCGTCGCCTTCCACATCGATCCCATGATGCTCGACTCCGGCCGGCTCGACCCCGCGGCGAGACCGTTAGGCTCACGGCGACCCCGCGAGGCAGCGCGCAGAAGGGCACACGGCATGGGACTGCTCGACGGGCACCGCGCGGCGGTTACCGGTGGTGGTTCCGGGATCGGACGCGCCACCTGCCGCCGGATGGCGTCCGAAGGAGCACGGGTCGCGGTGCTCGACGTCGACGGCGACGCCGCCGAGACCGTGGCGAAGGAGATCGGCGGCCTCGCCTACCAGGTCGACGTGACCGACTACGAGCGGGTCGAAGCGGTGCTCGGCGACGCGGCGACGAAGTTGAACGGGCTGTCGCTGCTCCTCAACAACGCCGGTACCACCAGCATGTCGAACGTTCATGCCTACGCGCTCGAGGAATGGCATCGGGTGATCGGCGTCAACCTTACCGGCGTGTTCCACGGTTTCAAGGCCGGCGCGCCACTCATCCTCGCGACCGGGGGCGGGAGCATCGTCACGACCTCGTCGATCAGCGGAAGCCGGCCGGCGGCGGGCGAGGCGCCGTACTCGGCCTCCAAGGCGGCCGTGGCTGCGCTCACGGTCAGCGCCGCGCTCGAGTACGCGCCCACGGTGCGGGTGAACTCGGTCTCACCGGGGATGATCCACACCGGGCTCACCGACGTCCTCATCACCGGCTTCCCCGACCTGACCGCGCAGCTGGTGGAGAAGACGCCGCTGGGCCGCATCGGCGCGCCGGAGGACATCGCCGATGTCGTGGTGTTCCTCTGCTCGAACGAGGCGCGCTTCATCACCGGTCAGAACCTGGTGATCGACGGCGGCATGACCCTGCACGGGGGCGCGGTCGACGGCTTGTTCGACGCGTTCTTCCGCAGCGACCGGTACGCGAGCGGTTAGTCGGCTCCCTACCCGTGTACGTGGACTCGGCGGCCCTCGTACTCCTCGATCGCCGAGGCCGCGGCCTCGAGGAGCTTGTGTGACAGGTCGGAGAGGGCCCGGGCCGTAGCCAGCTCCTCGCCGATCCTCGGCCGTTCGGGATCCCGAGGGTTGCGGACGGCCCTCCCCCACCCCCCGAGGCGCTCGCCCCCGAGCTCGAGGAGCGCCTTGGCCTCGGTCTGCTCGGTGGTTTCCTCGAGCACCACCTCGACCGTCACGACCTTGCTCTCACCTCGTGCCTTCATCCGCGCACCTCCATCACTCGGGATCACTCGGCATCACTCGGCCGCGATCCACTGGTAGCGCAACGCGGGGAGCGATGGTCAGGGGCGAGCGTCGCCTGCACTCGGGACCTTCGCCCCTTCGGCGGTGATCGGACCGCTACCCGGCCTCGCACACCTGGGGCAACGTCCGGCATGGCTCCCAGCGCACGAGCGGGGCCAGTTCGCCCAACAGGGCGTCGCGCACCGCGGCGAGGGCGGGGTCGCGCCAGCGGTTCACCAGCTCGCCGGGGTCGTCATCGAGGTCGTAGAGCTCGCCACCCTCGGAGTCGTTGAGGTCCTGGGTCAGGCGCCACCGCCGGGTGGTGAGGGTGCGGAACTGGAGCCGGCCTCGCACCATGTCGTCCTCGGTGAGAACGTGCTCCCGCGGCCCGTCGAGCAGCGGCCGGCCCTCCATCTCGCCACCCCTCACCGCGCCGGCGCGCGCGAGGCACGTCGGCGCGACATCGATCGTCCCCACCGGGTCGGCCACGGTGGCCCCCGCCTCGAAGCCGGGACCCCGCACGATGAGCGGCACGCGTACGAGGGCCTCGTAGTGGATCGGACCCTTGAGCACCATCTGGTGGTCACCCATGTAGTCGCCGTGGTCGGAGGTGAAGACCACGAGCGTGTCGGCCGCCGCGCCCGTCTCGTCGAGCGCGTCGAGCACGCGCCCGATGTTGCGGTCGATCTGGCTGATCATCGCGTAGTAGCCGGCCAGGATCGTCAGCTGCTCCTCCTCGGAGAAGAGCGCCCAGCCCGGATTCGCCCACTCGAACGGGGTTCCCCGGAAGCCGCGGGTCCACGCCTCGTGCATCGGCGGCTTGGTCGCGAGCTCCTCCGGGTGCGCCGCGGGCAGGACCTCGCGCATGTCGGCCGGCTCGTAGCGGTCGCACCAGGGATGGGGCGCGTCGAAGGGATGGTGCGGGTCGGCGAAGCTGACCCAGGCGAAGAACGGGCCGTCGGCGGCACGCAGCCAGTCGATCGCGCGGTCCGCGATCCACGTCGTCGGATGATCCTCCTCGGGGAGCGCGCTCTTCCACGTCTGCGTGAAGTCCCACGTCCGTCCGGCGGCCTCGGGCTGCATGAGCCGGAGCCGCTCCACGCCGCGCGCGTGGCCGTCACGGAAGAGATGCCGCGCGTAGTGCAGCCCGTACGGCGGCGGGCCGAAGCCCCAGTTCCACTGCCCCACGCCCGGTGCCAGCCTGATGTTGTGCACGTCGGAGACCAGCTCGACGTGGTCGAAGCCGAAGTACGGTCCGTGCCAGCTCTCGGCCATCGACGCGGAGTCGGAGACCGACTCGACCCGTCCGGTCGGGAAGTCGGGGAAGTACGACGCGAAGTGAGCCTTGCCGATCAGCGCGGTTGCGTAGCCCGCCGCGCCGAGGTGCGACGCGACCGAGCCGGCAGTGGCGTCCTCGGGCAGGTCGATGCCGTTGCGCACCACGCCGTGGGTGCTGGGATAGGTGCCGGTCAGGATGGTGGCTCGAGCCGGCTGGCAGAACGGGTTCTGCGTCCGGCACTGCGTGAAGGTGGTCCCCTGCGCGGCGAGGCGGTCGAGGGCGGGCGTCGCGCCCAGCGGATCCCCGTACGCGCCGATCGTCGTCGCCTTGTGCTGATCGGTGGTGATCAGCAGGATGCTCATGCGTGGCTCCCGCCTTGCGGCTGGTCCGGCGCACCCGCTCTTTCGGGGGAGGAATCGGGGGTCCGCGCCCCCACTTGTTACCCCGAAACGTGGCCTTCTCTGGAGCGGACGACGGGATTCGAACCCGCGACCCTCACCTTGGCAAGGTGATGCTCTACCAACTGAGCCACGTCCGCGTGAGGAAGCGAGGATACCAAGCACGCCCCGACGCCGGCTTCCCCTTCCCGTACCGAGCACCTAGCCTGCGGCCGTGCGAATCGCGATCTCCGGCGCCGGCGTGGCGGAGCGTGGGCTCGACGACGTGGTGGCCGCGGCGCGCACCACGGCCGACCAGGGCTTCACCGGCTTCTGGCTCCCCCAGCTCTTCGGCTTCGACGCGCTGACCACCCTCGCGGTGATCGGCCGCGAGGTACCGGGCATCGAGCTCGGCACCGCGGTGGTGCCCACCTACCCCCGCCACCCGATGATGCTCGCGGCGCAGGCCCTCACCGTGCAGGCGGCGAGCGGCGGCCGTCTCGCGCTCGGCATCGGCCTCTCGCACCAGATCGTGATCGAGTCGATGTTCGGCTACTCGTTCGACAAGCCCCTCCGTCACATGCGCGAGTACCTCGAGATCCTCGTCCCGCTCGTGCACGACGGATCGGTGTCGTTCACCGGCGAGACGCTCGCCGCCAACGGGTCGGTCACGGTCGTGGGCGCGACGCCGTTCCCGATCCTCATCGCCGCGCTCGGCCCGAAGATGCTCGAGCTCGCCGGCGCCAAGGCCGACGGCACCATCACCTGGGTGACGGGCCCGGCCACGCTCGAGGCCCACACCGTGCCCGCCATCACCGCCGCCGCCGAGCGGGCCGGCCGGACGGCCCCCCGAGTCGCGGTGAGCCTGCCCGTCTGCGTCACCGACGACCCGACCGCGGCGCGCGAGCGCGCCGCGACCCTGTTCCAGATCTACGGCGTGCTCCCCTCGTACCGCGCCATGCTCGACCGCGAAGGCGCCGCGGGCCCGGCCGACGTTGCCATTGTCGGCAACGAGGCCACGGTGACCAAGGCCCTCCAACGCGTCGACAACGCCGGCTCTACCGATTTCCTCGCGGTCGAGTTCGGTGCGTCGGCCGAAGAGCGCACGCGCACCCGCGACCTGCTCCGCTCGCTGCTCTGAACCGCCTCGCGCGGCGGCGGGCTCAGGTCCCCGCGAGCTGCGCGACGACCGGCGCGAAGGGCTCGAAGGTGTCGTCGCCGAGCACGACGTAGCTGAAGCCGAGCTCCTCTCGCCGGGCCACCAACTGGTCGACGACCTCCTCGACCGTACCGGCCAACACGATGATCGACTCGAGCGCGTCCTCGGAACTCACGCCGAAGGCGGGCGCGATGGCCTCGGCCAGGCCCTGGCGGTCGGAAGTGATCGCGGCGACGAAACACCGCACCTGGAGCTCGATTTCGTTGATCCGGTCGCCGGCTGCCTCGCGAACCCATTCGATCTTCTGGCGCGTCATCGTCGCGACCGAGTCCCGCGCCGCGTCGGACCCGACCTCGCCGGCCCGCAGGTTGGGGTTGATCCCGACGATGTCGGCCTCGCGCGCCGCCAGCGACAGCACCCGTCTTCCCCCGCCGCCGATGAGGATGGGCGGCAGCTGCTGCGCCGGCTTCGGGACGCCGTCGTAGTCGGTGATCGAGTAATGCTTCCCCGTGAAGGTGAACGGCTTCTCGCCCCACGCGCCCTTGATCACCGCGAGTGCTTCCTCCAAGCGTTCGATACGGGTCCCGGGCGGGTCGTAGGGCAGGCCGAGGGCCTCGTAGTCGGTGCGCATCCAGCCCGCGCCGATGCCCAGCTCGAGCCGCCCGTCGGAGAGGAGGTCGATGGTGGCCGCCTCCTTGGCCAGGATGGCGGGGTGCTTGTAGTCGTTGTCGAACACGAGCGCGCCCACCCGCAACGTCTCCGTCGCCTCGGCCGCCATCGCCATCCCCACCATGGGCGCGAGCTGCGTGTCGACGAAGTGGTCGGGCATGAACAGCGTCGAGTAGCCCAGGCCCTCCATCTTGCGGGCCTTCTCGCGCCAGTCGGCGGCCGACGTCGCGCTCGAGACCTGCACGCCGAAACGGAACTGACGGGTCATGGGTCCTCCCCTGGGCTCACGTGCCGGCGAGGCGCTCGACCACCGGCGCGAACGCCTCGAGCGACTCCTGGGGCACGACGTGATAGCTCATCTGCCAACGCTCGCGACGCTGCTCGAGCTCGTCGACCATCTCGTCGAGGGTCCCGACCAGCACGACGGGCGTCTCGAGCGCGAACTCCGGCGTGACGTCGAACGCGGGGGCCATTGCCTCCGCGAGCGACTGCCGGTCGTCGGTGAAGAACACGAATCCGGCCAGCACCTGGATCTCGAGCTCGTCGAAGCGGCTGCCGGCCGCCTCGCGCACCCAGGCCAGCTTCTGATCGGTGTTCACGCCGCTCATCGACTGCGCGGCGTCGGGGTGCGTGGGCTCGCCCATGCGGAGGTTCGCGTTGATCCCGACGATGTCGGCCTCGCGCGCCGCCAGCGACAGCACCCTCTTGCCCCCACCGCCGATGATGAACGGCGGGTGCGGACGCTGAACCGGCTTCGGCTCGCCGTCGAGCTCCTTCACCTCGTAGTGGCTCCCCGAGAAGCTGAACGGCCCGTCGGCCATGAGCCCCTTCAGGACCGCGACCGACTCGGCAAGCCGGTCGATGCGCCGGCCGGGTCGGTCGTGCGGGAAGCCGCCCTTCTCGTAGTCGACCGTCATCCAGCCGGCGCCGATGCCGAACTCGAGCCGCCCGTCGGAGAGGAGGTCGACCGTTGCCGCTTCGCGCGCGAGCACGACCGGATGCTTGTAGTCGTTGCCGAGCACGAGTGTGCCGACCCGCAGCGTGCTCGTCGCCTCCGCCGCGGTCGCGATCGCGGGAATCGGCGCGAGCGGGTGGTCGACGAAGTGGTCGGGCACGAACAGCGTCGAGTAGCCCAGCGCCTCGGTCTTGCGGGCGATCTCGCGGAACTCCTTCGCGGACCCCGCCTTGGGGACGATGACTCCGAACCGGAACTTGCGATCGTGCGCCACTCTCGGCTCCTTCGCGTCGGCGGCGAGGCTAGCTGGCCGAGATGCTCCGGCGACTCAGCGACCCGTCGAGCCCCAACCTTCCACGCTGCGCTCGCTCTCGCCGAGGTCACCGACCTCCAGCCACTCGACGAGCTCGACGCGCTGGATCACGAGCTGCGCGATGCGGTCACCGCGGTGCACCTCGTAGCGCGCGTGCGGATCGGTGTTCACCAGCAGCACCTTGAGCTCGTCGCGGTAGCCGGCGTCGACGAGACCGGGCGTGTTGAGGCACGTGACGCCGTGCTCGAGCGCGAGCCCGGAGCGCGGCTGGATGAAGCCCGCGCAGCCGGGCGGGATCGCCACCGCCATCCCGGTGGGCACGAGCGCGCGCCCACCGCCGGGCTCGAGCACGGCGTCGACGCGGGCGCAGAGGTCGTAGCCGGCGTCGTCGTCGTGCTGGGCGACGGGCAGCTGCAGGCCGGGGTCGAGCCGTTGGATCCTGACGTGCATGGCCGGAGCCTAGGAGGCGTACGAGGCAAGGTCGCCGGCCAGCTCGGCTCGCTGCTCGTCGCTCAGCTCGGCCGCTGCCGGGTAGTGCGCGTGGTCGACCACGATGCGCGTGCCGGGCCGGTCGAAGGCGGCGATCTGCTCGGGCGTGAAGCGAAACTTCAGGTAGTGGACGGTGGTGGTCACGTCGGCGCGGGTGAGCCGCTCCTCGTCCTCGGGGATGCCCGGCGCGGTCGAGCCGTCGGCGAGCTCGAAGCGCACGGCCCGCTGGATGCCGACCAGCTTCGGGAGCCACTCGGTGAGCAGCGCCTCGCCGGTGAGCCCGATAAAGAGCGTGGCCGACAGCTCGCCCGGGTCGGGGATGAGCTCGTTGTAGGTGTGTATCTCCTGCTCGATCTGCTCGTCGGTGAGCATGCGTTCGGCCCGGGCCATCTCCTGGACCTGGAACCGCATCGTGTCGGTGTTCTCGAACGTGATGGTGACGAGGTCGCCGAGCTTGCACCGCCGGAGCTTCTTCATCGCGATGATGCGGGCTCGGAGCTCCGCGCGTTCGCGCTCGTAGGCCCGGGCGTCCTTGATGTCGGCGAGGGTCAGCTTCCTCATCGGCTCGGTCGGCTCGCACGGATCGGACGGATAGAACGGCTCAATCGTCGGGGAGGCCGTAGGCCCGGGCCAGCACCTGGAGCGGATGGACAGGTGTCTTCCCCGCCTCCTCCCGGATCGCGGTGTTGGCGAGATGACAGTCGCCCGCTACCAGCTCGGCGTCGCTCTCGCGCACCCTGTCCATGAGGGGCCCCGCCACCTTGCGGGCCATCTCGACGTTCTCGGCCCGAAGCCCCCAGGTGCCGTCGATGGCCGAGCAACGCTCCACCATCGTCACCTTCGCCCCCGTGAGCGCCATGAGGTCGCGGCTCTTGGGCCCCATCTGCTGCGCACGCGCGTGGCAGGCGTGGTGCCAGACGATCGACTCGTAGGTCCTGCCCTCGAAGCCCGTGTCGAGGGGTTGCTCCTTGTGGCGACGCACGAGGTACTCGGACGCGTCGAAGGTGTGCTCGGCCACGAGCCGGGCGTCGTCGGTGCCCAGGAAGTCGGGGTACTCGTTCTTCAGCACGTACGCGCACGTGGGCTGGGGCACGACGACGTCACGGCCCGCCCGCACCGACGCGGCGAGCGCGGCGACGTTCGTGCGGGCCTGCTCCTCGAACCTCGCCACGTCGCCGGCGTCGAGCCAGGGCATGCCACAGCACACCTCGCCCTCGGGCAGCTCGCAGGCGATCCCGTTGCGCTCGTACACGCCCACCAGCGCCTTCCCGATCGCGGGCTCCTGGTACTCCACGAGGCAAGTGGGGAACAGTGCTACCGCGCGTCCCCCCGCCGCCTCGTCCGCCGGCGCCCCGCGCCGCCGCCACCACTTCGAGAACCGCTCCTTGGCGTAGGTGGGCAGCAGCCGGTCCTTGCTGATGCCGGTGGCCTTCTCCATCAGCCCCCGCACGAAGCCGACGCCGCTCACCCGGTTCACCACCGGCGCCACACTCGTGGCCACCTTGCCCTGGAGGTCGGTGCGGGCGAGGAGCTTCGCGCCGCGGGAGACGTGGCCCTCGTGCTCCTGGATCGCGAGCGAGCGCAGCATGAGCCGGGGGAAGTCGATCACCCACTCCTGCTCGCGGGCCGGCGTGTAGGGGCAGATGACGAAGCAGAGCTTGCACTGGTAGCACTCGTCGACGATCCGCCGGTGTTCGGCGTCGGTGAGCGCCTCCACGTGGTCGTCGTGGACGTCGTCGATGATCTGGAACAGCGACTTGAAGCTCGGGCAGAGCTTCACGCACACCCGGCAGTCGCTGCAGATCTGGAACGTGCGGTCGCGCTCGGCCCGCGCGTCGGCCGGGTCGACGTACGACGCGTCGAGCGGGTTGTAGAGCGAGGCGGTCACGGCCGCGCCTTTCGGGGGAGCGCCGACGGCCCCGGACGGTTGCCGGGGCCGTCGCGACGCGTGGCGGGCGAGGGCCTACTTGACCGACTCGAGGCCCTGCGTGAAGCGCCCGGCGTGGCTCTTCTCCGCTCGCGCGAGCGTCTCGAACCACTCCGCGATCTCGTCGAAGCCCTCGTCGCGCGCGGTGCCCGCGAATCCCGGGTACATCTCGGTGTACTCGTAGGTCTCGCCCTCGATGGCCGACTTCAGGTTGTCGGTGGTGGGGCCCACGGGCACGCCCGTCACCGGGTCGCCGACCTCAGAGAGGAAGTCGAAGTGCCCGAAGGCATGACCCGTCTCGCCCTCCGACACCGAGCGGAAGAGGGCCGCGATGTCTGGTTGCCCCTCGACGTCGGCCTTCTGGGCGAAGTACAGGTAGCGGCGGTTGGCCTGGCTCTCGCCCGCGAACGCCTCCTTGAGGTTGGCGTGGGTCTTCGTGCCGTTCAGGTCGGGCATGCGTTGCTCCTTGTCGTCGGTGATGGCACTCAGTCGCGCAGATCGGGACACTGGTCGCAGACGCCACGGAAGATCACTTCGACGGCGTCGACGGTGAACTCGCGCCGGTAGCGGGCCGGGAGCCGGGGGCTGGCGCCGAGCGGGACGTCGCGCACGAGTCCGCAGCTCGTGCAGACGAGGTGCTGGTGCCGGGCCTCGACGTTGGGGTCGACGCGGACGCGGCCGGTACCGAGGTCGAGCAGCGCGACCTCCCCCATCGCGGCCAGGTCGTGGACGGTCTGGTAGACGGTCTTGAGCGAGATGGTGGGCATGTCGGCGCGGGCCGCGTCGTGGAGCGCCTCCACCGTGGGATGCCGGTCGTTGCCGTGCAGCAGACGGAAGAGGGCCTGGCGCTGGGGCGTGACGCGCAGGCCCCGCTCGCGGAATCGCTCGGTGAGCTGCTCGGCCGTTCTCATGACCCTTGCCTCATGACCCTGGCCTCATGGTGACTGGGACCTTATCGACAACGATTGTCGATTGCCAATCGGGTGACAGCCCCGTTTCGCGACCTTCCGCGCATGCGGTGCGGTCTCCGGGCCTGGTGCGCAAAAGGTCGCGTGGGCGTCGTGCCGGGAGGAGGCGGTCAGGCGGCGAGGGCCGCCCGCACCTCGGCGGCGATGTGCTCGGGCTCGTCGAGCAGGCGGCGCGACGTGACGTGCACGACCCGCCAGCCGAGCGCGGCCAGCCGGCTGCGGCGAGCCAGGTCGCGCTCGAAGGCCTGGCGGCCCGAGTGCCAGCGATAGCCCTCGACCTCGATCGCCACCTTCGACCCCGGGTACGCGAAGTCGAGTCGGGCGACGAGCCGGCCCGCGTGACGCACCTCGAACTGCGCGATCGGGTCCGGAATGCTCCACTGCCCGAGGAATCGCCGCACGCGGACCTCCAGGGCCGACTCCGACGGCGCGGCAGCGCTGCCACGGACAGCTACCAGGGCATGGAGGCCACCGACGCCGGGACGCCCTCGGCGCCCGAGCTCGTCGAGGCGGCGAGCCAAACGGGCCGATGATGTGAGGCGACGGCGGAGGGCGTCCTCCAGGGCGAGCTCGAGCCGACCGTCCGATAGCACGCCGGCAAGATCCACGAGGGTCCGGGTCGGGCTGGTGACGGGGATCCCGTCCACCACGGCCCGGTCGACTGGCTCGAGCCCGCCGATGAGGTGCGCCCGCACGATCCCGGACCGCAGCCGCCGCGTGGACGACACGTCGAACCGTCCGGCCCCGACGCCGTCGAGCTGCCACAGCTCCCCCGCCGATCGGTGGGACAGGAGGGCACCGTCGCCGGCCCAGAGCGTGGCCGCCATCATCCATTGCCGCGCCGCCGCCGGCGCGCCGCCGATCCGGTACACGCGGGGCAGCACCCGCACCCAGCGGCCGGCAGCCACCCGGCGCGTGACACCCGTGCCAGAGACACCGGCGGCGACCGCCTGGCCGTGCTCGATGACGCCGTGCTGGCACGCGGCGAGGCCGGCGACCCGGGCATCGGGCCGTTGTTCCGCGCACCACGTGCGGTCTCCGGGCTTCATGCGCGGGAGAACGGGAGCGGGACGCGGGAGAACGGGAGCGGTAGCGGATTCACGGGCCCCAGCCTGCCGACGGGGTGTGACAGCCACGACGGGATCTGGCACGACGGAATCTGGCACGACGGGATCTGGATCGCACCCGGACGTTGAGTCAGCCGGCCGGGCAGCTCAGCCCGCAGCCGCGTCCTGCCGCGAGACCCAGGCCTCACGCAGCTTCGGCTTGCGCACCTTGCCGTTGGGATCGCGCGGCAGCTCGTCGACGAGCTCGACGACCCGAGGCCGCTTGTAGTCGGCCAGGTGGTCGCGCACCCACGCGACCACGCCGTCGGCGTCGAGCGTCGACCCGCGGCTGCGTTGCACCACCGCGTAGAGCACCTCGCCCCAGTGGTCGTCGGGCACGCCGAGCACGGCACAGTCGACGACCTCGGGGTGACGGAAGAGGCAGTCCTCGATCTCGCGCGGGTAGATGTTGACGCCGCCCGAGATGACCATGTCGCTCTTGCGGTCGGCCAGGTAGAGGTAGCCGTCGTCGTCGAGGTAACCGGCGTCGCCGACCGTGAACCACTCCCCACGGTGGGCCGACGCGGTCTTCTCGTCGTCATTGTGGTAGCGGAAGCTCGACGCGGCCGGCTTCGCGTACACCGTGCCCACCTGGCCGGGCGGGAGCGGGGTGCCGTCGTCGTCGAGGATGACGAACTCGTTGCCGGGAAACGGCCGCCCCACGCTGCCGAGGTGGGCCAGCCACTCCTGCGGGCTGATCATGGTACCGCCGCCCTCGGACGCGCCGTAGTACTCCCACACCTTGTCGGCACCGACGAAGTCCATGAACGCGCGCTTGAGCGGCACCGGACACGGTGCGGCCGCGTGCACGACGATCCTCAGCGAGGAGAGATCGAACCGGGCCCGCAGGTCGGCCGGCAGCTCCAGGATACGCGTGAAGTTGGCCGGCACCATGTGCGTGTTGGTGACGTGCCACCGCTCGACGAGCGCCAGGCACTCGGCCGCGTCGAACCTCTCCATGATCACGACGGTGGCGCCGAAGGCGAGGTGCATCTGCGCCCAGAAGCCGGGGCCGGAGTGGTACGACGGCCCGACGAGCAGGTGCACGTCGTCGGGGCCGAGGCTCCAGCGGCTCCCCGATGCCGCGACGCCGTCGGCGCGTCGGCGGAAGTCGCCCTCGCCGATGGCGACGCCCTTGGGCCGGCCCGTCGTGCCCGACGTGTAGGCCATGGTCGTGGGCCAGCCGTCGCCGATGCGGGCCTCGGGCTCGACCTCGCCCGCGGCCGGCGCGGCGGCCAACGCCTCCTCGTAGCCGTCGCCGACGACGAGCCGCGGCACCGTCGCCACGCCGTCGAGCGCCGGCACCAGGTCGCGCGCGACCACGACCGCGCCGGCGCCGGAGTCGGACACGACCCAGCCCGTCTCGTCGGCCTTGAAGTGCACGTTGACCGGCACCACCACGACCCCGAGCCGCCCGCACGCGTGGACGGCCTCGAAGAACTCGAAGGAGTTGGGCACCATCACCGCCACGCAGCCGCCCCGGCGCACGCCGAGCGCGGCCAGCGCGTGCGCGCCGCGCCGGGCGCGGTCGTCGAGCTCCCGGTAGGTGCGCTGCTCGTCGCCGAGCCGGAGCGCGACCTTCTCGGGCTGAGTCCGCGCGTGAGTGAGAAGGCCGGCGCCCATCCGTGCCATCATGCCGCGCGATGGGTCTCCTCGTCGGCGACATCCTCCGCCATGCCGCCCGCGTCACCCCGCACGCGCTCGCCGCGACCCTCGGCGATCACGAGATGACCTTCGGCGAGCTCGACGAGCGGTCGAACAGGACCGCTCGCGTGCTGACCGGCCTCGGTGTGGAGCACGGTGACCGGGTGACCTGGTGGGGCGAGACGTCGCTCGAGGCCATGCCCGTGTTCGGGGCGCTGGCGAAGCTGGGGGCGGTCTTCGCCCCGGTCAACGCCCGACTCGGGCCGGCCGAGGCGGCCGAGGTGATCGGCTACGCGCGCCCCCGCCTCCTCGTGGTCGACGACCTCCACGCCGAGCTCGCCAAACCCGGGACGGGGATCGACGCGCCCCCGGTCACGCATCAGCAGCTGTTCGCGCGCGCCGCCGAAGCGAGCTCTGACGACGTGCACACGCCGGCACTCGTCGAGACCGATCCCCACGTCATCTTCTTCACCAGCGGCAGCACCGGCCGGTCGAAGGGCGTCGTACTCTCCCACCGCGTCGACTGCCTGCGCAGCTTTCCGAGCCTCGCGCCCGAGACCGACGGCGGCACCCTCTGCATGTTCCCGCTGTTCCACATGGCGGGCTGGTCGATGGCGCTCGGCTGTTGGCAATCGCGCCGGCCTGTCCACCTCGTCAGCACGCCCGACGCGGCGACGCTCTTGTCGACCGCGGCTCGGCGACGCGTGGCGCGCCTGTACGCGATCCCCGCAGTGTGGGCCCGCGTCCTCGACGAGGGCGTGGGCGGCTACGACCTGTCCTCGGTACGCGAGGCCGACACCGGCACCTCGGCCACGCCGCCCGAGCTCGTGGCCGCCATCCGTGACGCGCTCCCGCAGACCGTCACCCGCATCTTCTACGGCTCAACCGAGGCGGGGCCGGGCGCGATCCTCGGTGCGGCCGATATGGCGCGCAAGCCGGGCTCGGTCGGCCTACCACAGCCCGGCGTGGCCATCCGGCTCACCGACGAAGCCGAGGTGTGCATCCGCAGCGAGCTGCTGATGGACGGCTACTTCGACGATCCCGACGCGACCGCGGCGGCGCTGCGCGACGGCTGGTACCACTCAGGTGACGTCGGTGCCTTCGACGACGACGGCTACCTCTCGATCGTCGGACGGCTACGCGACGTGATGCGCACGGGCGGCGAGACGGTCGCGCCGGCCGAGGTGGAGGCAGCGCTCGCCGACCATCCCGCGGTGGCCGAGGTCGCGGTGGTCGGCCTTCCCGATTCGCAGTGGGGCGAGGTCGTGTGCGCGGTCGTGGTGCCCGCGCCGGACGCGGCGCCGCCCGACCTGGCCGCGTTGCGCGCCCACTGCGACGGCCGGCTGGCCGTCTTCAAGCAGCCTCGGCGGCTCGAGGTCGTCGATGCGCTCCCCCGCACCGCGGCGACCGGTCAGGTCCAACGGGCGCTCATCGTCGAGCGGATACAGTCGCGCGCTCGCTGACTTCGGAGAGATCGCGCCCGATGGACTTCACCTATCCGCCCGAAGCCGAGGCCTTCCGCAAGGAGTTCCGGGCCTGGCTCGACGAGAACCTCACCGACGAGTACCGAGTCGGGCCCGGCGTCGGGTACGACGCGGAGATCCGCGCCGACCGGCTCGAGCGGCTGCGGGAGTGGAACCGGAAGCTGGCCGACGCACGCTACGCGGCCATCGCCTGGCCCGAGGAGTACGGCGGGCGGGGCGCCGGGATCATGGAGCAAGTGGTGTTCGCGGAGGAGATGCACCGCTGCGGCGCACCCGGCACGCTCAACCCACTCGGCCTCTCCAACATCGCGCCGGCAATCATCCAACACGGCACCGATGAGCAGAAGCGCGGCCTGCTCCCCCGCATGCTGCGCGGCGACGACATCTGGTGCCAGGGGTTCTCCGAGCCCGACGCAGGATCCGACCTCGCGTCACTCAGGACGACGGCCGTGCTCGACGGCGACCACTTCGTCGTCAACGGCCAGAAGACCTGGAACACGCTCGGCCAGCTCGCGAACTGGTGCGAGCTCCTCGTGAGGACCGACCCGTCGGCGCCCAAGCACCAAGGCATCTCCTGCCTGCTCGTCGACATGACACTCCCCGGAGTTGAGGTGCGGCCACTGGTCACGATCACGGGTGAACGGGAGTTCAACGAGATCTTCCTCAGCGACGTCCGGGTTCCGAAATCGGCCCTGCTCGGCCCGCTGCACGACGGGTGGCGGGTTGCCTTGACCACGCTCGCCTACGAGCGCGGCACGGTGGCCAACCTGCACCTAGGTCTGCGGAAGAAGATCCGCGGTCTCCTCGACCAGGCGAAGGAGGCGCCGGTC
>Ga0209515_10004656_pt1 | contig 18375 bp, 13 predicted proteins | sample Subgroupgradi54m_FD_187454 | JGI IMG/M metagenome (GOLD analysis project Ga0209515, IMG submission 187454) | Subsurface groundwater microbial communities from S. Glens Falls, New York, USA - GMW60B uncontaminated upgradient, 5.4 m (SPAdes)... ...
GAGATTCAGACGGGCATGGGCCGCACGGGCAAACTGTTCGCGTACCAGCACGCGGGCATCGTGCCCGATGTGCTGATCCTCGCGAAGGCGCTCGGCGGCGGATTTCCAATCGGTGCCGTGGTCGCGGCGCGCCGGATCGCGGACGCGTTGACGCCGGGCAGCCACGGCTCGACATTCGGCGGCGGGCCGATGGCGTGCGCCGCGGCGCTGGCCGTGTTCGAAGCCATCGAGAAAGAATGCTTGCTCGAGCGGGCCGCGCAGCTGAGCGCTGTCGTCATCGAGCGACTGACGACGTTGCAGGCGCGCTGCCCGATCATCCGCGTCGTGCGCGGGCGCGGGCTCATGATCGGCATCGAGCTGTCCGTCGATGGGCGGCCGATCGTCGACGCCTGCCGCGCGAAACGCGTGCTGATCAATTGCACGCAGGAGCGCGTGCTGCGCTTGCTGCCGGCGATGACGATCACGCGCGCGCAACTGGACGCGGCACTCGACGTGGTGGAGGAGATCCTGATGGCGCACGTCCCGCAACCGGCGGCCCGCTGATGGCGCAACATTTGTTGACGGTCGCGGACCTCGGCGTGAAGTCCGTCGAGCATTGCCTGCAGCTCGCGGCGCGCTGCAAGCGCTCGCCCAACATCGGCTCGCGCGCGCTGGCCGGCAAGACATTGGCGCTGATCTTTCAGAAGCCCTCGATCCGCACGCGCGTCTCGTTCCAAGTCGCGATCGCGGCACTCGGCGGCTCGACGGTGTACTTAGCACCGGAAGACATCCAGCTCGACAAGCGCGAGCCGGTGAAAGACGTCGCGCGCACGCTCTCGCGCTACGTCGAGGGTGTGATCGTGCGCACGTTCACGCACCAGCAAGTCGAAGAGTTCGCGCGGTTCTCGACGGTGCCAGTCATCAACGGGCTGTCGGACCTGCACCACCCGTGCCAGGCATTGGCGGACGTGCTGACGGTGCAGGAGCGGATCCCGAAGCTCAAGGGTGTGACGATCGCGTACATCGGCGACGGCAACAACGTGCTGCATTCGCTCGCACAGGTGTGCGGCTTCCTCGGGATCAACTTGCGCGTCGCGACGCCGAAGCGCTACAAGCCGAACGACACGATCTGGCAGCAGGCGGCGTCGGAGGCCGCCACGCGCGGCGCGGAGTTTCTCCTGACCGAGGACCCGGCCGAGGCGGTGAAGGGCGCGGATGCGCTCTACACCGACGTGTGGACGAGCATGGGCCAGGAGCGCGAGCAAGACGAGCGGCTCAAGGCCTTCAAGGGTTTCCAAATCAATCATCAGCTGTTATCGCTCGCGAAGCCGCGCTGCTTGGTGATGCACTGTTTGCCCGCGCATCGCGGCGAAGAAATCACGGAGGACGTGCTGGAGGGCCCGCAATCGGTCGTCTTCGACCAAGCGGAAAACCGCCTGCACGCGCAGAAGGCGCTGCTCTTAATGTTGGCCGGAGGGAGTGCGTATTCATGAGTAAGACGTTGGTGCTGGCGTATTCGGGCGGGCTCGACACCTCGGTGTGCGTGCGGTGGTTGACGGACCGCGGGTATCGCGTCGTCGCGTTCATGGCCGACGTCGGCCAGGGCGAGCCGCAACCGAAGATGATCGAGCGCGCGAAAACCGCCGGGGCGGTCGATGTCATCGTGCTCGACCTGCGCGAGGAGTTCGCGAACGACTACATCGTGCCGGCGTTGAAGGCGCACGCGGTCTACGAGGGCAAGTACTTGCTCGCGACGGCGCTGTCGCGGCCGCTGATCGCGAAGCACCTCGTCGAGGTCGCGCACCGCGTGAAGGCGCAAGCGGTCGGCCACGGTTGCACGGGCAAGGGCAACGACCAGGTGCGCTTCGAGCTCGGCGTGCGCGCGCTCGACCCGCGGCTCGAGATCGTGGCACCCGTGCGCGAGTGGGAGTTCCGCTCGCGGCAGGAAGAGATCGTCTACGCGCAGCAGCACGGCATCTCGGTCGACGTGAGTGTGAAGAGCCCGTACAGCATCGATCAGAATCTGTGGGGCCTGAGTGTCGAGGCCGGGCCGCTCGAGGACCCGTGGCAGGAGCCGCCGGCGGACAGCTATCGGTCGATCCGCTCGCCGGAGCGCGCCGCTGCCAAGCCCGCGGTCATCGAGGTCGCGTTCGAGCGCGGCCGTCCGGTCGCCGTCGACGGGCGCAAGCTCGACCTAATCCCGTTGATCCGCCGGCTCGCCGAAATCGGCGCCGAGCATGGGATCGGCCGCGTCGACGTGATCGAGAGCCGCGTGGTCGGCATCAAGTCGCGCGAGGTGTATGAAGCGCCGGCGGCGCACATTTTGGTCGAGGCGCACGCGGAGCTCGAGCGGCTCGTCATGGACCGCGAGCTGCTGCATTACAAGCAAGGCGTGGCGCTGAAATACGCGGAGCTGGTCTATTCCGGGTTGTGGTTTACACCGCTGAAGCTCGCCCTCGACGCGTTTGTCGACGCGAGCCAGCAGCGTGTCAGCGGGTCGGTGCGTTTGAAGCTGTTTAAAGGAAACTGCCAAGTCATCGGACGCGAGTCGCCGCACGCGTTGTATCGGAAACAGTTGGCCACGTACGACGAGGGCGATCAGTTCGACCAGCGCGCGGCCGCGGGATTCATCAAGCTGTGGGGCTTGCCGTACGAGGGCGCGCTGGCTGAGAGCGGGGCCTCAACGCGCGGAACATCGCGCGCGAAACCATCGGCATCGAAAAAGTAGCGAGCATGGCAAAGAAACTGTGGGGCGGACGGTTCACGACCGGGACGGACCCGCTCGTTGAACAATTCACGTCGAGCATCGCGGTCGACTTCCGCTTGGCGACGTACGACATGCTCGGCTCGATCGCGCACGCGAAGATGCTCGGCAAGTGCCGCATCATTCCGTCGACGGCGTCGGCGCGTATCGTCGCGGGCCTGACGCGCTTGTTGCGCGAGGTGGAGCGCGGCCGATTGAAACCGGATGCATCTGCCGAGGACGTGCACACGCAGATCGAATCGGCGCTGGCGAAGTCCATCGGACCGGTCGCAGGCATGCTGCACACCGCGCGCAGTCGCAACGACCAAGTCGCTCTCGACATTCGCCTCTATTGTCGCGACGCGGTGCAGCGGCTGCGCGGGTTGATCCGCTCGCTGCAGGCCGCCTGGGTCGACGTGGCGGCGGCGAACATCGACGTCGTCATCCCCGGCTACACGCATCTGCAGCGCGCGCAGCCGATCCTCTTCGCGCACCACGTGCTCGCCTACGTCGAGATGCTCGCGCGCGACGACGAGCGCCTGCGCGACGCGGCGACGCGCATCGACGTGCTGCCGCTGGGCAGTGGGGCACTCGCGGGCACGTCGCTGCCGATCGACCGCGCCTACGTCGCGAAGCTCCTCGGCTTTTCGCGCGTCGCGGACAACAGCCTCGACGCGGTCTCCGACCGCGACTTCGCGATCGAGCTGCTCGCGGCACTCGCGCTGATCGCGATGCACCTGTCGCGCTTCGCCGAGGACGCGATCCTGTGGGCGACGGAGGAGTTCGGCATCGTCGCGCTCGATGAGCGGTTCGCGACGGGCTCGAGCCTCATGCCGCAAAAGAAAAACCCCGACGTGCTCGAGCTCATCCGCGGGCAGGCGGGGCCGATCAGCGGCGATCTCGTGGCGCTTTTGATGGTGCTCAAGGGCTTGCCGCTGGCGTATAATCGAGACTTGCAGTGGGACAAGCCCGTACTCTTCGACGCCGTCGACCGCACCGAGGCGTCGCTCGCGGTGCTGGCGAAGATGGTGCGCAGCCTGCGCATCCGCCGCGACCGCGCCGCGCGCTTGCTCGAACACGACGCGTTGTGCGCCACGGATTTGGCGGAGCATCTGGTCCGCCGCGGTGTTGCGTTTCGCGAGGCGCATGGCGTCGTCGGCCGGCTGGTGCTCGACGCGGAACGGTCAAGCCGGTCGCTGCGCGACTACACGCTGACACAGTTGCAACAGTTTTCACCGCGATTCGATCGCGAGGCCTTATCGCTGACGAATCCGAGGAAGTCGGTCGAACGCAAAGTCAGCGTCGGCGGCACGGGTCCACGGCAGGTTGCCGCCGCATTGCGGCGGTGGCAGCGCCGGCTCACAACGTCATCCAGTCACTCGACACGATAGGCCACACCCATGCATGAGTTCGCGGTTCGCAACGGGCGGCTCTACTGCGAGTCCGTCCCCGTTGACCGGATCGCCGACGACCTCGGCACGCCGGTCTACATCTATAGTCAGAAGACGCTGGTCGACCACTTCCGGAAATTGAAGACCGCGTTCCGCTCGATCAATCCGCTGATCTGCTTCGCGGTGAAGGCCAACGGCAACCTCGCGATCATGAAGCTGCTCGTCGAGCAGGGTGCTGGGTTGGACATCGTCTCGGGCGGCGAGCTGTACAAGGCGCTGCGCGTCGGCTGTCCGCCGGAGCGGATCGTGTATGCGAGTGTCGGCAAGCGGCCCGAGGAAATCCGCGAGTCGCTGCGCGCGGGGATCTTTTGCTTCAATGTCGAGTCCGCACCGGAGCTCGAGCTGATCGAGCGTGAGGCGCGGCGCGCGAAGAAAATCGCGCGCGTGGCGCTGCGCATCAACCCGAACGTCGAGGCCCACACGCACCGGCACATCACGACGGGTGTCGCGGAGAGCAAGTTCGGCATCGCCGTCGAGACGGCGCGCGAGCTGATCCTGTCGAGACGACGTGAGTTCCGCTCGATCCAATTGCTTGGCTTCCATCTGCACATCGGCTCGCAAATCACGCAGCCCAAGCCGTTCATTCAGGCGATCGAGCGCGTCGGTGCACTCATCGAAGAGCTGCGCGGCCACGGTGTTGAGATCGGCTGGCTGAACCTCGGCGGCGGACTGGGCATCGTCTACAAAGACGAGCAGCCGCAGACCGCGGAGCAATTCGCGCAAGCGATCGTTCCGCTGATCCGCCGGCTGCGCGTGAAATTGATCCTCGAGCCGGGGCGGTTCATCGTCGGCAATGCGGGCATCCTCGTCACGCGCGTGCTGTACGTGAAACCCACACCGGCAAAACGATTTCTCGTCGTCGACGCGGGCATGACCGATTTGATCCGCCCGGCGCTGTACGAGGCGTACCATGAGGTCGTGCCGGTCGTGACCAACGGGCATGGCGCGTCGAGCCAGACCACGTACGACGTCGTCGGGCCGATTTGCGAGAGCGCGGATGTGCTGGCGCGCGACCGGAAACTGCCGCCGGTGGAAGCCGATGACTTGCTGGCGATCATGGGTGCGGGCGCGTACGGGTTTGTGATGGCCTCGAATTACAATGGCCGACCGCGGCCGGCTGAAGTGATGGTCAAGGGCCGGCGGTATTTCGTCGTGCGCGAGCGCGAGACGATGCAAGACCTCGTGCGCCGCGATGCGATCCCGGCGGCGTTGTTGAAATCATGAGCGACCGAAGCGCGGGCAACCGCTCGCGGTCTGAAGGGACCATGCGCCTCGCATTCACGAAGATGGTCGGCACGGGCAACGACTTCATCATTGTCGACGCGCGCGGCGACCGAGGCGGCACGATCTGCGCTGCCGAGGAAGTGTCGCAGCGCGCTGGCGCTGCGACCGAGCTTGCGGGGCGCCGCCTGCCGTGGGTGGAAATGGCGCGAGCGATCTGCGACCGTCGCTACGGCATCGGCGCCGACGGGCTGCTTGTGCTTGAGCCATCGAAGCGCGCGGACGTGCGCATGCGGATCTTCAACGCCGACGGCTCCGAGGCGGAAATGTGCGGCAACGGGGCGCGTTGTGCCGCGTGGTTCACGTGGCACGCGGCCAGCTCGCCGCGCCGCGAGGGCGAGCTGCGCTTGGAGACGGCGGCCGGCATCATCGGCGCGCGCATCGTCGGCACGGGCGTGCACGTGCGGCTGTCCGACCCGACCGAGCTGGACCTTGATCGCAGCGTGCGCGTCGACGGTCGGACCATCCCGCTGAGCTTCATTAATACCGGCGTGCCGCACGCGGTCGTGCCGGTGACGAATCTGGATCGCGTGAACGTGGAGCAGCTCGGCCGCGCGCTGCGCACGCACAAAGCGTTCGGGCCGCGCGGGACGAACGTGGATTTCATCGAGGCGAATCGGCGCGTGGCGTCGCAGCTGTCGGTGCGCACGTACGAGCGGGGTGTTGAAGGCGAGACGCTCGCCTGCGGCACCGGGGTGACTGCGTCGGCGATCGTGCACGTGTTGCGGCAGTCGCGCGCGACCGGCGGCCGCGGGCCGCTCGGTGGGCCGCACCGCGTCGATGTGCGCGTCCGCAGCGGCGAGGTGCTGACGGTGCGGTTCGTGGCGAGCGTGGACGGTGCCGCCACTCGCGTCGGCGAGGTGTGGCTGGAGGGACCGATCCGAATGATTTGCGAGGGGACGTTTCAGTGGCCGCTGCACGAGACGCGGAAGAATCAACGATCAACGCGCGCCTCAGCTCGGGTCGGAGCCGTTGCATGAGCCTGAAACTGCACGGGGCGATCACCGCACTCGTCACGCCGTTTCGCAACGGCCGGGTCGACGAGGCCGCGTTGAAGCGACTCGTCGACTTTCAAATCGAGCACGGCGCGACGGGACTGGTACCGTGCGGCTCGACGGGCGAGTCCGCCACGTTGTCCCACGACGAGCACGACCGCGTCATCGAGTTGGTCATCGAGGCGGCGGGCGCGCGCATCCCCGTGATCGCCGGCACCGGCTCGAACAATACGCAAGAGGCGATCCGGCTCACGCGTCACGCGAAGGACGCGGGTGCTTCCGCGGCGCTGATCATCTCGCCCTACTACAATAAGCCCACGCAACGCGGCCTCTATTTGCACTTCAAGGCCATCGCGGACGCGGTCGATATTCCGATCGTGCTCTACAACATCGCCTCGCGCACCGCCGTCAACATCGAGCCCGAAACAATCGCGCAGCTCGTCGCCGATTGCCCGACGATCATCGCCGTCAAAGAATCGAGCGGCAACCTCGAGCAGATGAGCCGTATTCTGCAGCTCACCAAGCGGCGCGTCACACTGCTCTCGGGCGATGATTCGCTGACGCTGCCCGTGCTGTCGATCGGCGGGACCGGTGTGATCTCGGTCGTGTCGAACCTCGTCCCGCGCGACGTGGCGGCGATGGTCAGCGCCTATGAGCGCGGCGATCGCAAGGCCGCCATCGAGTGGCACGACCGGTTGCTGCCGCTCATCCGCGCGATGTTCATCGAAACCAACCCAGCACCCGTGAAGACGGCGATGGGCTTGCTCGGGATGATCGATCCGGAGCTGCGCCTGCCGCTGTGCGCGATGTCGGACGCGAACCAACAGCGGCTGCGCGACGAGCTCGACGCCTACGGGCTGTTCGCGAAGGGGAAGGCCCGCGCGCAACGCCCGCCGGCTCGCTCCGGTCGTCGCGTCGCGCGAAACGGGGGATCCGCGATGGCAGAGGCTGTATCGATTGCGATTTCCGGATGCGGCGGCCGCATGGGCCAACGCATCGCAGCACTCGCGCTGCAGGACAGCGGCATGAAGCTCGCCGCCGGTCTTGAGGCGAAAGGCCACGCGCTCATCGGCCGCGACCTCGGCGATGTGCTCGGCGCCGCGCGCCTGGGTATCGCGGTCACCGACGACGCGGAAGCCGCGCTGCGAAGCGCCGACATCCTCATCGACTTTACGCGCCCGGAGCCGACGATGGAACACGTGCAGGTCGCCCGGCGGCTTCGCCGGGGCATCGTCATCGGCACCACCGGTTTTTCCGACGCGCAACAGACCGCGATCCGCGACGCCGCGAAGGAGATCCCGGTGCTGCTCAGCCCGAACATGAGCGTCGGGGTCAACTTGCTCTTCGAGCTCGTGCAGACCGCGGCGCGCCGGCTGGGGTTGCGCTACGACGTGGAAATCGTCGAGGCGCACCACCGCGCGAAGCAAGACGCGCCGAGCGGCACCGCCAAGCGGCTCGCGCAAGCCGCCGCCGACGGCCGCGGCCAGCAGCCGCAGGACGTGCCCGTGCACGCGATCCGAGCGGGCGACATCGTCGGCGACCACACCGTGCTCTTCGCCGGCCCGTTTGAGCGGCTCGAGCTGACCCACCGCGCGCACGGCCGCGACGCGTTCGCGATCGGCGCGCTCAGTGCGGCACGATTTCTTCGCGGCCAGCGCGCCGGACTCTACGACATGAGCCACGTCCTCCAAGGGGGAACCCATGCCACAGCTTGAAGCGACCCAGTGGGACATCGAGCGCGCCGATCGACTCAAGGCGCTGCCGCCGTATTTGTTCGTCGAGATCGACAAAGCCAAGCGCCGGCTGCGCGAGCAGGGCAAGGACGTGATCGACCTCGGCGTCGGCGACCCGGACCTGCCCACACCGCCGCACATCATCCGCGCGTTGCAGCAGGCGGCCGAGGACCCGGCGAACCATCGCTACAGTTTCACCGAGGGCCTGCGCCCGTTGCGCCAAGCGATCGCGGCGTGGTACGAGCGTCGCTTCGGCGTTACGCTCGACCCGGACACCGAAGTGCTTCCGCTGCTCGGATCGAAAGAGGGCATCGCGAACCTCCCGCTGGCGCTGGTGAATCCCGGCGACGCGGTGCTCGTGCCTGATCCATGCTACCCGCCATATCGGAGCGGCACGATTTTTGCGGGCGCTGAAGTCATTCCGATGCCGCTGCTCGCCGAGAACCAGTTCCTGCCCGACCTCGGCGCCATCAGCCAAAAGGCCGCGCGGCGCGCGAAGCTCATGTTCCTCAACTATCCGAACAACCCGACCTCCGCCGTCGCGACGGACAAGCTGTTTCAGGAAGCGATCGAGCTGGCGCAGGCGTATCAGATCGTCATCGCGCACGACGCGGCGTACACCGAGATCGCCTACGATGGGTTCCGACCGATGAGCTTCCTGCAAGTGTCGGGTGCCAAGGACGTCGGGGTCGAGTTCCACAGCGTCTCGAAGACGTACAACATGACCGGCTGGCGCGCGGGTTGGGTCTGCGGCAACGCCAAGGTCATCGCCGCGCTGTGCCAGCTGAAGACCAATATCGACTCGGGCATTTTCCAACCGGTGCAGCTCGCCGCGATCGAAGCGCTCCAGGGCGATCAATCGGTGCTGCAGCAGACGGTCGCGACGTACCAGCAGCGGCGCGATTTGCTCGTCGACGCGCTGGCCGCGGCCGGCTGGGCCGTGCCGAAGCCGCAGGCTTCCTTATATATATGGGCGCCGGTGCCGGGCGCGGCACCGTCGATCGACTGGGCGCGTAAGATGCTCGAGCGCACGCAAGTCGTCATGACGCCCGGGCGCGGGTTCGGCGACCACGGCGAGGGCTTCGTCCGATTTTCGCTGACGGTGCCGACGGAGCGTTTGCGCGAGGCCGTCGACCGCATCGCGAAAGCGCTGTAACCCCGCTCGAGGAATCGACACGTTCCAACTCGGTACGAATCTCGACCGAACCCGCACATGAGCCGCGTTTTTCTCGGCATCGGATCCAACGAAGGCGACCGGCTCGCGTATATTTCCCGCGCCGCGCGCTTGCTCGCCGACGCTCCGAATGTCGAGCTGCTCCGCATGGCGCCGATCTATGAGACCGCACCGGTCGGCGGGCCCGAGCAGCGCGACTTCCTCAACACCGTCCTCGAAATCCACACCAGCCTTGCGCCGCGACCGTTGCTCGATCTGCTCAAAGCCATCGAGCGGCGGCTCGGCCGCACGCCCGGCGGACCGCGATCGGGCCCGCGCACAATCGATCTCGACATCCTGCTCTATGACGCGCTCGTGGTTCGCGAAGCGGATCTGGTGATCCCGCACGAGCGCATGCACGAGCGCCGCTTCGTCCTCGATCCGCTGGTCCAACTTGCGCCTGACCTTCGGCATCCAACAATCGGCGCGACGATCTCCGAGCTGCTCGATCGATGCAGCGCACCGCTGGCGCGCTCGCCACGCTCATCGACGGGCGACGAGGAGGAGTAAGCGGATGGCGACGCGTCCCGGCCGCCTGCGAGTGATCACGCAGCTGAATCAGATGACCCGCGCGGCGCTGGCGCTGCGCCGCCAGGGGAAATCGATCGGCTTCGTCCCCACGATGGGTGCGCTGCACGACGGCCACGCGGCACTCTTGCGCGCCGCGGCGAAGGGCAGCGACGTGGCGGTCATGAGCCTCTTCGTCAACCCGCTGCAATTCGGACCGCGCGAGGACTTCGCCCACTATCCGCGCGATCGTCAACACGACTTCGCTATCGCGACCACCGCGGGCTGCCGCATCGTGTTTGCTCCCGAGGTCGAGTCGATCTATCCGAAAGGCTTCGGCACGACGATTGAAGTCAGCGGCGTGAGCGACCGGCTTGAGGGCCGCGTCCGACCCGGGCACTTCCGCGGTGTCGCGACGGTCGTCGCGAAATTGTTCCACATCGTGCAGCCGGCGACGGCGTGGTTCGGGCAGAAAGATTATCAGCAAACGCTCGTGATCCGGCGCATGGTCGCGGACCTGGCCATACCCGTCGCGATCCGCGTGTTGCCGACGGTGCGGGAGCGCGATGGGTTGGCGATGAGCTCGCGCAACGTGTATCTGGAGCCGGACCAGCGTCGACAGGCGACGGCGCTGTACCGCGCGCTGCAAGAGGGACGGGCACGCGTGCGCAGCGGCGAGCGCGACGTGAAGCGATTGCTCGCGGCGATGCGCGCGCGATTGGCCGAGGCACCGCTCGTGCGGCCCGACTATCTCGTCGTCGCGGACGCGGCGACACTCGAGCCGCTCTCGTCGGTGCGCGGCCGCGTGGCGATCCTCATCGCCGCGCGCGTCGGCACGATGCGGTTGATTGACAACATTCTCGTCGACGTGTCATAATACGGTCGACGAGGACACCGACGACGATGCTGCGCACGATCTGCAAAGGAAAAATCCACGGAGCGACGGTGACGGAGGCCAACCTCCAATACATCGGCAGCCTCACGTTGGACCCCGTGCTCATGCAAGCCGCCGACCTCGTCCCCTACGAACAAGTCCAAGTCGTCAACGTCAACAACGGCGCGCGGTTCGAGACCTACTGCATTGAGGGGCTGCCCGGCTCCGGAACCGTGTGCCTCAACGGCGCGGCCGCCCGCTTGGCCGTCGTCGGCGACAAAGTGATCATCATCTCCTACGCACAGATGACCGACGAGGAAGTGGAGGCGCACGCGCCCAAGATCGTCTTCGTCGATGACGCGAACCGTGTGCGGCGTGTGGCGAGAGAATCGCATCATCGGGATGTCGCGCCGAGTGGCACGACGATTGGGGACCGTGCCGCGGCCTGATGATTCACCCCGTGCGGCCGCGCTTGACGCCTGCGATCATCCGCGCGCACGTCTCATACAACACTCCGAAACGTCCGTGACGCCTTCCTTCAATCGATAATCGAGCTGGATGACGCGCGTGGGTATCGTCGGATGCGGCACAATCGGCACAGCCTTGGCGGTCGCCATCGAGCGGGATTATGCCGAGCACGCGCGAGTCGTCGCGTTGACTGATACGGTGCGCGACCGCGCGCTGAGTCTGCAGCAACAATTACGCCACCAGCCTCCCATCGTGCAACTCTCCGAGCTGATCCGTCGAAGCCAGTTGGTCATCGAGGCCGCGACCGTCTCCATCGCGGCGCGGGTCGCATCACTGGCACTCGCCGCCAACCGCAGCGTTATGATCATGAGCACCGGCGGCTTGCTCGGGCACTACGGCCGGCTGCAACGCCTGGCGCGCCGCTCAAAAGGCCGGCTCGTGATGCCCAGCGGCGGCCTGTGCGGGCTCGATGGGATCAAGGCGATGGCGGTCGGGAAACTGACGCGGCTGCAATTGACCACCCGCAAGCCGCCGCGCAGCCTCATGCACGCTCCGTTCGTGCAGGCGCGCGGGCTTAAGCTCGAGCGACTGCGCCGCCCCACGACGATTTTCGAAGGCACACCCGCCGAAGCGATCCGCGCGTTCCCGCAAAACACCAACGTCTCCGCGACGATGGCGATGGCGTATCTGTTGACGCACGACTCGGCCGCGCCCGACATCGCCACGATGGCCGTGCGCGTCGTGGCCGACCCGACGATCAGCGTGAATGTCCACGAGCTTGAGGTGGAAGGCGACTGCGGCCGCATCATGTGCCGCCTCGAGAATCGCCCGTCCGCGAACCCGAAGACCAGCGAGCTGGCGATCCGTTCGGCGGTGGCGACGTTGCGGCAATTCTTCGAGCCGATCCGCATCGGGACGTGACCGCGGCCGACGCGGAGAACTTTTTGGTCGGGAAGTTGAAATCGCAGCAGTCCGCCATCAGCGGACGAAACCGTGAGAGGGGGTGAGTTCACGTGGCTGAAAAAGTTGCCAAGGTTGGGGTGAAGAAGGAGCCGGGTTACCTCTACTTCATCGACAAGCAGGGTGACATCTCCCGGGCGAAGATGGCCCGCGGAGGTCAGAAGCGCCGCAGCACCAAGAGCAGTCGTCGTCGGTAATTGCTGCGACGAGGTGCCGCGCGATGCAGATCGTGCGGCGACCGAGCCGGCGGATCCATGCCGGCGAGGAAGTGTCGCAGCGCGCTGGCGCTGCGACCCCGATTGAGAACCCCCGTTCGAGTCGCTCGTACAGCGGCTCGCGCGGGGGTTCTTGATTTTTGCGATTCGCTGAATCGCGCATTCGACTGTCGGTAGTGCCTCGATTGGAGTTCGGCTCAGGGTCGTGCTCCGCGGGCCGGCCGCAGACCCCGCGGTCTGCGACACTTCCTCGCCGGCAGGGATAGGCGGGCTCGGTCGTCGCCCCTCCATGTGTTGGGGCGAGACCATGGTCGCGTGCGGCGGCACACGCCCGCTCCGCACTACCCCGCGTCTCACCATGGACGCCGAAACTGAGACACTACCCCACCGTCGAGGTCATTGCCGCACCCGTGGCAACCCGGTATAATCATCCTTGTATAACGGGCCGGCCGCACGAGTCTGTCGTCCTCCGTCTCCTGCACCGCCAACACGTTCCGTTGCAGATCGCCATCGTCGCTGACAAGCACACAACGAGCATGCCGGACAACGCGATCGTCATCCGCGGTGCGCGCGAGCACAATCTCAAGAACGTCGACCTGACGCTGCCGCGCAACCAGCTGATCGTCTTCACCGGGCTCTCCGGGTCGGGCAAATCGTCGCTCGCGTTTGACACGCTCTACGCCGAGGGCCAGCGTCGCTACGTCGAGAGCCTCTCCGCGTACGCGCGCCAGTTCCTCGAGCGGCTCGAGAAACCCGACGTCGACACCATCGACGGTCTGTCGCCGGCCATCGCGATCGAACAGCGCACCGCTGGCGGCAACCCGCGCTCCACCGTCGCCACCCAGACCGAGATCTACGACTACCTCCGCGTGCTCTTCGCGCGCGCCGGCACGCCGACGTGCCCGCGCTGCCGCATCCCCATCAGCCAGCAATCGGCGCAGGAGATCGTCGGCCAGTTGCTGCAATGGCCCTCGGGCACCGAGCTGACGCTGTTGGCCCCGATGGTCCGCGGCCGCAAGGGTGAATACACCGAGCTCTTCCGCGACATCAAGCGGCAGGGCTTCGTGCGCGTGCGCGTCGACGGGCGCATGCACGACCTCGACGAGCCGATCCCGCTCGATAAGAAGCGAGCGCACTCCATCGAAGTCGTCGTCGACCGACTCGAGCTGGGCCCGGACGCGCGCACCCGCCTGACCGAGTCCGTCGAAGCCGCGCTGAAGGTCGGCAAGGGGATCGTGCTCGCCAGCCGCACCGACGGGGCGACGTCGCAATCGACGGACGCCACGCGCGCGGCGAAGCGCCGGGCGCCGACATCGGCCGCGAAACCCTCGACGACCAACGAGGTCACCTTTAGCGAGCTCTACGCCTGCGCGCAATGCGGCTTCAGCTTCCAGGAAATCTCGCCGCGCATCTTCTCGTTCAACTCGCCCTACGGCGCGTGCCCGACGTGCGATGGGCTCGGCACCAAGCTCGAGATCGACCCCGACCTCGTCGTGCCGGACAAATCTAAGACGCTGCGCGAGGGTGCGATCGAGCCGTGGCGGCGCGGCGGCATGCACATGATGATGTACTACACGCGGCTGCTGCGCGAGGTCGCGGACTATTTCCATGTCAGCATGGACCAACCGTTTGGCCAGCTCGACCGCAAAGTGCAGCGCATCATCCTCGAAGGCTCCGAGGACAACGTGTGGGATGGGCCGTTCGAAGGCGTGATCCCAAACCTCGAGCGCCGGTTCCGCCACACCGATTCGGATTATGTGAAGGAAGAGATCGCGAAGTTCATGAGCGTGCTCCCGTGTCCGACGTGCCAAGGGGCGCGGCTCAAGACTGAAAGTTTGGCGATCCTCGTCGACGGGAAAACGATTTTCGATATCACGCATTTCTCGGTGACGGACGCGAAGCCGTGGATCGAGGGCTTGCGGTTGCCCACACAGCAGCAAGCGGTCGCGGGGCCGATCGTCAAAGAGATCCGCGAGCGGCTGCAGTTCTTGCTCGACGTGGGGCTCGGCTACCTGACGCTCGATCGCGCCTCGGCGAGCTTGTCGGGCGGCGAGACGCAGCGCATCCGATTGGCGACGCAGGTCGGCTCGGGGCTCGTCGGTGTGCTGTACATCCTCGACGAGCCGTCGATCGGCTTGCACCCACGCGACAACGGGCGACTACTCGCCACACTCGAGCGGCTGCGTAACCTTGGCAACACGCTGATCGTGGTCGAGCACGACGAAGACACGATGCGCCGCGCCGATTTCCTCGTCGACCTTGGGCCGGGTGCGGGCAAGCACGGCGGCGAGATCATGGCGGCGGGCACACCCGCGGAGGTGCTCGCGTCGGGCAAGAGTTTGACCGCGCAGTATCTCAACGGCGTACGCAGTATTCCGATTCCCGCGCGCCGCCGGCCGATCACCGATCGCCAGCGGCTCGTCATCAAGGGTGCTCGCGAGCACAACCTCAAGAACGTCGACGTCACGATTCCGCTGGGCGTGTTCATTTGCGTGACCGGCGTGTCCGGCTCTGGCAAGTCCACACTCATCGACGATGTGCTGCACCGAGCGCTCGCGCGGCGGCTGTACGACGCGAAGGAAAAACCCGGCGCGCACGACGCGATCACCGGCATCGAGCACCTCGACAAAGTCATCGAGATCGACCAGTCGCCGATCGGCCGCACGCCGCGCTCCAACCCCGCCACGTACACCGGCGTCTTCGGCCCGATCCGCGAGCTGTTCAGCCGCACGGAAGAGGCGCGCGTGCGCGGCTTCGACCCCGGGCGATTCAGCTTCAATGTGAAAGGCGGGCGGTGCGAGGCGTGCGAGGGCGACGGCATTAAGCGCATCGAGATGCACTTCCTGCCGGACGTGTACGTGCATTGCGAGGTGTGCAAAGGCAAGCGGTTCAACGAGCAGACGCTGCAAGTGCACTATAAAGGCAAGTCGATCGCCGACGTGCTGTCGATGACCGTCGAGGAGGCGATCGAGATTTTCGCGAACGTGCCGTCGATCGTCGAGAAACTGCGGACGATCGCGAATGTCGGGCTGGACTACGTTGAGCTCGGACAGCCCGCGACGACGCTGTCCGGCGGCGAGGCGCAGCGCATCAAACTTGCAAAAGAGTTGTCGCGCCGCTCAACGGGCCGCACGCTCTACTTGCTCGACGAGCCGACGACCGGGCTGCATTTCGCGGACGTGGAGAAACTGTTGGGCGTGCTGCATCAGTTGGTTGAGCAGGGCAACACGGTTGTCGTCATCGAGCACCACCTCGACGTGATCAAGACCGCGGATTATCTCATCGACCTCGGGCCGGAAGGCGGCGATGCGGGCGGGCGGCTCGTGGCCGCCGGTACGCCCGAGGATGTCGCGAAGGTCGCCGAGTCACACACCGGGCGATTCCTGAAGCCCGTGCTCGAGCGCGGCCGCCAGCTCGGCGCCATCGCGCCGACCAACGGCAAACGCGCAGCCGGGCGCGCGCGGAGCCGAGCGACATGATGCGACGCGCATTCGCCGCTGTCGCGGCCATGATGGTGCTGGTCGGAGTCGTCGCTCGACCGGGCTTCGCGACGGCCGAGAGCCTCAGCGACGAACAATACGAGGCGATCCAAAACGCGTTCCTCGGCGAGCAATTCGACATGGTCACCCAGATCGTCAAGCCGTTGCTGCCGATCGATGCCACGCCGGCGACGCTGCGCATTCCCGGCGACGCCGGGCTGGCGCGTGCGTGGCTGTGGTACGCGCTCAGCCTCGAGCGACTGCAGCGGATGGGCGAGGCGCTGCACGAGATCGATCGATTGAAGCTCAGCCTGCCCGGCGCGCAGCAAACGGGCACGGAAATCTTGTGGCCCGAGGTGCTCTTCTGGGAAGGCGAGATCAGCCGCAAATCGCTGCAAATGGTGCGCGCGCGATTGGCATACAACCGACTGCTCACCAGCTTCCCGCGCTCGTCGTGGTGCGCGCAAGCTCGGCTCGGGTTGGCGTTCGTGTTGTTCCACCAGCAGAGCTACGACGCGGCGATGCAGGAGCTCTCGACGGTGATGACCACGACGCCGAGTTCGACCGTGATGCGGCAGGCGCGCATCCTGGAAGGCCTGTGCGAGCTGCAGCTCAAGCGATTCGATGCGGCCGCCGCGCGGTTCGCGCAACTCTACACCGACACCGACCAGCCCGAGCTGCGCGCGCAGATGGCCTTCTACCAGGGCGAAGCGCTCAGCGGCCAGCAGCGGTTCGACGCCGCCATCGACGCGTACAACTCCGCGGAGCAGGCGGCGCCCGGGTCGCAATGGGCGCGGCTGGCGCACTTCGGCATCGGCTGGAGCGAATTTCAGCAGCACCAGTATCGCGAGGCGCTGGCGATCCTCGACCCATCGAAGAAAGCGGATTCGACGTGGCCGCTGGCGGAGCTGCTCTATGCGCAGGGCCGCTGCCTGCTGGAGATGCACGACGAGCGCGGCGCGCTGGCTCACTTCGAGCAACTGCGCGGCACGTTTCCGGACCACCCGCTGACGCTCGAAGCCGCGGTCTTTATGGCCGAGCTGCTCGAGCACGAGCAGCGCTTCGCTGACGCGTCGTCGACGCTGGAAGCGCTCATCCGCGCGCCGGTGGCCGTCGACCAACAAGAGCAGGCGCGGTTGCGGCTTGGCTCGATCTGCCTCTCGCAAGGGCAAACCGAGCAGGCGCTCGCGCAGTTCCGCGCCGTCGAGCAGAGCAAGCTGCCGGAGTTCCGGCAGGTCGCGTGGAACGGTGAGGGCGACGCGCAAGCCTCGCTCGGTGACGTCGAACACGCGAAGCGCGCGTATCAAGAATCGCTGAAGATCAATCGCGCGACCGACGCGGGCCGCTACGCCCAATATCAACTCGCTCGGCTGAAGCTGCAGGCCGGCGAACGCAAGGACGCGCTCGACACGTTGCAAGACTTGGCGACCGGCGGCGCGCTCGCGTTCGACGCGCGGCTGGCGCTCGCCTACGCGGCGCTCTCGATCGGTGAGCGAGACCGCGCGGTCACGCAACTGCAGCAAGCGCGCGCTCTCGCGCCGTCGCCGGAGCAAGCGGCTCGGCTGGGCTACTATGAAGCGCTCGCGGCCGCCGGGGACGGGCGCGTCGACGACGCGCGCAAGGCGTGCGAGCAGACGCTGCACGATGCGCCGGCCAGCGACGAAGCGTTTGAGGCGCGACTGCTGCTGGCAGACCTCGAGGCGGCCTCCGGCTCTCCGGGCGATGCGGTCGCACTGCTGACGAAGGCGCTCGGGCCCGAACGAATTGCCAAAGTTCCGGTGGCTATGGCACCAGCTCGCGGTCAGACCGCGTCGACGGCTCCGGTGAAGCCTGAGCCCGCCGCGCTGTCCGGCCGGCAGCGCGGTCGCGGCGGCGAACTTGATGGTGCCCGTCAGGGCGTCGGTATGCGCGACCGACATCACCCGTGGCCGGCCGTCGATGACGACGCGGACCACCCTTGGGGTCGTGGTACCGGCGCCGTGCCAGGTGACCGCGAAATGGATCGTGGCGCCCGGTCGGGCGGTCCGGGGCAGGACCTGGGCGTCCCGGAGATGTCCCGCCTGGTCCGGTGCGACTCGCGCGACCTGACCGCCAGCGCCCGAATCATGGGCGAGCGCGAAGCCGGGGAGCACGGCCAGCAGCACGGCCACGGCCGCCATTGCGATCAGCCATGGCCAGACCCGCCGCCACGCCCCAGCGCGGTGCACGATCGGCACGGATCAAGACCTCCGCCCCGGGCGCGGATGAAAGGCGAGTGAGATGAAGAGGGTTTCGCCCGGTGCTGACGCCGAGGATGCGGGCGAGGATCGAGCGGGGCAATGGTACGTCCCTCCCGGCGGAGGCCCTCCGTCGGTCACGGCGCCCCGGTGCGGCCAAACACCGTCGCTGGGCGGTGTGGTGGGCTCCAGTGGGACGGCTGGTCCCGACGTCTCGGCCCGTCTAGTTCGGATTGGTGATGGCGGATCGGGACGGGGTCG
>Ga0209515_10004658_pt1 | contig 18369 bp, 16 predicted proteins | sample Subgroupgradi54m_FD_187454 | JGI IMG/M metagenome (GOLD analysis project Ga0209515, IMG submission 187454) | Subsurface groundwater microbial communities from S. Glens Falls, New York, USA - GMW60B uncontaminated upgradient, 5.4 m (SPAdes)... ...
CCCTTCCGCTGATTAGCGGTATACTACCCTGCTAGGTAGCTTGTAAACCTTCCATCACGGAGATCCCATGAGCACGTTACGACCGATGCCACCGCAACGCTCGCGCATGGCGTTCCTGCTGCTGTTGGGGCTGGGAACGCTGGCGCTGCTGCGCCTGCTGTCGAGCTACGTCAGCCAGGGCCACCGGCAGATCAGCTACAGCGAGTTTTACCGGATGGTGGAGAAGAATCCCACCGACAATGAAATTACCGGGGTCAAGCTCATCGACAACCGGGTCGAAGGGGAGCTGAAAAACCATACCAGCTTCTCCACGTTTCTGCCGTTCCAGGATGAGGATATGCTCAAGCTCATCCGCGAGAACATCCCCAGCGTCGAAGTGCAGCCGCCGCAGGCCGGCTTCCTCGGCATCTTGGTCGCCCTCTCCCCCTGGATTCTGTTTCTCGTGCTGATGTGGCTGATGATGCGCTCCTCGCAGGGCGGCGGCCGGCTGCTGTCGTTCGGCAAGAGCCGGGCCCGGCTCATCTCGCCTGAAAACCAGACCCGCGTCACCTTCGATGACGTGGCCGGCATCGAAGAGGCCAAGGAGGAGCTGCGGGAGATCATCGAGTTCCTCAAGGATCCGAAACGGTTCCAGCGGTTGGGCGGCAAAATCCCCAAGGGGGTGCTGCTGATCGGGCTGCCGGGCACCGGCAAGACGCTGCTGGCCAAGGCGGTCGCCGGCGAGGCGAACGTGCCGTTCTACAGCATCAGCGGCTCGGACTTCGTCGAGATGTTCGTCGGCGTGGGTGCGAGCCGCGTGCGCGATTTGTTCGAGCAGGCGCGCCGCAATTCGCGGCAGGGCGGCAAGGGCGCCATCGTCTTCATCGATGAGATCGACGCCGTCGGGCGCCAGCGGTTTGCCGGCATCGGCGGCGGCCACGACGAGCGGGAGCAGACGCTCAACGCGCTGCTCGTCGAAATGGACGGCTTCGACACGCAGGAAGGCATCATCCTCATGGCGGCCACGAACCGCCCGGATGTGCTGGACCCGGCGCTGCTGCGCCCGGGCCGCTTCGACCGCCAGGTGGTGATCAGCCTGCCGGACATCGTGGGCCGGGAAGCGATCCTCAAGGTGCACACCCGCAAGATCAAGCTCGATAAGAATGTGGATCTGAAATCCGTGGCGCGGCAGACGCCCGGCTTCTCCGGCGCCGATTTGGCCAACTTGGCCAACGAAGCCGCTCTGCTGGCCGCCCGCAACAACAAGGATGCGGTCGGCAAGCTGGAGGTCGAAAAAGCGACCGAGCGCGTCATCGCCGGGCCGGAGCGCAAGACCCGCGTGTTGAATGAGAAGGAAAAACGGGTCACCGCCTTCCATGAATCCGGCCACGCGCTGGTGGCTTTGCTGACGCCGGAGACCGACCCGCTGCACAAAGTCTCCATCATCCCGCGCGGCACGCATGCGCTGGGCTACACCATGCAGCTGCCGGTCGAGGACCGCTATACCATGAGCAAGCGCGAGATGATGGCCCGCATGACCGTCATGATGGGCGGCCGCGTCGCCGAAGAGCTGGTCTTCAGCGAGATCACCACCGGCGCGCAGAACGACATCGAGACGGCCACCGATATGGCCCGACGGATGGTCTGTGAGTTCGGCATGAGCGAGCGGCTTGGCAACCTCACCTACGGCAAGCGCGAGCGGCAGATGTTCCTGGGGCGCGATCTGTTCGAGGAGCGCAATTACAGCGAGCAAACCGCCGTGCTGATCGACGAAGAGATCCGGCGGCTCATCGACGCCTGCCATGACCGCGCGCGCAAAACGCTGCTCGAGCACCGCACCAAACTCGATCTGCTGGCCACCACCCTGCTGGAAAAAGAAGTGCTGGACGGCGAAGAGGTCAAGCGGCTGGTGGGAGATCTTCTCCCGGCCGTTGCGCCGGACCCCAGCAACCACCGTCCCGCCACAACAGCCTAACGCCCCCGTATGCCTGGGCTGGCGGCTTCCGTGATCAGCACTCGCCGTTCCACGGCACCGCTCCGTTTCGCCACCCGTCCGCTCATCATGGGCATCCTCAACGTCACCCCGGACTCCTTCAGTGACGGCGGCGAGTTTCTGGACGCCGAGGCGGCGATTGCGCGCGGGATTCAGATGGCCGAGGAGGGCGCTCACGCCATCGACGTCGGAGGCGAATCGACCCGGCCCGGCTCAGCGGCCGTCAGCGTGGAAGAAGAGTTGCGCCGGGTCGTGCCGGTGGTGCGCGCGCTGGCCAAGGCCATCCGGGTGCCGATTTCCATTGACACCTCGAAGGCCCTGGTGGCGGAGCAGGCGTTGGATGCCGGGGCAACGCTCATCAATGATGTGACGGCGCTGCGCGGGGACGCCCGGATGGCGAAGGTGGCCGCCGCGAAAAAGGCGACGGTTATTCTCATGCATATGCGCGGCACGTCCCGCATCATGCAGCGCGCGCCGCGGTATCGCGACGTGGTCGAAGAGGTAACACAGCATCTACGGCAGGCCGCCCGGTTTGCGCAGGACTCGGGCATCGCCCGCAGCCGGATTCTGATCGATCCGGGGCTTGGGTTCGGCAAGACGGCGCGGCACAATCTCCAATTGCTGCAGCGGCTCAACCGTCTGACGAAGCTTGGCTATCCGGTGGTGGTGGGTGCGTCGAGAAAATCGTTTATCGGCAAAACGCTCAACGCGGACGTGAAGGACCGGCTGGCCGGCAGCCTGGCATGCGTGGTGCAGGCCCGGCGGCACGGCGCCCACATGGTGCGGGTGCATGACGTCAAGCCGACGGCGGATCTGTTGAGAATGCTCCAGTCCATCGAGGCAGGCACATGAAGCTCGGCGTGAACATCGATCACATCGCCACACTGCGCCAGGCGCGGCGCGGCCGGATTCCGGATCCGGTGGAGGCCGCATCAGCCTGCGAGCGCGCCGGAGCCGACAGCATCGTCTGCCATCTGCGCGAAGACCGGCGCCATATCCAGGATGCGGATGTCCGGGCGCTAAAGGCTTCGGTGCGCCGTCTGAATTTGGAAATGTCGATCGCTCCGGAGATCGTGCGCGCAGCGCTGGCCATCAAACCGGCGCAGGTGACCCTGGTGCCGGAGCGGCGCCAGGAGCTCACGACCGAAGGCGGGCTGGACGCGATCCGCCTGTCGAAGCGGCTGACGCCGCTGGTGCGGAAGTTCCATGCGCAGGGCATCGAGGTCAGCCTGTTCATCGATCCGGCCACCCGGCAGGTGAAGGCGGCCCGCGACACCGGAGCCCGGATCATCGAGCTGCACACGGGAACCTATGCCAACGCCTCAAGCCGCCAGCAGCCGAAGGCCAGGGAGGCGCTGAGCCGGGCTGCAGCCCAGGGTGAAGCGCTCGGGCTGTCGGTTGCGGCCGGCCACGGACTGGATTACGGCAATATCGGGGCCATCCTCGCGATCCCGCAGATTGACGAGGTGAACATCGGCTTTTCCATTATCGCCCGGTCGGTGACGGTGGGGCTGGAGCAGGCGGTGCGTGAAATGATCGAACAGCTATATCAGCGGAACAAGGCGCATGCGCTCCAAGCCGCGTAAATCCGCGCGCGATGCTTCGCCCATGGGCTGCGGCGTGGATGTGGTTGAGCTGGCCCGGTTTCGCCAAGCCGTGAAGCGCGGGGGTGCGGCCTTCATGCGGCGCGTGTTCACCGCGCAGGAAGCCGCCTATGCCAAGGCCAGGCCCCGCACTTCGATGCTGCATCTGGCCGGCCGGTTCGCGGCCAAAGAGGCGGTGATCAAAGCGCTTTCGCAGCTGCAGCCCAACGGCATGCCGGCGATGAAAGATGTCGAAGTGCGCAACGACCGGTTCGGCCGGCCGCGGATCATCCTGCATGATGGGCGATTCGGCCGGGTGAAGATCCACGTCAGCCTCTCGCACGTGGACACGGTGGCCGTCGCCAGCGCCATCGCCATTAAGGGATGAGCGTGCCGCTGCCCAAGGGATTATTGCCGCCCCGCAATCCGGCGATGCACAAGGGCGAGGCCGGCCGCGTGTTGCTCATTGCCGGCTCGGTCGGCCTCAGCGGGGCTGCCGCGCTGTGCACGATGGGTGCTTTGCGCGTAGGGGCCGGACTGGTGACCCTCGGTATCCCGAAGAGCCTGCATGATCCGATGGTGCAGAAGCTCACTGAAGCGATGCTGAAGGCGCTGCCGGAAACGAAAGAGGGCAGCCTGTCGCTGCAGGCGCTGGCTGAGATCCTCACCACGGCAGAACAGATGGAGGCGGTGGGCATCGGCCCCGGGCTCTCGCAGAACGCGCAGACCAAAGAGCTGGTGCGCCGGATGCTGCCGTCGATCAAGAAGCCGCTGGTGCTGGATGCGGACGGGCTCAACGCGGTGGCCGAAGATATCAACGTGCTGCGGAAGCTGCCGCTGCCAATCATCCTAACTCCGCATCCGGGCGAGATGGCGCGGCTGACGCGGCTCTCCCCCGATGATATTCAGAAGGACCGTGAGCGGATCGCCGTGGAGTTTGCCAAGAAGTACCGCGTCGTGGTCGTGCTGAAAGGGCATGGCACCGTGGTGGCCAGCTTCGATGGCACGGTCTACATCAATGACACCGGCAATCCGGGCATGGCCTCCGGCGGCTCCGGCGATGTGCTGACCGGCATGATCGCCGGTCTCTTGGCGCAGCGGCTTTCTTTATATGAAGCGGCACAGGTGGGCGTGTACCTGCACGGGCTGGCCGGCGATCTGGCTGCGGAGGCGCGGGGACAGATCGGCTTGATCGCCTCGGACCTAGCCGATAGAATACCGCAGGCCATCCAACGCTATCAGGCCTTGTAAGGATTTGCCGGTGTAGCTCAGTGGTAGAGCAGGTGCTTTGTAAGCACTTGGCCGGGGGTTCGACTCCCTCCACCGGCTCCAGAATTGACAATCGGTTTGGGCAGGTGCCTGAGTGGCCAAAAGGATCGGTCTGTAAAACCGACGGGCGTGAGCCCTACCCAGGTTCGAACCCTGGCCTGCCCATTTTTACTTCTGCTCAGATATTCCTGTTCCTGCGTGAGGCAGGCCAGGGTGAGAACCTGCGAAAGGGGTCTGGGGGAAACTGCGTGTTTCCCCCAGAGCGTCCGTCTGACTGGGAGGGAAGGGAGATCAGCCCCGCTATCGCGTGCGGGGCGCTAAGAGGGAAACCGCAGGTTTCCCTCTTAGCGTAGGTTCGTACCCGGCCCGTCCACTGCCATATAGACATGAAACAGTTTAAAGATATCAAAAAAACCGTGACATGGTCGTCCATCGTCGCTGGATGTATCTCTGGACTATACAGCGCGAGGTTTCCAGAAGATTTTTGGAAAACGATTTTGCTGTTCATCGTAGTCGGAAGCATGGTAATGGCAATATTGTGGTCGTATAGACGAACTGAAAAGAAGTAAGAAATTGGATCAGCTAGACTGGCGATAGAACTTCTTGTAGCCTCGGAGACCAATAACGCATGGAGAGTCCTTTACCGCGCCGTATTCTCGGCTTTGCCTTCCTGATTTTCTTTATCTGGCTGGTCTTGGCGAACAAGCCAGCATCCTGGACCTCGTCCGGGACATCGTCAACCACTGACGCTGCCCCCTGAGATATGCGGGTATAGCTCAATGGTAGAGCGCTAGCCTTCCAAGCTAGTTACGAGGGTTCGATTCCCTCTACCCGCTTTTTTCCTCGTAGCCTTCACCCAACGCTCTGTCGGAATAACCCGTCCCATGGCTCGCGTCCCGCTTTGTGTAATCTTACCGAATGTTCCCGGATTGAGCGTGCCCAAGCCGCTTGGCACCCGATATGCACCTTATAACCTCTAATGATCACGCGCCTGAAGCATTTCATCGCCTTGTTCGTGTTTATGATCGTGCTGAGTTGGTCCGGCTCGGCCCATGCCAGCCTCTTAGTCGATTTGGTGGCCTATTGGCGGATGGAGGAGACTTCGGGGACGCGATTCGATTCCATCGGATCCAATCATCTGACGGACAACAATACCGTCACATCAGCGCCCGGGATTTCCGGCACCGCCGCAAAGTTTACCGCTGCGAATCAGGAATACCTCTCGAGTGCCGATAACGCCGATCTCTCGATGGGCAATCTGAGCTTTAGCTTGACGGGATGGGTCTATAAAACCACAGATACCGGCACCAATATGGCAGTCATCGATAAAGGCGATATCAACATCACGTCAACCCACGAATATCTGCTCTACGACGATTTCGGCAACAATCCGTTCCTTTTTATCGTAGCCAATTCCCCCGCCAACGAAACGGGGCAGGTGCCGGATAACCACTTTGGGAATCCGCCAGTAGGGCAGTGGATGTTTCTTGCCGCCTGGCATGACGCCGACAACAATACGCTGAATGTTCAAGTGAACAACGGTCTTATTGATTCCAGGCCCTATATCCATGGAAGCTATGACAGCTCCCTGGAATTTCGGATCGGAGCCGCCGGCGGTCCCGCAGGAACCCAGCAAAGCTGGGATGGCCTGATTGATGAAGTCGGTATTTGGAAACGAACTCTCACGGCGGAGGAACGGACGTCGCTCTATACTGATCCAGGCGGGCTCTTTCGCGAGCCTCCTCCGCCCTCAAACAACGCAGTGCCCGAGCCTTCCTCGCTGTTTCTCCTCAGTGCCGGCCTCTTCGGCATGGGGCTTCGGCGCCGGCGCACTCCTGCCCGCTAAAGTCCATAAAACTCCAAATAAACTCTTGACAAACCCTACGTACGCGTATATCCTTAGCGTTTGCATCTCTAGTCAGCCCACCAATTAGACACAGTCGAACAAGGGAGCCAATTCATATGCACTCAAGGGGGGTGATCGCGGTGACACGCGTCATGAACGTCGACGAGGTCGCACGCTATCTGGGCGTCGTGCCGGATACCATTTACCGGAAGGCGCGCCGCGGAGAAATTCCGGCGATCAAGATGGGGAAGATGTGGCGGTTCCCCAAGGAGACGCTGGACAAGTGGCTCAACGATTCCGCGCTCGAAACTGTGAAAAAGGCTTGACGATCTTGTTCAGCTGTGGCAAAATTTATCCTTTATGCTCGGCTGTAACACGTTAGGGGAATCGGGTACGTCCTTCCCGTTGTTGTTCCCTCGTACTGCCGGAGACCCCGGTTGCTTGATCCAGTGCGCTGGAGTAGCTCAGTGGCAGAGCACGTGCATGGTAAGCACGGGGTCACGGGTTCAATCCCCGTCTCCAGCTTGTTGACTATGAACGCGGCGTGGCGCATCGTTAGGGACAGAGGACAAGGAGGCTAGAGGCTATGGCGAAGGCGAAGTTTGAGCGCAATAAACCCCACGTCAACATCGGCACCATTGGCCATGTCGACCACGGCAAAACGACCCTGACTTCCGCCATCACCAAGGTGCTCTCCTCCAAGGGCCTGGCCCAGGCCAAGTCCTATGAGGAAATCGACAACGCCCCCGAAGAGAAAGAGCGCGGCGTGACGATCAATGTCCACCACGCCGAGTATGAGACCGAGAAGCGCCACTACGCCCACGTCGACTGTCCCGGCCATGCCGACTACATCAAGAACATGATCACCGGGGCCGCCCAGATGGACGGGGGCATTCTGGTCGTTTCCGCCGTCGATGGCCCCATGCCTCAGACCAGAGAGCATATCCTCCTGGGCCGGCAGGTCGGCTTGCCGACCATGGTCGTCTTCCTGAACAAAGTCGATGCGGTCGAAGACAAAGAGCTCCTGGACCTGGTCGAACTCGAAGTCCGAGAACTCCTCACGAAATACGGCTTTCCCGGAGACAAGACCCCGATTATCCGCGGCTCGGCCCTTTTAGCCGCCCAGGGCGATAAAGGCGAGCTGGGCGAGCAGGCGATCTTGAAGCTCATGGACGCCATCGATACCTACATTCCCACCCCCTCCCGCGCCACCGATAAGCCCTTCCTGATGTCCATCGAAGATGTCTTCTCAATTACCGGCCGTGGCACGGTGGGCACCGGCCGTGTCGAGCGCGGCAAGGTTAAGGTCGGGGAGACGGTCGACATCGTCGGCTTAAAGCCCACCCGCCAAACCGTGATTACCGGCATTGAGATGTTCCGCAAGCTCCTCGATGAGGGCACGGCCGGGGATAACCTCGGGGTGCTCTTGAGAGGCATTGAGAAAGACGACCTGCAGCGGGGCATGGTGCTGGCCGCGCCGGGGACGATTACCCCGCATACGAGCTTTAAGTGTTCGGTCTACTGCCTCACGAAGGAAGAAGGCGGCCGCCACACCCCGTTTTTCAAGGGCTACCGGCCGCAGTTTTATTTCCGCACCACCGATGTCACCGGGGATGTCACCTTGCCCCAGGGCACCGAGATGGTCATGCCCGGCGATAACATCGCGGTCACCGTCGATCTGATCCAGCCGGTGGCCATGGAGAAGGAACAGCGCTTTGCCATCCGGGAAGGCGGCAAGACGGTCGGGGCAGGAGTCATTACGGAGGTCATTAAGTAAACTCCGGAATGGCGCAGGATCAAATCACGCTGGCATGCACCGAATGCCAGCGCCGCAACTATCACTCCCATAAGAATAAGAAGAACGTGACCGACCGTCTCGAGCTGTCCAAGTATTGCAAATGGTGTCGCAAGCACACCCCGCATAAAGAGTCCAAGTGAACACCCAAGCCCCTGGATATTTTCAATCCGGCAGAGGAGCGTCGGTTAATGGTAAACCACCGGTCTCCAAAACCGGAACTGCAGGTTCGATTCCTGCCGCTCCTGCCATTTGTGTGGCGGCTGCGGCATGGTGGCGAAGCTAATGGCGAATCCGGCCGCCCGCTTCGGCGCATTTCTGCTTCAAGTTCGCGAGGAGCTCAAGCAGGTCGCCTGGCCCAGCCGGGAAGAGCTCCTCGGGTCGGTGCTAGTGGTGTTTGTCGGAGTGGGGTTGCTGGCGAGCTACATCGGCGCCTGCGATTTCGTCCTCTCCCGGGCAGCTCAGCTGTTATTGCGTTGATTCCCCCCGTTTGACGGCATCAACTCCTATGAGTGAAACGACAAGCACGAAGCAGTGGTACATTATTCACACCCAGACCGGCCAGGAGTTGAAGGTCAAGGGCAGTCTGGAGAGCAAGATCCAGGCCGGCGTGCTGGGGGAACAGATCAGCAAGGTGCTGGTGCCCACCGAGCGGGTGGCCGAAGTCCGCGCCGGCAAGAAGCGGATCACCGAGCGCAAGTTCTATCCCGGCTACATCCTGGTCGAGATGGAAATGACGGATGACAGCTGGCATCTCGTCCGCACGACGCCGGGCGTGACCGGCTTCATCGGCGCCGGGCGCCGGCCGGTGCACCTGTCGGAAGAGGAAGTCGCCGAAGTCCTGCGCCAGACCGAAGAGCGGAAAGACAAGCCGACTCCGCGCGTGACGTTCCAAAAGGGCGAGGGCGTGCGGGTGATTGAAGGGCCGTTTACGAACTTCAGCGGCGTCGTGGAAGAGGTCAACGCGGCCCGCGGCAGAGTGAAGATCCTCGTTCCCGTCTTCGGCCGGCAGACGCCGGTCGATCTTGAGTTTTGGCAGGTGGAGCGCCTGTAATGGCCGTCAAAAAAGTCAAAGCGATGATCAAGCTGTACTGTCCCGCTGGGGCGGCCAACCCGGCCCCGCCCGTCGGCCCAGCGCTCGGCCAGCACGGCGTCAACATCATGGAGTTCTGCAAGAAGTTCAACGAGCAGACCAAGGGCAAGGAAGGGCTCGTCCTGCCGGCCGTCATCACCGTCTTCGAAGACCGCTCCTTTACCTTTATCATCAAAAGTCCGCCGGTCTCCGTGCTGCTCAAGCAGGCCGCCGGCGTGGCCAAAGCCTCCGGCAACACCCCCCGCGAAAAGGTGGGGCAGGTGACCAAGGCCCAGGTGGCCGAGATCGCCAAGCAGAAACAGACTGACCTGAACGCCCATGACATGGACGCGGCCGTCCGGATGGTGGAAGGCACGGCCCGCAGCATGGGCATCGATGTCGGCGACGGGGCACCCGCACCCGCGGCCGCCCCGGTAGAGGCTTCCTCTTAATACATGCCCAGCAAGCGGTACGTTGAAGCGGCAAAGAAGGTCGATCCGAAGGCGTCCTATTCCTTGGACGCGGCGGTGGACCTGCTCAAGCAGCTGCCGCACGCGAAGTTCGATGAGACGGTGGAGATTTCCGCCGGCCTAAGCATTGACCCCAAGAAAACCGACCAGGTGGTCCGCGGCACGGTGATTTTGCCGCATGGCACCGGCAAGGTCCGAAAAGTCATCGTCTTCTGCAAGGGGGAAAAGGAGATCCTGGCCAAGCAGGCGGGTGCTGATATCGTCGGCGGCGCTGAGCTGATCGATAAGGTCAACGGCGGATGGATGGAGTTCGACGTCGCCGTCGCCACGCCGGATATGATGCGCGATGTGTCACGGCTCGGGAAGATCCTGGGGCCGCGCGGCCTGATGCCCAACCCTAAAGCCGGCACCGTCACCGACGACGTTGCGAAAGCGATCAAAGACGTCAAGCTGGGCAAGGTTGAGTTCAAGATGGACAAGCTCTCCAACATTCATTTCGTGATCGGCAAGCTTTCGTTCCAGCCGCAGCAGCTGATCGAGAATGGCCGCGTGGCCGTGGAAGCGGTGGTCCGCGCCCGGCCCGCGTCGGTCAAAGGCAAGATGCTCCGCACGCTGAGCCTGGCGAGCACCATGAGCCCTGGCATCCGGCTCAAGACCGACGGCCTGGAATCCGACGCGGCGCAGGAAGAGTAATGGCAAGCATTGGTCATATGGTCAAGGAGTCGCTGGCCGGGCGCATCACCGAAGAGCTCTCGGAGCGGCCGAACTTTTTCGTGACCCAGGTCAACCGGCTGTCGGCGCCCGACGCCGACTCGCTGCGGCAGAAGCTGCACGCCTCGAAAGCGCGCCTGCTGGTCGTCAAGCGGCGGGTGGGGCAGCGGACGATCGAGAAGCTCAACGTCGCCGGATTGGCCGAATTGATGGACGGGTCGGTGGGGTTGGTGCTGGCCGGCGAGGACGCGCTCCAGGCGGCCAAGCTGATCGTCGACTTCATCAAGACGCACGAAAATCAGCTGACCGTCCGCGGCGGGATCGTTGACGGCCAGCTGCTGGACAAAAGCCGCGTCGAGCAGCTTGCCGCACTGCCGCCCAAGCCGGTGCTGCTGGCTCAAGTCGTCGGCACGCTCGAAGCGCCGATCTCGGATGTGATCTTTACCATTGAGCGGCTGATCGGCGACATCGCCTGGCTGGCCGAGCAGGTCGCGGCCCAGAAACCCGCGGAAGCGCCGAAGGCCGAAGCTGCGCCGGAATCCAAACCCGCAACTGAAACACCTGACGTGAAACCAACTGAACCGAACACAGAGGAGGGGAAGGGATGAGCGAGACATTGACGAAGCGAGTGGAAGACGCATTGAAGCTCACCGAGGAAATGACCGCGATCGAACTGTCCAACTACGCCAAGGCGATGCGGGACAAGTTCGGCATTACCGCAGCCCCCGTGGCTGTGGCCGCCGGTCCGGCGGGCGGCGGCGGAGCCGCGGCGGCTGAAGAGCCGTCGGTCTTCGACGTCATCCTCGCCGCAGCGGGCGCCAACAAGATCCAGGTCATCAAGGAAATCCGCACGATCACCAGCCTGGGCCTGAAGGAAGCCAAGGATCTGGTCGAGTCGGCTCCGAAGCCGGTCAAGACCGGCATCAAGAAGGACGAGGCCGAAGAGATCAAGAAGAAGCTGGAAGGCGTGGGAGCCCAGGTGCAGCTGAAGTAAGTCTTACGACGGGCGGTATCCGATGAGAAAAGTCGTCAGCTTTGCCAAATTGACCGAAGGGCTTTCGCCGCCGGACCTCGTGGAGGTCCAGAAGCGGTCGTATCTGGATTTTCTCCAGATCGACGTGGTGAAACAGAAGCGGCAGAACGTCGGGCTGCAGGCCGCGTTCCTGGAGACCTTCCCGATCGAGAGTCCGGACAAGACCCACCGGCTGGACTACGTCTATTACACGCTGGGCAAGCCGAAGTACACCGTCGGCGAGTGCCTGCGCAACGGCCTGTCCTATGCCGCCTCGCTCAAGGTGAAGCTGCGCCTCATCGGCCCGAAGGAGACCCGGGAGCAGGAGGTTTACTTCGGCGAGATCCCGCTGATGACCAACGTCGGCACCTTCATCATCAACGGCGATGAACGCGTGGTGGTCAGCCAGCTGCACCGCTCCCCCGGCGTGACGTTTGAAGTGACGGTGCACGCGACCGGCAAGCGGCTCTTCTCCGCGCGGGTGATCCCGTACCGCGGCGCATGGGTCGAGCTCGACTTCGACATGACCGACGTCCTGCACGTGTCGATCGACCGCCGGCGCAAGATGGCGGGCACGATCCTGCTGCGAGCACTCGGCTTCTCGACCGATGAGAGCATCCTCAACGCTTTTGGCACCACCGAAACCGTCAGTTTCAGCTCGGCCGCGGATCTGAAACCGCTGGTTGGCAGCATTCTGGGCGAGCGGATCGCCGACGGCCAAACCGGCCAGATCGTCCTGCGCGCCGGTTCCAAGATCACCGAAGAGTGGCTCGACACCATCTGGCAGAGCGGCAAGCGCGAATTGAAGCTCGTGAACCAGGTCCCGCCGGAGATCATCAAGACCCTCGAAAAAGATCACACCACCACCCGTGAAGAAGCCCTGCTGGATATTTTCCGCCGCCTGCGGCCCGGCGATCTGGTCAACCTGCCGTCGGCTGAAGCGCTGATCCAGCGGCTCTTTCTCGACCCGCGCCGCTACGATCTTGGCAGCGTGGGGCGGTTCGTGCTGAACCGCAAGCTGGGCATGGCCGAAGGGCTCAACGCCCGCCTGCTCAGTGGCCAGACCGTCATCCAGGTCATCAAGTACCTATTAGGCCTGCGGCGCGGCGAAGGCGAAATCGACGACATCGACCATCTGGGCAACCGGCGCGTCCGGTCCGTCGGCGAGCTGGTTTATCACCAGTTCCGCGTCGGGTTGGAGCGGCTGGAGCGGACGATCCGCGAACGGCTGGCGATCTACGACCTCGAGAAGGTCATGCCGCACACGCTGGTCAACTTCAAGCTCGTGGCCTCGGTGGTGCGCGACTTCTTCGCCCGGTCGCAGCTATCGCAGTTCATGGACCAGACGAACCCGTTGGCTGAGCTTACGCACAAGAGACGTCTCTCGGCTCTGGGGCCCGGCGGTTTGTCGAGAGAGCGCGCCGGCTTCGAGGTGCGCGACGTGCATCCTTCGCACTATGGGCGCATCTGTCCGATTGAAACGCCTGAAGGCCCGAACATCGGCCTGATCTCCAGCCTCACGGTCTTCGCCCGCATCAACGAGCACGGATTCATCGAAACCCCCTACCGGAAAGTCACCAACGGCGTCGTGACCAACCACATTGACTACGTCACCGCCGATCTGGAGGACCGCCATACGATTGCCCAGGCCAGCAGCCCGCTGACCAAGGGCAGCAAGTTCACCGAGGATCTGGTCAGCTGCAGACACCGGGGCAACATCGTCCGCATCCCGCCCTCGCAGATCGAGTACATGGACGTCTCCCCGAACCAGACCGTCAGTATCGCCGCCGCACTGATCCCGTTCCTTGAGCATGACGACGCCAACCGCGCGCTGATGGGCTCGAACATGCAGCGGCAGGCCGTGCCGCTGATGAAGACCGCGCTGCCGCTGGTGCAGACCGGCATTGAGAAGCGGGTGGCGGTGGACTCGGGTGCGTGCATCGTGTCGAAAGAGGACGGCTCCGTCAGCTACGCCGACGCGCAGCGCATCGTGATCGGCCGCAACACCTATGAACTGAAGAAATTTCAGCGCTCCAACGCGAACACCTGCATCAACCAGCAGCCGATCGTCGAGCCGGGCCAGAAGGTGAAGGCCGGCCAGGCGATCGCCGACGGGCCCGGGACGAGCGAGGGCGAGCTGGCGCTGGGCCGCGACGTGCTGGTGGCCTTCATGCCGTGGCGCGGCTATAACTTCGAAGATGCGATCCTCATCAGCGAGAAGCTGGTGAAAGAGGACACTTTTACCTCGATTCATATTGAAGAGTTCGAGATCGAGGCGCGCGAGACGCGGCTGGGCAACGAAGAGATCACCCGCGATATCCCCAACGTCGGCGAAGAGACGCTGAAGGATCTGGATGAACAGGGCATCGTGCGCATCGGCGCCGAGGTCCTTCCCCGCAGCATCCTGGTCGGCAAGGTGACGCCGAAGAGCGAGACCGAGCTCACGCCGGAAGAGAAGCTGCTGCGCGCGATTTTCGGCGAGAAGGCCGAGGATGTGCGCGACACCAGCCTGCGCGTGCCGGCCGGGGTCGAAGGCATCGTCGTGGACGTCAAGATCCTGACCCGCAAGGGCGCTCGCGCAAAATCGAAGGACGAGCAGCAGCAGGAGCATGAGCAGATCGAGGCGATCCGCAAGAATTTCGGCGCCCAGATCGCGAAGCTGGCTGAAGACAAGCTTGAGAAGCTGGTGAAGCTGCTGGAAGGCAAGAAACTGGCGGCCCCCCTGAGCGAGCTGGACTCCGGCGACACGCTGATCGGCGCCGGCCGGACCGTCAAGGCCAGCGATGTGAAGAAGCTGACCCGCTGCGACTTCACCGACGTGAAGCTCGAGGGCGAGCCCGGCCTTGAGGCCGAGATTCGCCGCGTGGCCGACTTCTTCGATGAGTCGATCCGCGAGCTGCGCTCCGAAGAGGACATGGAAGTCGACAAGATCAAGCGCGGCGATGAGCTGCCGCCCGGCGTGCTGAAGCGGGTGGTGGTGCAGGTCGCCTCCAAGCGCAAGGTGCAGGTCGGCGACAAGATGGCCGGCCGCCATGGCAACAAGGGCGTTATCGCCAAGATTCTTCCTGAGGCTGACATGCCGTTTCTGCCGGATGGCACCCATGTCGAAGTGGTGCTCAATCCGCTGGGCGTGCCGTCCCGTATGAACGTCGGCCAGATGCTGGAGACCCACCTCGGGTGGGCAGCCCGCATCCTTGGCTTCCAGGCGATCAGCCCGGTCTTCAACGGCGCAACCGAAGCCGAGATCATCCAGCAGCTGGAAAAGGCCAAACTGCCGAAGACCGGCAAGATCAGCCTGCGCGACGGGCTGACCGGCCAAGCCTTCGACCAGGACACGGTGGTCGGCTATCTGCACGTGATCAAACTGGTCCACCTGGTGGACGACAAGATCCACGCGCGCTCCATCGGCCCCTACTCGCTCGTCACCCAGCAGCCGCTGGGCGGCAAGGCCCAGTTCGGCGGCCAGCGGTTCGGCGAGATGGAAGTGTGGGCGCTGGAAGCCTACGGCGCCGCCTACACGCTGCAGGAGCTGTTGACGGTCAAGAGCGATGACGTGGTCGGCCGCACCCGGGTCTATGAGTCCGTGGTGAAGGGCGAGCACGCGCTTTCTCCGTCGGTGCCGGAGTCGTTCAACGTGCTCGTGAAGGAGCTGCAAGGGCTGGTCCTCGACGTGCGGCTGGAGCGCAAGGAGCACGTGGTGACCGGCGCTGAGCTCTTCGACAAGCTGGTCAAGCGCGAGCTGGAGCAGCCGAGCTCTCCGCTGGACGCCGGCCTGCTGGAAGAGAACGGCGAAGAAGAAAGCCCCAAGAAGGAACCCTCGAGGGCCAAGCGATGAGCACTGCCACGGCCGAAGCCCAAGACAGCGTCATGTTCGACGAAGTCAATGTGTTCGATGCGATCACGATTCGCATCGCCTCGCCCGAGGTCATCAAGAGCTGGTCGAAGGGCGAAGTGAAGAAGCCTGAGACGATCAACTACCGCACGCTCAAGCCGGAAAAAGACGGCCTCTTCTGCGAGCGGATTTTCGGCCCGACGAAAGACTTCGAATGCAACTGCGGCAAATACCGCAAGATCAAGCACAAGGGGATCACCTGCGACCGCTGTGGTGTTGAAGTCACCCACTCCAAGGTGCGCCGCGAGCGGATGGGCCACATCGAACTGGCCGCCCCCGTGTCCCACATCTGGTTCTTCAAAAGCGTTCCGTCGCGCATGGGCGCGTTGCTGGATATGACGATGCGCGATTTGGAGCGGGTCCTCTATTACGAAGCCTTTGTGGTCATCGATCCGGGCAGCACGCCATTGAAGATCCGCGAGATCCTGACCGAGGACCGGTATCAGGAAGCGGTGAAGACGTACGGCAAAAGCTTCAGCGCCAAGATGGGGGCCGAAGCGGTCTATGAGCTGCTGGCGAACATCGATCTCGGCCAAATGGCCAAGATTCAGCACAAAGAGCTGCAGAAGCAGAAGGTTGAGCAGACCCAGAAGCGCATCGCCCGCAACCTGCGCATCATCGAGGCATTCCGCAAGAGCCAGAACCGGCCCGAGTGGATGGTCCTCAAGGTGATCCCGGTCATCCCGCCGGATTTGCGTCCGCTGGTGCCGCTGGACGGGGGACGGTTCGCCACCTCGGACTTAAACGACCTGTACCGCCGCGTCATCAACCGCAACAACCGGCTGAAGAAGCTCATCGAATTGAAGGCGCCGGAAATCATTATCCGCAACGAAAAGCGAATGCTGCAGGAGGCGGTGGACGCGCTCTTTGACAACGGACGGCACGGCCGCCCGGTGCTCGGCCCGATGAACCGGCCGCTGAAGTCGCTGGCCGACATGCTCAAGGGCAAGCAGGGCCGCTTCCGCCAGAACCTGCTCGGCAAGCGCGTGGACTATTCCGGCCGCTCGGTGATCGTCATCGGTCCGGAGCTGAAGCTGCACCAGTGCGGTCTGCCCAAGAAAATGGCGCTGGAGCTCTTCGAGCCGTTCATCATCCGCAAATTCCGCGAGCAGGGCTTTGCGCAAACCATCAAGACCGCCAAACGGATGGTCGAGAAGGAGCGCACCGAGGTCTGGGACATTCTCGATGAGGTGATCCGCGACCACCCGGTCCTCCTGAACCGCGCGCCTACGCTGCACCGGCTGGGGATCCAGGCCTTCCAGCCGCTGCTGATCGAAGGCAAGGCGATCCGCGTGCATCCGCTGGTCTGCACCGCGTTCAACGCCGACTTCGACGGCGACCAGATGGCGGTCCACGTGCCGCTGTCGATCGAAGCGCAGCTGGAAGCCCGGCTGCTGATGCTGGCGTCCAACAACCTGTTCTCGCCGGCCAGCGGCAAGCCGATCGTGACGCCGACCCAGGACATCATTCTGGGCTGCTACTATCTGACCAAGTCCCGCGACGGGCTCAAGGGGGCCGGACTGGTCTTCAGCGATCTCGAGGAGGCGGTGCTGGCGTATCAGGACCAGCAGGTGGCCCTCCACGCCAAGGTGAAATTGCGCTGGGAAGGCCAGATCATCGATACGACCGTGGGCCGGGTGCTGTTCAACCTGGTGCTGCCCATGGAAGTGCAGTTCGTCAACGAGCTGATCGATAAGGGCCGGCTGAGCAATCTGATCACGAAGGTGCACCGGCTCTGCGGCCACAGCCGCACGGTGGATCTGCTCGACGCGCTGAAGACGATGGGCTTCGAATGGGCCACGCTGGCCGGTTTGTCGATCTCCATCAGTGATCTGGTGATTCCGCCGGAGAAGAACAAGATCCTTGGCAAGGCGCACAAGGAAGTCGAGCAGGTCGAGAGCCAGTACCGGCGCGGGCTGATCACCGACGGCGAGCGGTACAACAAGATCATCGACATCTGGATGCACACGACGGAAGAGATCTCCGACCACGTGATGGAGAACTTCACGGCGTTTAACCCGGTCTTCATGATGGCCGATTCCGGCGCGCGCGGCTCCGAACAGCAGGTGCGCCAGCTGGCCGGCATGCGCGGCCTGATGGCCAAGCCCTCGGGCGACATCATCGAGAATCCGATCACCGCCAACTTCCGCGAGGGGCTGACGGTCCACGAGTACTTCATCTCCACGCACGGCGCCCGCAAGGGGCTGGCCGACACCGCACTCAAGACCGCGGACTCTGGCTACCTGACGCGGCGGCTGGTGGACGTGGCACAGGAAGTCATCATCACCCAGATCGACTGCGGCACGCTCAGCGGCATCCGCATGAGTGCGATCCGCGAGGGGGATGAGGACATCGTGCCGCTGAAGGACCGGATCATCGGCCGCGTGGTGGTCAACGACCCGAATATCGGCAACATCGTCGACATCGTGACGGATGAGATCATCGTCCGGGCGAATGATGAGATCACCGAGGAGATCGCGGACCATCTCGAGAAGGCCGGCATCGAAACCATCCCGATCCGCAGCGTGCTGACGTGCGAGTCGGAGAAGGGCATCTGTGCCAAGTGCTACGGCCGCAACCTGGCCACCGGCTGGATGGCCGATCTGGGCGAGGCGGTGGGTATCATCGCCGCGCAGTCCATCGGCGAGCCCGGGACCCAGCTGACCATGCGGACCTTCCACATCGGCGGCACCGCGCACCGCGCCGTGGAGCAGTCCCAGATCAAGACGAAGCACAAGGGCCTCGTG
>Ga0209515_10004659_pt1 | contig 18369 bp, 16 predicted proteins | sample Subgroupgradi54m_FD_187454 | JGI IMG/M metagenome (GOLD analysis project Ga0209515, IMG submission 187454) | Subsurface groundwater microbial communities from S. Glens Falls, New York, USA - GMW60B uncontaminated upgradient, 5.4 m (SPAdes)... ...
GCTAACTAACCGGTTTTTACACCCCCAATCTGTGATAGAATAATCCCAATTCCCCGGGAGGGAATTGGCGCGTTGTCTGCCAGCCAGACAGGGACCTATTTTATGTTTCAGCGCTTTATTTCCCTCACGCTTTTACCCTGTTTGTTTCTTAATCTGGTCCCTTCTTCCAGCTTCGCTATGCTTAATCCTGGCAACACTAATGCCGAGCGCTCTAAATCCCTATCTGACTCCATCTTCCACGGCAAAGGCCGCAATAACCCTAGCCCGGGAAAGCCTCTTTCTTTGCCAGGCCCTCTCTTCGCGAATTATATTCCCACGGAATGCGAGAAACATCCCGAAAACTGTGAGGTTCAGACGCGTAGAGAATGGAATGATCAGGCCAGGAATCTCTATGTAGAAGCCTGGAACTATTGGGAGGAGGAAGACAAAAAGTGCGAAGTGATGGGCAAGCGCGACTGCGCGGGCTCCGCTCCCAATTACCATGACTACGAACAACCGGAAAAACACTGGCGAGTTAAAGACAAACCCAATCAATCTTCCGATAGTTCCTCAAATAACAACAGTTCTTCCGTCTCTTCTGAAGGTAACGGTGATTCCAGTGATTCCGGCAGTTCCTCAAGTATGCTCTCCTGGTATAACTCAGATTCCGCTTGCGGGTTCTTCTATCAGCTCTTTGAAGGGGATGATCCTCAAGTATGTGCTAAAGAGCAGAAAGAAGCCAAGACTAAACGTGAAGAAGGTTATAACAACCTCTCTAAACCCGCCAAACACGCCTATACGTTGTTTGACATTGCCGCCGGGAGCTCTCTTCTGTGGGGCCCAGCCTTGGGTTATTTGCTTTACGGTATCCCCGGCTTAGGATGGGCGGCTTTGGGCGGTCTTGGTTTAACCCTGTTTTCTATGTCTACCTATGACCATCCGGGTCGGTTTCATGAGAATCTGGGATTTGCCATGTATTCTCCTTTAGCCTTAAGTTATGGTTTAACCTCCGGCGTTGTTCACACGGCAACCCTGGGATTTGTCAGTCTTCCTGCTTGGGGTTCCAAGGATTCCAAGGGAGCATCTCAATCTCTTTACTACCTTTACAGCGCCTCTAAAATAGCGGCTCAAGCAACTGCTTTGGCTGGAGGCGTTGCCTTAGGGGCGGGAGCCTTTGGCGCTCCCGTACTTACGGGTTATGCCGGTGCTGTGGGCAGCCCCACGGCATTAGGCGCGGGAGCCTTATCCACTACCTCGGGATTAGTCCAAACAACCCGCTGGGGATACAACCGCCACCAGGACAATCTCTACCAACAGGAACAACAAGAAGAACAGGAAAAACTAAAGCAACAAATCAGTCTGGGCACCGATCAAAACATGAAACGGTTTAACGATTCCCTGAATACCATAGCGTCCCAACCCAAAGAGTTGGAGTCCAAGGAACAGGAGCTCAGACTAATCAACGAGGCCATCCGGTCTACGGGTATTCACATCGTTGTTAATGTAGCGCCTCAAAACCTTTCTGCCGATGCCGGCCAAATAGCTCAGCAGAAAAGATTAATCGTCAATGCTCAAGGAAATATAGAAACATCAGTCTATGGCAGTAAAGATTCCGCGCAAGACATCGCAAAGTTTAAGGCTAATGTTGAGGAGGTTCCAGCCCAAGGAACGCTAGTGTCCGTGCCGGAAGAGATTAGACAGATGCAATATAGTTCTCGAGGAGTATGCCGAGACAAGGAAGGTTGTCTTAAGATCCATGGAGGCTATGATTGGGCCAACAAGCTGGGAACTCCGGTGAGAGCAACGGACAAGGAAACGGTGGTCGCGATAGGCTACGATAAACTTGGCTACGGCCACTTTGTTCTTACGGACACCGGTGTGAATAAACAAGGAGATAGAGTCTTTAAGCTGAAGGGCCACTTCGGCAGCAATCAAGACATCAAGCAAACTGGAAGCATTCTTGCCCGAGAGGGCCAAACCCTGGAAAAGCATGAAATTATCGGTCTTATGGGAAACTCCGGACATGTCACCGGAGCCCACGTGCACGATGAGACTTTCTTAGTGCCAGCGGATGCGCCGGAGAGGGTCAAGATTGAAGAATCAGAGAAGATAATTAGCGATCTTTTAGAAAAGTACAAAAGCGCGCCTCCTGAGCGATGGTTAAAAGATGATTTTGATACCTACAAAAAAGCCAAAACAGCAATAACTTCAGGTCTTTTTGACATGAAACCTTTTGTTTCCGACTCTGAAACAGGGAAAATAATTTACGCCAAGCCATTTTCTGAAGCTACTCAGCGTCTTAAAAAAGAACAAGATAGAATAACCAATGAAAAATCCAATAGCCCGTAACACATGCAAAACGCCAAAATAGCAAAGAAGTTAATATTTTTAACTTTGTTAGTATTGCCCGGATGCGGGATACAGGAAATATTTAAGACAAAATATCTTTATTTAGATGGAGAGTTGCCCTTTGCTTTTACGGCAGAATATCCTTATGGAGAAGATGTTTTTGTACACCATCGAAACACGTCTTACGATGATCAGGGAAAATACAATGCCCACTTGTTTTTTGATCCAAGAGCCATCGAAAATCCGTATTTATTAGAATTTATCAATTTCGACATCGACCTCTACGACACCAAAGAACTGGAAGGTTACCTCAAAGAAAAGGCCCCTGGCCTAACGACCTCGACCCTCTGTTTTGCTGACATTCCCTACCAAAGCGAGGGAATTAAGAATATAGACCTGAAACTCTTTAATCAGCATAAAAATACTTTTGAGAAATTACCAGCCAAACTTTATACCTACTCTTTTGGAGATTACGTTTCTCCTGGTTGCGAGGAGGGGCCCTGTGAATACCAAGAAGTTTATTGGATTGTTATTAATCAGGCTCCTGAACTACCCGAAGGTAAGTCTCTTAGAATTAAGCTAGCGTTTCCCGTTGTTAGCGATGATACTCCAAAAGATAAAGCATTCAAAGAAAGTGTTACCCGCATGATTTGTGACGCCGCCAAAAGCTTCACCTGGGTAGAGTTTGATGGTAAATTTTTCGCGGAACGCTGGAAGGAGATTCCGTGGAGTACGAAATATCCTCAGCCTAAAGTAACCGTGAGCAAAAGAGATTAATCAGAAGAAAAAAGTTTTACAAAAACTGAAGATTTGAGTCTCCTACCGTGGAAGCCAAAGACAAGCACGTTACCCTATCCACAGAACCGTGGGACAGCGAGCTGAAACTTAGCTTACGCTATTTGGACTTTATTGGATTTAAGACAAATACTGCAGACGTATTCGGTTTTGGGCGCGTTGCCAACAAGAACTTTACGTCTTGCTAAATTAGGATAAAAGTACCGATTAGTAGCGCGCTTGGAATGACTCACCGATTTGCCCGCTACGGGCCCCTTGCCACAATTAAAACACCTATATGCCATCCTAGCCTCCATGAAATGCTAATCTTGAAAGTAGATATTCATTTTACATGTTTTCAGGAACTCCAATTACTCTCAGTTCTCCAATCCGGTATTTAAAGGGCGTCGGCCCAAAAAAAGCAGAGCGCTTGGCCGCTTTGGGGATAGAAACCCTTCGCGACCTAGTTACGAAAACCCCCAGAACCTGGGAAAATCGGCAGCCTCAAAGCGCTCAAAACACAGACAAGGCGGCGTATCTATGCCAAATTCAAGAGGTTAAAGAAAGCTTTATACCGCATATCCACCTTGCCATTTTAAAAGCCAAAGCTAGAATCTTAACGACTGCGACAGAAAGTATGGATCCGCCCCGACCCCTCCGCATGCTCTGGCTTCGAAGAACTAATGGACGATGGGATACCCTTTCCCGCATCCGCGAAGACGCGAAAGCGGGCAATCACATGCTAGTCTTTGGAAAATTCAATGAGCACAAGGAATTGGATATTGAAGACTGGCAAACAATCCCAATAAACCAACCGCCACAAGACTCCCCACATTGGCAAAAGCTCACCCCCGTCTATCCCGCCACAGAAGGTATGAGTCAGCGCGAACTGCGCGAGCTACGCTGGAAAACGATTCCCTTGTGGCGAGAAGGGTCTTCTTGGAACTGGAATTCTTTGGGATTCAAAACGAACGGGTCAAAATTGATCAACGTGAGAGACGCTTACGCCGCCATTCACTTTCCATCGAGCGCTGAAGAGCTTAGCGTCGCTCAAGAAACTCTGGCTTTTTTTGAATTTTTCCTGCTTTCTCTGGCGATGGAACTGCGTAAAATGAAGATGCGCAGTATCGCCAAAGAACATCAATACCCAACGACAGAAACTCCCAAACTTTTGAATCAACTCTTAGAAAATCTAAAAATAAACCTAACAAGCTGCCAGCAAGAAGCAATCGACGCCATCATGAAGGATATGGGAACGCGCCACCCCATGAATCGCTTGCTCCAAGGGGAGGTGGGCAGCGGAAAAACCTTGGTCGCTATCGCCGCCATTTTAAAGGCCTTGGAAGCGGGCTACCAAGTCGCTTTCCTGGCGCCGACTGAAGTGCTCGCTTTCCAACACGTGATGACTTTAAAAAATTACCTAAAACCCTTCGCGATCACGACCACCTTATTTACCAGTGAACTGGCGCCCGGCAAAAAGGAAAAAATAATCAAAGACATCAAAACCGGCGCGATCTCATTAATTGTCGGAACGCACGCCATGTTAGGCAATAAAATTGAGTTTAAAAACTTGGCGCTCGTCATCATTGACGAACAACATCGTTTTGGAGTTAACCAACGCTGGCAAGTCCGCAACAAGGCGAAGCGCCCGGATTGTCTAGTACTCTCGGCAACTCCCATTCCACGCAGTTTAGCCTTGGCGCTCCATGGGGATCTGGAAATTTCAACCATGGAAGAACTGCCCTTAGGCCGCATTTTGCCCAAAACAATTCTCATTAAAGAAGAAAGCACGGCCTGGGAATTAGCAAAGAAAGAAATAGAACTTGGACACCAAATTTACATAGTGGTGCCCACCATCGAAGAAGGCGCGCCCCAGAATCACAGCATCAAAAAAACCTATGAGAAAATCCTATCTATATTTCCAAAAAATTCCATCGCCGTTCTTCACGGTAAATTAAGCGCCAATGAGAAAGAAAAAGCATTTAAAGCGTTTCGTGATAATCAAGCTTCCATTATGCTTGCCACAACCATCATTGAAGTCGGCATTGACGTTCCTAACGCGAGCACCATCATCGTATTGGGAGCTGAGCATTTTGGCTTAGCCACTCTGCATCAGTTACGCGGAAGAGTCTCTAGAGCGCAAGAGCAGGGATCTTGCCTTTTGCTAACAAGCCCGGGATTTTCTCCCTGGAAGGATGATTTCTTAAAACCATCCATAGCCTGGGAACGCTTGGAAGCCTTCGCTCAAAGCCGTAGCGGCTTTGAAATTGGGGCCATGGACCTTAAAATGAGAGGTCCGGGAGAATTAGTGGGATTAGCCCAACACGGTTGCCTTGACTTTAGTCATTTTGATTTTTCTAAGCACGCTCACTGTATTGGCGGCGCGCAAACATTAGCCAGGGCTATCGCGCAAAAAAATTCGGCGCGAGAACTGGGACCCTATCTTAAAAGTGAATTAGAAAAAAAATTCGGCGCGGATTTTATGACAAGTGATTTATCCTGAAAAGAGAAGAAGCAAAGAAGCTGAGACGCTGAGAGACTGAGAAATGGAAAACGAAGAAGAAGGATTCTTTCCATCTTTGCTTCTCAGATTCTCAGCATCTTGATTACTATCTAGTTTTCAAAAAGGGGGAAAAAGTGAAAAAAAATAGCAAGATTGCGGCGGTTTATCCGGGAAGTTTTGACCCTATCACCAACGGTCATTTAGATATCATCGAAAGAGCGACGAAACTCTTCGGAAATATCATGGTCGCGGTTAGCGAAAACTACCAAAAACGAGGCACACTCAGCGTCCCGGAACGCAAAAATCTAATTGAGCTCGCGCTAGAAACCCGCGGTCTGAAATCTCGCGTTCAGGTAGACAGCTTCGATGGGCTTTTGGTGGATTATCTTAAGCGCTGCGGCAGTCGCATCGTTATCCGAGGACTACGCTTTGTTTCGGATTTTGAAAATGAATTTCAAATGGCGCTGTTAAACCGCCACTTAGACCCCGGCATGGAAACCGTTTTTTTAATGCCTGACGAAAAAAATACTTATCTTTCTTCTTCCATCGTTCGGGAAATCGCCCACCTAGGAGGAGATGTTTCCATCTTTGTACCCCCCGGCGCCTCTAAAGCGTTCCAGAAAAAATTCACGAAAACCAAACACCGAAAGTAACCACTACCCAGGCAGGCCCCGGTTTGGGAAAGTTCTGTTGGCCCATTGACAATGGGGGGAATGGGCGTTATGTTTGATAGGACGGGTATAGGAGTTTGTGTCGCCATAGTTATTTATGCCACAAGAAAAAAGGGGAGAGAGTACTGCCCAGCGCATCACGCTTGCCAGAAAAAAAATTGGCCAGCTTTTAGTTGAAGATAAACTAATCACTTCCAAACAGCTCGAAGAGGCGACTGAACTTCACAAGGCTACCGGCAATCCCATGGGCCAGATACTCGTGGAAAAAGGATACGTCACCGAAGAAGTGGTGCTCTCCTATCTAGCTAAGGAATGCGGAATAGAAACGGTCTCCTTAAAAGACTACGAAAACATAGCGCCCGAAATTCTCGAGATGGTGCCCCCATCTTCCGCCAAGCGCCAGCTCGTACTTCCTCTGAAACTCGAAGGTAGAAAACTAATCGTCGCTATGGCTGATCCTCTCAATATTTTCGTGTTAGATGATATCCGCTTAACGACGGGCTTGGCCGTCATCCCCGTTATCGCTTCCATGAAAGAAATCACCGAAGCAATCGAGCAACACTACGCCCAAGAAAAACCCATCGAAGAAATGCTCGAGCACACGGAGCAGGCTTACGAACAAGCCTTGGAGACGGCGGAAAATTTGGAAACTGTCGAAGAGGTGGCGGACACCACGCAGCTTCGCATCGATGAAAAAACGATTGAGGCCCCGGTCGTAAAACTAGTCAACACGATATTGGCCAAAGCGGTCCAATTCAAAGCCTCCGATATTCACTTAGAACCCTACGAACGCAGTTTTAGGGTTCGTTTTAGAATCGATGGCGTACTCCAAGAGCAGCCCTACCCACCCAAGAGACTTCAAAGCGCGATCGTGGCTCGATTAAAAATTCTGGCGAAAGTAGATATTTCGGAACGGCGGGTTCCGCAGGATGGAAGAATTAAGCTTCGAATGGAAAGTAAAGAAGTAGATTTGAGAGCCAGTTTTTTGCCTACCGTTTTTGGAGAAAAAGTCGTATTACGGCTACTCGATTCCTCAGGACTAAGGTTAAACATTTCCCAGTGCGGTTTTGAACCGGAACAGCTCGCGATTTATGAAAAATCCATACATACACCCCACGGCATCATCTTAGTTACGGGTCCGACGGGATCCGGCAAATCAACTACTCTTTACTCCACGCTATATGTTCTTAATCAAACTGATACCAACATCACGACCATCGAAGACCCCGTCGAATACATTATCCCCGGCATCAATCAAATCCACGTACGAAGCGAGGTGGGCCTCACATTCGCCGAAGGTTTGCGCAGTATATTAAGGCAAGACCCAAATATTGTCATGGTGGGTGAAATTAGAGACAAAGAAACCGCGGAGATCGCCTCCCAGGCCGCTTTAACGGGACATCTCGTATTCGCTACTCTGCATACCAATGATGCCCCCGGCACCATTACGCGATTAATACATCTAGGTATCGAACCCTTTCTAATCACCAGCACCGTATTATTGGTTGTCTCTCAAAGACTGGTGCGAGTAAACTGTGTTAATTGCAAAGAATCCTATGAAATTGACGCCAAAGACCTTCTGCGGTTGGGTCTACCCAAAGAACACATTTTATCTCTACCCTCAAAACTGACTCTTTACAAAGGCAAAGGCTGTTCTATCTGCGCCACAACGGGATATAAGGGCAGAATCGCGATTCACGAAATGATGGAAGTGAGCGACGCCGTTCGCGAAGCCACCATGAATAAAGCCAACGCGAGAGAAATCAGGGAAATTGCTAAAAGAGAAGGAATGATCACTCTGCGTATGGCGGGGCTAAGAAAGGTGGTTCGGGGAATTACCTCCATGGAAGAGCTCCTGCGAACTACCACGGAAGACTAAATGATCTTAACTGAAATGCTTAGCTTAGTGAAAACGCGCGGCGCGAGCGATTTGCATATCACCACCAACGCGCCCGCCACCCTGCGCGTTGACGGAGAATTGGTTACGATCGACAATAACAAACTTGCACCCGAAGAAACGCAAAAATTAATCTATTCCATCTTAAACGAAGAACAAAAAAAGAAATTTGAGGAAAATCAGGAACTCGACACCGCTTTTTCTCTCGCGGGAACCGGACGATTTCGTCTTAATATTTTTAAACAACGCGGATCAATCGGCGCCGTTTTCAGATTAATTCCGGAAAATTTTAAAAACTTCGATGAGCTCGGTTTGCCCGCCGTAATTCACCAAATTGCCAAGTTACCCAAAGGCTTAGTACTCGTCACGGGACCCACGGGAAGCGGCAAAACCACCACGCTTGCCTCCATCATCAACTACATTAACGAAGAACGTACCAATCACATTCTGACTATCGAGGACCCCATCGAATTCGTACACCCTAATAAAAAATGCATCATTAACCAAAGAGAAATCGGCATGGATACCTTATCCTTCGCCAATGCTCTGCGCCATGTTTTGCGCCAGGATCCGGATGTCATTTTAATCGGCGAGTTGCGGGATTTAGAAACCATCCAAGCCGCCTTAAACATCGCTGAAACGGGTCACCTGGTATTTGCCACGCTCCACACCAATGACGCCCCGCAATCTATCAATAGAATCATCGACGTTTTCCCGGCCAATCAGCAGGAACAAGTTCGCGTGCAATTGTCTTTTGTTTTAGAGGCAATCGTGTCCCAGCAATTGCTTCCTAATATGTCTGGCACAGGCCGCATTATGGTGTGCGAACTACTGATGGCTACACCCGCCATTCGTAATCTAGTCCGAGAAGCTAAAATTGAACAGATCCCAACATTAATTCAAACCGGTTCTAAATTTGGCATGCAAACCATGAATCAATCACTGGCTGAACTCTACAAGAAAAAATGCATTTCGTATCAAAGTGCCTTGGAATACACCTCGACTCCCGAGGATCTCAAAAAAATGATCGCGATGGAAAGCAAATCAGAGGTCACTTTGAACCGCCGCTAAAAGCTAATGCCAACTTTTACCTACAAAGCACGTAACCCCGCGGGCAATGTTGCCTCCGGCAGTATGGACGCTAAAGATATTCGCACGGCAACGGATCGCCTCAAGAACCAAAAACTGATCGTTCTTGAAATCAATGAGTCCAAGCCGGGTAGCCTTCTAGATACGCTCAAAAACTTCAATCCGTTTAAACCCAGCGTCAAGAGCAAGGATTTGGTGGTATTTTCCAGACAGCTTTCCACGCTTATTAATTCGGGCGTACCGCTAGTGCAAGGCCTGGCTATTTTAGCGGCGCAAATAGAAAATCCGGCATTTCGCTTGATCGTCGAAAAGATTAAAGAAGAAATTGAAAGCGGAATCTCCATCCATGATGCCATGAAAAAATACCCGCAAGCTTTCGGCGAACTTTACCTGACTATGGTTCGCGCCGGAGAGTTAGGCGGCGTGCTAGACGTCACGCTGGACCGCCTGGCAAGTTATCAAGAAGCCTCCGAAGAACTAAAGCAAAAAGTAAAGGGCGCCATGATGTACCCCGCGGTTGTGATGACGATTGCTTTAGGCGTGGTTATATTTTTGCTGGTATTCATCATTCCTAAATTCCAGGAAATGTTTGAAAGCTTTGGTGGGAAATTACCGATACCGACGCAAATCTTGGTCACCGTGTCGCACCTCACGGCTAAATTTTTCTGGGTTTTACCCTTGGGAGCTTTTGGGTGCTGGCGGGGACTCAGTTACTTAAGAACAAAACCCGATAGCGCCAGAAAAATAGACTTTTGGATACTCAAGATACCCATTTTCGGACCTCTCTTAAAAAAGGTAGCCGTTGCCAAGTTTACGCGAACACTAGCCACTCTACTTAAATCCGGCGTCAACATCTTGGAAGCCTTGGATGCTGTCTCTAGAATTACCGGCAACAAAGTCATGGAGGAAACGCTCTTAGACACTAAAAAATCCGTTCAAGAAGGCCAGCGCTTGGTGGAACCCCTTAAAAAGGGAAAAATATTTCCGCCCATGGTAACTCAGATGATCGCTATCGGAGAGGAATCCGGGAATCTCGATAAAATGCTAAACAAAATAGCGGACTTCTATGATTCAGAAATTGATTCGACCGTCAAAGGCTTAACTAGTTTAATCGAGCCTCTGGTTATCGTGTTTCTGGGTGTGGTAATCGGCGCCATTGTCATTGCCATGTTTTTGCCCATGTTTGAAATATCAACGCTCGCCAGCAACGCGGGATAAAAACGCTTGACACCGAGGCTATATAAATTCTTAACTCTACTGGTAGAGGTTAGATTTGAATGCTAGCCTTAAAATAATGGGAGTATACGGGAGGTTAACAAAAACATGAAAACAAGAGGAAAATACGCGGTAAGCGGTTTTACGCTTATTGAACTTATGATCGTGGTTGCCATCATCGGTGTGCTGGCTGCCATCGCAGTTCCAAAGTTCGCTGATCTAGTAAAGAAAGCTCAAGAAAGCCGAACCAAGAGCAATATGGATCAAATACGAGGTGCGCTCAACATCTACTACGGAGACAACGAGGGAATATACCCCACCGATACGCTGGGCTCCTTAACAACAAACTCGAAGTATATTTCTGCCGTCAAACCATCGCTAGTTCCCGCTTTTACCGCCGTGGGCAATACGGGACACGGGGAATCGTCCTCGGTTAACGCGGTAACAGCGTTCTCTTCAGCAACCGACACCGGCGTATGGCAATATCTCAACGCAAGTTCTGATGCCAACTGGGGCACCTTTTACGTAGGTTGCTCGCACAACGACAGCAAGACTAAAGTCTGGAATACTCAATAAGATAATTCTGCCCCGTCCCTTCTTTTATTTTAAAGAAGGGACGGGGATTTCGTTTTAGGCCTCCAAAAAATGCTGGTTTGTTTTGCTGTTCTCCTTCTTGGATTAATATTAGGCAGTTTCGCCAATGTTCTAATCTGGAGATTGCCCCAAGATGAACTTCCCTGGAAACCCGCGTTTTCTTACTGTCCAAATTGTAAAAACACATTACCCTTTTACGATAACATCCCAATTGTGAGCTATCTTCTGCTAAAAGGAAAATGTAGGTTTTGCAAAAAAACGATACCCTGGCGCTATCCTTGCGTTGAGGCTGTGATGGCAATGCTCGCCCTCTTAGTATTTCTAAAATTGCAAACCTATCCCGGCACAAGCCCGATCGCATTAGGCGGCTTTCTCATTTTTTCACTAGTACTGTTGACAGTCTCAGTAATTGATTTCATGACCTTTACCATACCGGACAGCCTGAGCCTTGGACTTATGGCACTCATGCTGGCCGTAGCCCCCTGGAACCCGCTATTTGACAATCCTGCGCCCTTGCAACGCCTCCTATGGTCTTTACTAAGCAGCTTAAGCTACGGCGCGACATTTTTAACCTTCGCCCTGGTGGGTAAAAAAATCTACAAAAAAGAAGCCATGGGCGGAGGAGACATTAAGCTCGCTTTAGGCATAGGCGCGGCTTTGGGACTCGCTAGCCTATATTCCGTCGTCATCGTCTCATCAGCGTTAGGCTTGCTTTACGCGGTGGTTCTTATGACGCGCAAAAAAATAAAACTAAAAGACCCCATCGCCTACGGACCCTTCCTGTCCGCAGCCGCCTTTCTTGTATTTGTCCTAAAGGGGAAACTGCCTGCTTTCTTCGATTTACGCCTGTACTAACAAATCGGCAGATTTGGGTTGAAAAAGGGCTCTTTGACTGTTAAAGTATAAGTGGGATTTTGCGGGGGAGGGAGTATCGTAAACTCGCTTAAGACGTTCGGTAAAAAAATAAGTGGCATTGTCGCGCCCAAACCGCCTTTAGTGGCAGTGGACATTGGCACCGCGTCCATAAAACTCATTGCCTTAAAAGCGGAAAAAAAGGGTATCCCCAAAAAACCGCACCCTGCGCGGGGCTTCGGGTACGCCGGTCCGCCGGAGGCGGAGCAGAACCGGCAGCGAATTGAGTCCGTTCAATACTACCCCTTAAACGCGGAAACACTGCCAACTGAACCCGGAGAAAAACAAAATTTTATAGCAGAGCAACTGCGTGACGCTTTCACAAGCTTAAAGCTCAAAAACCCACCCATAACCACCAGCATTTCCGGAAGCTCTGTGATCGTTCGAGAAGCGAAATTGCCGGCCTTGTCTTCATCGGAACTGCGCAAAATTCTGCCTACGGAAGCGGAACCTTTTATTCCCTACAATGTCGCGGAAGTGAACCTGGACTACCATATCGTCGGTGAAACAACCCAAGACAATCAAAAAAAATATGACGTGATCTTGGTGGCGGCCAAGCAGGACGCCATCGAGGAACGTCTGGATATATTTGTCAAAAGCCAGGCCAGACCCATTGTTGTCGATGTCGACGCTTTCGCTCTAACCAACCTGAGCAATCTTTTAAGTCGTAACGAAGGACAGATACAAACCATCGTAATCGCCAACATTGGCGCTATTATTACCAACTTGGTGATAGCGGAGGGGGGAGAAGCTAGGGTCGTGCGCGATGTGACCATCGCGGGTCAAACATTCACCAAAGCGCTTCAAAGCGGCGCTAATATCAACATCGCGAAAGCGGAAGAAATCAAAATAAAAATTGGTCTACTGCCGGAGAACCCCAACGAAGAAGATGCTAAAGCGTTAGCACTGCTGGAAGCCATCGCCCGAGAGCTCTTCGCTGAAATTCACAAATCCATTGACTTTTATCTAACGCGCGGCACCGAAAGAACAATACATAAGATTTATCTCACGGGAGGAGGGTCTCTATTAAAAAATTTAGCTCTTTTCGCCTCCAATGAACTTAAAATTCCAGTTGAAATTTTGAATCCTTTTGATCTGTTTACTCTACCCGAAAATCAGCAGGCGCTTTATGATATCGGACCTACTTTTTCCGTCGCGTGCGGTTTAGCGCTACGGCAGTGGGAAGACTGGAAGGCATGACTCCACTATGATAACAATCAACCTAATTCCACAGTATTATCTAGACCAAGAAAGAAAAAGAACGCTTTTACGTTTGGGCACCTTGGTCGCGGGAATCTTGTTGGCTCTATTTTTTGCCTCCGGCGGTCTACTCACGATCCAGTCAAGGTCGGTGGAAAAAAACTTGCGAGCGACGGAAAGCGAAATAAGCCGCTACGAAGAAATCGCCAAGCAAATCGACGCGCTGAAATCCAAGAAATCTCAAATTGAAGCCAAAATTGCCGTTGTTGAAAAACTACTGGCGGATCGTTTTATTTATCCCAAACTCTTGGAATTTCTAACCCGATCGCTCTCAAGCCCGCTCTGGTTCAGCAGTCTTGGCGCCCAAAAAAATGGAAACGTCCTGCAAATTCAGATTCAAGCGTCCTCTTTAGGTTTAAATGGGGTGATCGATTGGCTTACCAAATTGGAGACGGAGCAAAAAATAACGGCGATGAATTTGGGCACCATTACCAATAACGCCTCAACGGGCGAAGCGGTGTCGAATTTTCAAATTTCGTTTCAATATCAACCACAGGATTAACAAAATGGTTTTGCCAAAACTCGATAAACAGGAAAAACAAAGAATCGCCCTCTCAATCGTTGGAGTTTTGTTCTTGGCTTTCGTGTATTACCAATATTTTATGAAACCGACTTGGCGAAAAATAAATCAAAACCGGGCCAAAATCATAGAACTCACGCAAAAATTAAATGAGCTTAAAAAAATGAGCGTTCGCATAGAGGCTTTAAAGGCCGAAACCCAAGCCGTAGAAACAAACTGGAGGAGTTTGGAAACCAAATTGCCTAAATCTCGCGATTTACCAAAAATTTTAGACACTATTGCCACCTTAGCCGAAAAAAATAAAATTGAGCTCAACAGCATTAGTCCGCAAGGCGTAAAATCCGATGCCCCGCTCTATTCAGAATACAGCTTCGGTCTAAGCATCAGCGGATCTTATCACGATATCGCGCTATTTCTTACCGAACTCGGCCACGCCCAACGACTTTTCCACTCCAAAGATTTAAATTTATCAGCAAGGCAAGCTCCGGCGATCAACCCCGAGGCGAACGTCAACGCCACATTAACCGTCGTCGCTTTTGAGTATAAAGGATCGTAAAACATGCGAAAAATTATAGTTATCCTTCTTCTGGCAAGCCCGGGTTGGACAGAGAATCTCAAAATTGTAGATTTCAACTATAAAGCAACTTCATTGCGCGATCCCTTCACTAATCCAACAGCGGCGTCTACTAGAGGAATCTACGGCGCGCAAGCAAAAACATTTAAGCAATCTGAGATAGAGCAACAGTTTGATCCCGCGCATTTAAAATTAAAAGCCATCTTAAGCGATAAAAAAAGAGAAACGGCGATCGCCGTCGTTTCAAAAATTAACAATCCGCAGGAAACCTATCTAATCGAGGGTTCCAAAATAAAACACTTATTAAGCGGCTTCACCATTAAAAATTACAGAGCCGAAATTAAAAAAGATCAAGTTGTTCTCAATAAAATATCCGGCGCCGCCGCCGTCATATTAAACCTGGAGCTAGGGGTCACAACGAAATAGGAGCAAAAAATATATGCATGAGAAACGTTTCGTAAATTTTCAAAACGGGTGCTGCCGGCCCCTCGCGCTTCTTCTAATTCCAACATTACTTGGGGCGCAAGACGTAAATCCGTCATGGAAAACAGCCACGAAAATTAAAGCGGTCACACTCGAAGCAAACAAGTTGCGCGTTGAAACCGAGGGCGCCGCTCCAAAATACCGCGTTTTTGACCTACAAGAGCCCCCCAAAACCGTTATCGAAATGACGCAAACATGGGTACCGCCGACAATCGTTGGGGAAAAAGAAAGCAGTGATGAGACTTCTCTCTACTACAAAAAAGTTCGCGTAGCCCAATTCACCAAGGAACCGGAGCCTGTGGCTCGCATCGTGATCGACATGGAACAAAAAACTCCCTACACAGTTTCGGAAGCTAACGGCACTATCACCCTGGCATTCCTGGAAAATGAAATTAAAGGCAACGATACGCAATTAACTCTTAAACATACCGCCGGCGCCAACGCGACTGCCCCCGCCAAAGCCTCGGCTATAGAAAGAAAAGATTTGCTTAAGGATCTGCCACCGAATCCCATTGACTTGAACCTGCGAGACCTGGAAATTAGCGCCGTTTTAAACATGTTAATCGCGAAATTAGAAGAATTAAGCGGCGACAAAATCAACCTGCTTTTGGGCCGAGATGTGACCGGCGCGGTGACACTCAAACTTGATGCCGTCCCTTTTAACGAGGCATGGTCGACAGTACTCTCCATGAAGGGTTTAGTCGCCACGCAAACGGGAAGCAACATTATCAAAATTACCGGTGAAGCGACCTATCTCGCGGAACGCCAGCAAGCGGTTACCTTCACGAAAGTTTTCACGCTTAACTACGCGAAAGCGGCGGATATGAAAACCAGTTTGGACGCCATTCGCCAGCTAGAGGGAAGAAAAGGTAATACTATCGTCAACGATGATATCAACGCTTTAATCGTAACAGACACCGAAGATGGTCTAGTCCAAGTAGCTCAGTTAATCAAAGAATTAGACATCAGGCCGCTCGCGGTATCCATTGAAACAAAACTAGTTGATTTACGATTGGACAATAGCGTCGATTACGGCATTCAATGGGAATACGCGAAAAGTTGGGACAACTCAAGTCCTGTTGGACCCATCACCGATAAATCAAATTTGGGACGCACTAACCCAAATGCCGCGACACCGGTGGGAAGCGGTCTTGCTTCGGTCCCCTCCGGAATCGGCGCGGGCTCTCGCGGCACCGGAGTCACCCTGCCCCAGGCACTCTTGCCCATTACCTCCGGCATTAGCTTCGGCAGAGTAACAAACTCGAGCTTTCTCACTGCCACTTTGAGTCTGGCCGAGGCCAAAGGCAATCTTAAAGTATTATCGAACCCCAGAGTAGTCACTTTGAATAACCAAACCGCCTCCATTCAAGTTGGAAGCGAAATTCCTGTCTTGCAAACCACAATATCACCAGGCGTAGGTACTACGCAATCGGTAACCTATAAAAATATAGGCATCCTGTTAAAGGTAAAACCCACGGTTAACCCGGATCGCTACATCCGAATTTACGTTAACCCTGTGGTTAGTCAGATCGGAACAACAGGAGGCATCACGGGCATTGCGCCCGGTATCGACACCAGAACAACGGAAACCACCATCATCACCAAAGACGGCGATACCATCGTCATCGGCGGTCTGATTTCTGAAAGGACCGATAGAACCACGACCAAGGTCCCTCTTCTGGGAGATATCCCTATTTTGGGTTGGTTATTTAAGCGAGCGTCCGACAGCCACGCGCGCACTGAACTCTTAGTCTTCGTTACTCCCAGAATCATGGATAATTGACGGGGAATAGAGAAACTCTCCACCCCGTCACCCCGATGAAAATCGGGGTCCAGGTCCGGATCAATTCCCCTAGCTAACTTCTGGTAGATAAACCGTAAACACGCTGCCCTTGCCTTCCTCGCTTGATACTTTAACTTTACCACCATGTTCTTCTACTATGGTTTTAACGATGAATAGTCCCAGGCCTGTGCCTTCGATAGAAGCCGCGTTTTTCAAACGTCTAAATTGAGAAAAAAGCAAAGGAATATCTTCCTCGGCAATACCAATACCCGTATCTTGAATTTCAATTTTTGCCCAGGGCGATTCCTTGGCTACACTGATATTGATTGCGCCGCCTTCAGGAGTGAATTTTGCGGCATTGCCGACTAAATTTCGAAAAACCCTATCCAACTGCTCCGGGTCTGCCAACACCGCCAAGTTAGCGCCATTAAGATTTAATTTCAAAGAAATTTTCTTCTTACTCACATCCGCCTCGTAATACCTCGCTATATCTTTAAGCAACGCGTTAATTAAAACCGGCTCTTTACTGCCAACCCAATGAATCGCGGTTACTTTGCTTGCCTCCAAAAAGCCCGTCACCAAACCGATAATTTTATGCGCGTTATTTTGAATCCCCTGAGCCACCATTAATTGTTCGGTATTGTCACCGGAACCCCTTAAAAGACGTGTCGAGAGAATATCCGCGTAACTGATAATAACCCCAAGAGGATTTTTGATATCGTGCGCGATCGCGGCGACAAAACTCATTTTGAAGCGCTCTCTTTGCTCGGCCAATTCCGCGCGATGTTTATGCACATTGGCGGTTTCAGCGAGATAACCATAAAGGATCGCTACCCCAAAAAGAAAATGAAACCGGATCAAAAGCTCGGTCATAGTTTGAGCCAATTCCCTTCCCTGGTTCATAAGAATACCAACATAAAGCAACATTACTACCACAAAGCCCAGAATTACCTTGAGCATGCTAGCTCCGATAGCGGCAAGAAAAACGATGAAAAAATAAAAAAGCAGCAAGTCCCATTGAGCCTCTCGATTAACGGCGATGGCGCCGCACAGAAGCAAGGTGTCTAAGATCAAAAACACCCCGTCAAAAAGATGATGTCCGAATATCCGCCTAGGCAGTTGATACAAAATAAAAGCCGTCGTAAAAAAAATGGCTAACATACCATAAACGATCGGCTCTTGCGATATTTGACCTCTATTAAAAAGCATCAAAAAAGATGCCATGATTACAATAAGTAATTGCAATTTAATCATGGTTTGCTTTTTAATTTCGAGCGAGTCGGAAAATAATTCTTTGTTATTCACGCGTGCCACCCCAACCCTAATAAGCTAACACCCAAATGCCGGGAAATCTATCTCCAATATTCCAAACGTCAACAGCACTGATTTATCTGCCGCTATTTCTAAGCTCCGCCATTTTTGGCTTAGCACCCATGGTTAGCGCGCCTGTTTTGATCTTTGTACTAACCTTAGCCATGACAATGCAACTCGCCGCCAAAACCAATTTTTCGCGCAATGCTGTATTACCTTTAATAGCCGGCATAGTCTTAATCTTGATCGCGCAGCAATGCGACTCTTATAACTTAGAAAAATCACTCACTATCGCCGCCGCCATGCTCTACGGCTGGACCCTGCTGGCAAGCAGTGATCAGCACCGAACCATACTTAAATTCGCATTGATCTCCGGAAACTGGTTTGTCTGCTTTATATCGCTCGGCACAATATTCTGGACTAGAACTCATCCCAACTCTATCGCCATGATCAAC
>Ga0209515_10004660_pt1 | contig 18367 bp, 17 predicted proteins | sample Subgroupgradi54m_FD_187454 | JGI IMG/M metagenome (GOLD analysis project Ga0209515, IMG submission 187454) | Subsurface groundwater microbial communities from S. Glens Falls, New York, USA - GMW60B uncontaminated upgradient, 5.4 m (SPAdes)... ...
TGCTGTTTGCATAAGGCTATCCTCCATTTCTCCCGGCTAAGGGATTTGGAGAATACCCGGAAAACCCTGGGATTACCCCGGGGTTTTCTGTTTTATCCAACTTTTACACAGAGAGCGTTACACCAACTTGATTGGAGCATCCGTTGACAAAGGGAGATGTATTTGCTAACTCTCCCCCATGGCACCCTACCAAATTCCAATTGCTTACACTTTTGACGATGTTCTCCTCCTGCCAGGAGAAAGTTCTGTTTTACCAACGGATGTGGATACCTCAATCAAGCTGACCGAAAAGATTACACTTTCTATTCCGCTTTTATCCGCAGCCATGGATTCAGTCACCGAATCGCGAACAGCCATTACGTTGGCTCGTATGGGAGGGATGGGGATTCTCCACCGCAACTTAAGTCCCGCCGAACAGGCTCTTGAAGTAGAAAAAGTAAAAAGAGCCGAGTCAGGAATGATTTTAGAGCCAGTGACTATGAGTCCTGAACAGAAAATTGGAGAAGCCGTACAGGTCATGAAAAAGCATGATATTTCCGGTGTGCCTATTATCGTTGGCAAAAAACTCGTTGGTATTCTCACTCACCGTGATCTTCGTTTTCATAAGAACCTTACGATGAAAATTGAGGATGTGATGACTAAAAAAGTGATCACTGCCAAAGCGGGAATTACCTTGGAGAAAGCCAAAGCCATTCTCCAAAAAAATCGTATCGAAAAACTACCCGTGGTGGATGACAAGGGGAATCTCAAAGGCCTCATCACGATTAAAGATATTGAGCAAGCCATGAAGTATCCCAATTCCTCTAAAGACGAACTGGGAAGACTCCGCGTGGGTGCTGCGATTGGAGTTGGAAAAGCTTCTTTGGAAAGAGCCTCGGCTTTAATTAAGGAAGAAGTGGACCTCATCATTATTGATACGGCTCATGGACATTCCAAAAGTGTTTTGGAAACTGTTCGTGAATTTCGGCAAAGTTTTCCAAAAATTTCCCTTATGGCGGGTAACGTGGCAACAGCAGAAGGCACGGAAGCTCTCATTAAAGCGGGTGTTCATGCTGTAAAAGTAGGGGTAGGGCCTGGATCGATTTGTACAACACGGATGGTTTCCGGCGTTGGAGTTCCACAGCTTTCTGCTGTGATGAACTGCGCTTCGGTTGCTTCTAAACACAATATTCCTGTTATTGCCGATGGGGGTATCAAATTTTCCGGAGATATTACCAAAGCGATTGCTGCGGGCGCTTCTGTCGTGATGGTAGGAAGTCTTTTTGCCGGCACTGATGAAGCTCCTGGAGAAACAATTTTGTACCAAGGCCGTTCTTACAAAACTTATCGCGGGATGGGTTCACTGGGTGCGATGCAGCGGGGAGGTCGTGATCGGTATTTTCAAGATGCTGTTACGGAAATTTCTAAATTAGTCCCCGAAGGGATCGAAGGGATGGTTCCTCATAGAGGTCCTCTTGCAAATCAGATTCATCAGCTGGTGGGTGGATTAAAATCAGGAATGGGCTATGTCGGTGCCGCCTCTTTATCCGAATTAAAATCAAAAGCGCGGTTTGTACAAATTACATCGGCTGGTCTTAAAGAAAGTCATGTTCATGATGTCCTAATTACCAAAGAAGCACCTAACTACCATTTCGAATGACAGAACCTTTAAAAACCTCCATCTGCTACGTTGCCTTCATCGGTTGCTCCTCGACGTACAACCGCAGTACGCCTACGTCGAACCTCCTCAGGCGCCTTGCATCTGGATATTTTTAAAGGTTCTGTAGAAATTATGTCCTCTTCTGTTCTTATATTAGATTTTGGTTCTCAATACACTCAACTTATCGCGCGTCGTATTCGTGAGCTGAAAGTTTTTTGCGAAATTCTTCCTTGCAACACGTCCTTAGAAAAAATCCGAGATTTTAAACCTGCAGCCATTATCCTTTCTGGGGGACCTTCAAGTGTCTATGACAAAGAAGCTCCTCCGGCAGATCCAAAAATTTTGGATCTCAAAATCCCAATCTTGGGAATTTGTTACGGTATGCAGTGGTTGAGTCAAAAGCTTGGAGGAAAAGTCGAGCCTGGCCAAGTGAGGGAGTACGGATCAGGAAAAATTCGTATTTCAAAATGGGCCGATCTTTTTAAAAATTTTTCAGAAGAAGAGCTTTCCATCTGGATGAGCCATGGAGACCATGTTTCTCAAGCCCCAGAGGGTTTTGAAATTTATGCTCGTAGCGATAATGGTCTCCTGGCTTCCATAGGTCATCCTAAGAAACAAATATTTGGTCTGCAATTTCATCCCGAAGTTGTCCATACCCCCAAGGGAATTGAGATTCTGAAAAATTTTCTTTTTGAAATTTCTCAACTCAAAGCCGATTGGTCGATCGCGTCTTTTATTGATGAAAAAGTAAAAGAAATTCAAGCCACCGTTGAGAGCTCCCATGTCTTGTGTGCTGTTTCTGGCGGTGTGGATTCGTCTGTGATGGCCGCCTTGATTCATAAGGCTCTTGGCTCTCAGCTTCATGCCTTCTTTATTGATAATGGACTCCTCCGAAAAAATGAAGGAGATCGTGTTATTCAGTTGTTACAAAACAACCTTAATATTCCCATTCGAAAAATTGACGCTTCAAAAAAGTTTTTAGAAAAACTTGTTGGTGTGGCGGACCCTGAAAAGAAACGAAAAATCATTGGTCTGACTTTTATTGAAGTCTTTGAAGAAGAAGCTCATAAAATTCCCAACATTAAATTTTTAGCTCAAGGCACTTTGTATCCGGATGTGATTGAAAGTGTTTCTTTCCGAGGCCCATCGCAAACTATCAAGAGTCATCACAATGTAGGTGGACTTCCCGAACGCATGAAACTCAAACTCGTAGAACCTTTTCGAGAACTCTTTAAGGATGAAGTTCGGGAAATCGGCAGACTCTTGAGTGTGCCAAGGGAAGTGATTGAACGACAACCGTTTCCAGGTCCTGGGCTTGCGGTGCGTATTTTGGGTGATGTAACTGCGGAGAGATTGCGTCTTCTTCGCGATGCCGATGATATTGTGGTGAGTGAATTTAAAAAAGCAGGTTTGTATACTCAAGTCTGGCAGTCCTTTGCCGTTTTACTTCCTGTAAAAACTGTTGGCGTGATGGGGGATGCGCGTACCTACGAAAATGTACTCGCACTTCGTGCTGTCGAAAGTCAGGATGGAATGACCGCCGATTGGGTGAAAGTTCCTTATGATCTCTTGGAAAAAATCTCGAATCGAGTCATCAATGAGGTCCGAGGTATCAATCGTGTTGTTTACGACATCTCCTCCAAACCCCCAGCAACGATTGAGTGGGAATAATTAAAATATGTCTAATTTCGTCCACCTCCACCTTCATACTCAATATTCACTCCTCGATGGTGCCATTACCTTGGAAGGGTTATGTGACAAGGCCAAGGAATACAAGATGCCTGCGGTGGCAATTACCGACCATGGAAACCTTTTTGGTGGAATCGAATTTTATCAGTTAGCCCTTAAAAATGGCATCAAGCCTATTTTAGGGTGTGAAGTTTATATTCAATCGGAAGGTAGTCGCTTTGATAAAAAGATGAGAAGGGGATTTGAGCCGTATCATCATCTGATTCTTCTCGCTTCCAATATGGAAGGTTATCGAAATCTCTGCCAACTCATTACGATCGGTCATCTGGAAGGATTTTATTACAAGCCCCGCATCGACAAAGAAGTTTTACAAAAATATTCTAAAGGCCTGATTGTGCTCTCGGGTTGTCTTTCAGGAGAAATGGCCGAAGCGGCCTTGAGCCAGGGACTCATTGGAGCCAAACGAGTTGCAGAAGATTTTAGAAAAATTTTTGGGGAGCGATTTTATCTGGAAGTGCAGGGCAATAGCATTCCTGAACAGAAACGCTTGAATCAGGTACTCTTTGAACTTTCACACGACATGTCTTTGCCGTTAGTGGCCACCAATGATTGTCACTACCTTCATAAAGAAGATGCACCGGCTCATGAAATTTTGTTGAGCATTCAAACAGGTAAGACACTGGCGGACGAAGATCGTATGCGTTTTTCCAGCAATGAGTTCTATTTTCATTCTCCTCAAGAAATGTCTGAATTATTTAAGGAAGCTCCCTCAGCTCTGGAACATACCCTTGAAATTGCCAATCTTTGTAACCTGGAATTAGACTTTAAAACTTATTATTTCCCAAAGTTTGAACCTCCTCAAGGAAAGACACTTGATCAATATTTGGAAGAAGCGGCCTGGAAAGGTTTGGAGGAGCGTTGGCAGTTCATCTGGACCACAATTAAAAACCAGGATTTGGATGTTGTCAGGAAAAAATATGAAGAGAGGCTTCGCTACGAATTAAAAATGATCCGTGAAATGGGTTTTTCGGGATATTTCTTAATCGTGGCGGACTTTATTAACTACGCCAAGGATCAAAATATTCCTGTTGGTCCTGGACGCGGATCAGCCGCTGGGAGCCTTGTTGCTTATTGCTTAAAAATTACAGATTTAGACCCAATTCCCTATAATTTACTTTTTGAAAGATTCCTCAATCCGGAACGTATTAGTATGCCGGATATGGACATCGACTTTTGCATGAACCGTCGACCAGAAGTCATCACGTATGTTCAGAAAAAATATGGAAATGTGGGACAGATTATTACGTTTGGAAAGATGAAAGCCAAGGCGGTCATCCGTGACGTCGGTCGTGTCATGAACATGAGTTACGGGGAAGTCGACAAGATTGCAAAAATGATTCCGATGACACTCAATATCACGTTGGAAGAAGCTTTCAAGGTGGAGCCTCGACTAAGAGATATGGAAGCGAGTGATCCTAAAGTTAAAAACCTTCTTTCCGTGGCACGTTCTCTGGAAGGTTTGAATCGTCATGCCTCCACGCACGCGGCTGGTGTGGTGATTTCCGATCAGCCTTTGGTGAATTTCATGCCGTTGTACCGTGGCCAGCACGACGAAATTGTTTCCCAATACGATATGAAGGCCATTGAAAAGATTGGTCTCATCAAGTTTGACTTTCTAGGCCTGAAGACTCTTACCATTATCGACGATACTTTAAAAATTATTAAACGAACGCGTGGAAAGGAAATTCGAATCAACGAAATTATTCCGGATGATCCTAAAGTGTATGTTCAGCTTTCTACGGGAGATACCATGGGCGTTTTCCAGCTGGAAAGTGCCGGTATGAGAGAACTGATTATTAAAATGAAGCCGTCTATTTTCCCCGATCTCATTGCTTTAGTAGCTTTGTATCGACCTGGCCCTTTGGGCAGTGGCATGGTGGATGAATTTATTAACCGTAAGCATGGTCGGTTGAATGTTAAGTATGAATTACCTCAACTCGAAATGATCCTTCAGGAAACCTATGGAGTTATTGTTTATCAAGAACAGGTAATGCAGATTGCATCAACCTTAGCCAGCTTCTCTTTGGGAGATGCGGATCTTCTTCGGCGAGCCATGGGAAAAAAGAAACCAGAAGAAATGGCCCAACAAAAAGATAAATTTATGTCCGGCTGTGAGAAGAATAAAATTCCCGTTAAAAAAGCAGAAAAGATTTTTGATTTGATGGCCAAGTTTGCCGAGTATGGATTTAACAAATCACATTCGGCAGCTTATGCTTTTATTTCTTACCAAACAGCTTTTCTAAAAACCCATTATACGGTGGAATATATGGCGTCGTTGCTAACGCATGAAATGGGGAATACCGATAAAGTTCTCAGCTATATTCAAGATTCTCGAGACCATGATCTTCAAATTCTTCCTCCGGATATTAATGAAAGTTTTAATGGTTTTTCTGTTGTGGGAGAGAAACAAATTCGATTTGGTTTGGCGGCTGTTAAAAATGTGGGAGAAGCAGCGATTGAATCCATTATTAAAGTACGCAAGAGAATCGGAGCCTTTCGGTCTTTTCGACATTTCTGCGAAGAAATTGATCTCCGTAAGGTCAATAAGCGTGTGATAGAGAGTCTGATTAAATGTGGAGCCTTTGATTCCATGAAGGTAAGCCGTCCTCAATCTTTTTCACTCTTGGACTCAACGATGGAAAGAGCCTCCAAGGTTCAAAAAGACAGAATTTCCGGGCAAGCTAATCTTTTTCTTTCCCCTGAAAATTCAGAAGAGGATATCCTTCCTTTTAATTCTTTGGCCCATTCTTCGACTCCTGCGCCTGAGTGGTCTGCTCGTGAAAGGTTAAGTTACGAAAAAGAAAGTTTGGGTTTTTATATTACCGGTCATCCGCTGACAGAGTATATGGAAGATCTTAAAACTCGGACCACATTAGACACAACAACTTTAAAAACAATGGAAGATGGTAAGGAAGTTTCTTTTGGGGGCGTTGTCAGTTCTCTCAGAGAAACGGTTACAAAAAAAGGCGATAAGATGGGATTTGTAACCATTGAAGATTTAAAAGGGATGGTTCCTGTCATTGTTTTTTCGGATGTTTATAGTCAGGCCCATGCCCTTTTAACGGGAGATGAACCGGTCTTTGTACGGGGTACGATCGACGCCGGCGAAGAGGGGGTTAAGGTGATTGCCCGAGAGATTGTGTCCATTCACCGCATTACCCAATTTTCACGAGCCACAACTCCCAAAGAAGTTCATTTTCGTTTACCTTCTTCCCGTGTCACTAAAGAACAATTAGAAAACCTAAAAAAAGTTCTTCATGGACATCAAGGGGATTGTCGGGCGTATCTTCATCTTTTGGGAACTTCCGAAAAAGGAGAAACAGTTCTTGCCCTGCCTCCTTATCTCAAGGTGAGTCCTTCTGAAAATTTGGCAAGAGAGGTGGATCAACTTTTTGGCTCCCCCGTCACACTCTGGCAGTAAGGATTTGAATTCTCAAAGCGAACAAGCTCTTCTGATTGCTTTGTATCATTCAAAAAGAGAAAAACCGGTACAAGAAAGTTCTCTTGAGGAACTAGCACTTCTTGCAGACACAGCAGGAGTTACTGTTGTGGCCTCTCATCTCTTAGAACTTCGCTCCATTGAGCCAGCGACCTATATTGGAGAAGGGAAAATAGAATCTCTGGCTCAGGAAATTATTGCCAGCTCTATTGATGTTATTATTTTTGATGAAAACTTAAGCCCCACCCAGTATCGCAACCTGGAAAAACTTTTGAACGTAAAAGTGATGGATCGTACCGGACTGATTCTTGATATTTTTGCACACAGGGCACGATCACGAGAAGGTAAGCTTCAGGTCGAGTTGGCTCAATTGGAATATATTCTTCCGCGACTTAGCGGGAAAGGGACGGAGCTTTCTCAGCTCGGAGGCGGTATTGGAACCCGAGGCCCTGGTGAAACAAAGTTGGAGTTAGATCGTCGTAAAGCACGAGCCCGTGTATCTTTTCTGAAAGAACAAATTAAAAAAGTCCAGACTCACAGGGAATTGCATCGACAAAGACGAGAGGAAATAACCATGCCTCTGGTGGCTTTAGTGGGTTATACTAATGCTGGAAAATCGACCCTTCTTAATTATCTGACACAGTCTTCTGTTTTGGCAGAGGATAAACTTTTTGCCACACTCGATCCTACGGCACGACGGCTCAAACTTCCATCAGGTCGAGAGGTCCTGCTGGTGGATACGGTTGGTTTTGTAAACAAACTTCCCCATCAACTCATTGATTCGTTCAAATCTACCTTTGAAGAAACAGCATCGGCTCATCTGCTTATTCACATGATCGATGTCTCTCACCCTCATTGGATTCATCAAAAAAAAGTAGTGGAAGATTTGTTGTTAGATTTGAATCTCCATAAAAAACCAACGATCTTGGTTGCCAATAAAATAGATCGGCTTTCACCATCTGATTTATTGGCCTTAAAAAAAGAAGAGGAGCTCAAATTTATCTCTGCACAAACAGGTGAGGGGGTTCAAGAGTTTCTCTTGTTGATTGATCAAGAATTAGCTAGAAATTTTAGATGGATGTCCTTACTCCTCCCACATACAGCGGGTTCTGATCTTTCTATTTTGTACCGATCAGGGCGTGTGCTTAAAAGGGAAGATCGGCCTCAAGGAATTTATTTGGAAGTGGAAGTGGATCAAAAAGGTTACAACCAGTTTAAAAATTATCAATTATGAACCTGCCCAACTTAGTAACTTGTTTCCGTATTGTTGCAGCCTTTATTTTTCTCTACTTCAGTGCTTTGGAGAAATGGGATCTGGCTTTTCCAATTTTTTGTGCAGCAGCATTCACGGATTTGGTTGATGGAGCTTTGGCCCGCTTGCTTCATCAAAGAACCAAACTGGGAGCCTTCTTGGATCCTACCGCCGACAAGCTTTTGATGCTTTTTAGTTTTGTGACACTGACGGTCAGCCATTATATTCCTCTCTTTTTAACCTTCTTAGTTGTCGCTCGTGATCTTTTTATTGCGTTTGGACTGAACACTCTTTTGAAAAAAAAGATACCTGTTGTTTACCGTCCCACCTATCTTTCCAAAGTAACTACTTTTTTTCAAATTTTAACCGTTACCATTGCCTTGCTGAGAACCCAGCATATTTCCCTATGGATTGACTTCCAACAATCGACTCCCTGGAATATTCTCTTTGATCATTTTCAAATCATTATCCTCATCACAACATTCTTCACTCTTGTAACTACTTTTCAGTATTGGAGAATTGGCAGGAGACTCCTTCATGATTCGCCACATTGATTTAGGTGTTTTGCCCTATCAAGCGGCTTTACAGCTCCAAAAACAATTTTCTGTCAAAAGAAGAAAAAAAGAAATCTCAGACCATCTTCTTTTGGTGGAACATCCTTCCGTTTATACTTTTGGAAAACGGGATGCGACGGAAGATCTCTTAATGACTGAAGACTGGTTAAAAGAACAAGGTATGGATATTATCAAAACGGATCGGGGAGGTCGTGTCACTTACCATGGGCCAGGTCAGTTAGTCGGGTACCTTATCTTCGCAGTAAAAGGTTCTATCCCTCATCTTGTTTTTCTCATTGAAGAAACCCTTATTCATGTTTTGAACCATTTTAAAATTCCAGGAGAAAGGGATAAAGACTACCCAGGTATCTGGGTTAACAATGAAAAAATTGCGGCTTTGGGTCTTCATATAGATCGAGGAGTGACTACACATGGGTTTTCACTCAATATTAACTGCAACCTGGCTCCTTTTTCCTACATCCATCCTTGTGGGATTAAAAATAGGGGAGTGACTTCCCTGAGAAAAATTTTGGGTAAGGAACAAGATATGAAAGAAATTAAAAAATTAGTGATTCAAGAATTCAAAACCGTTTTTAAAAATGAATTTCAGTCTTTGACGGACTCATCCGATTCTTTATAAACGACAAGTTCTTCGGAGGCACTGACATCATCAGGAAGGCTCTTCAGAAGTTTCTGATACTCTTGTTGAGAGAGCTGATGACGACGAAGCTGTTGTTCGATGATGCGGCTGTCTTTTTCGATAAAATCAAATTTCATGAAAATCTCCTTTATTTATTATAGTCAGGGAGAGATACCGCTCTCTCCCTGAAACCCTCATCTGATTAGCAATAATTCACCGTTCGTTCCGTCGAACCAACGGGCAAAGCCCGATTGGTTCTTACTCACTCACTAATTACTAGATGCCTTGATGGGTTTTTCAATTTCCATCAAAATCTTGCCATTCTTGAAAATACGGACATCGCCCGTGGACTCTGAGATAACAACAGCAATGGCATCCGTCAATGCCGTAATACCAGCGGCCGCAATGTGTCGTGAGCCCAATCCTCTTGGAATTGTGGCTTCATCACTAGCAGCTCCCAAATAACGTCCAGCCGTCAGTACCAAACCATCACCGCTAATCACAAAGGCTCCATCCAAAGCGGCAAATTCTCTAAGGGTTTCTTTGAGGTTGGAATTCAAGAGATTCCTTTCTTCATTGGTATACCCCTTAAAGGGATTGATGATCATCTGTTTGGAAAGCTGCAAGACTTTTTGTTCATCTCCCAAAACAAAAATGGTCCCGATGGGTTTACCTTCGCGACCACGACTGGCAAGCTCCGTTGCAATTCCAAGAACTGCTTGGAGAACCTCTGGCTTTACGCTTTCTGAAATATCATCCAATCCTTGTGTGGCAAGCACTTCAGATTCTTTGGCGGTATCCAGAAAGAGTATGGTGTCGAGCAAATCCATATTGGGAAGTCCAGTGACAAACACAACCTTGTCTCCCATTTCAATCAGGTGAGTGGAAAGGGCTAAAACGACCGTCATTTTGATTTGCCCCATGCGTGTCATGTCGACTTTGGGAAGTTGAATAATCTCTTGGGAGACTGGAATATTTTCAGTGAACTGCTGTTGAAGATCTTCAGGATCTTTTCGTGTTACAAAAACAAGATCGCATCCTTTGGGAGGAGAAACATCGGGAAGACTCGACAAAGAATCCAGGGACACAAAAAGGGCCTTGGCTTTTGTAGATTTGGCAACTCGAAAAGCCGATTGCAAGAGTGCGTGATTGATTCTTTTCATTTTTATTCAGGGGAAGATACCGCTCTCCCCCTGAAACCCTCATCTGATAACCGTTAACTCATCGTTCGTTCCGTTTGTCCGGACGGAATAAATCCGATCCGTCCAATACTCACTCACTATTTCTATGCAGTCTTTACTTTTAAAACCCTTGTCAATAATATAGAACATTATCTTATGAAAATCTTCTTAAAAACTCTAACTTTTCTTTTTTTCTCTTCTCTTGCGTTTGCTCAATCCACAGATCCTTTTCAATGGTTCTTCGATGGTGAGACCAGGCAGATCAAACCTGGAGAATCCATTCCATTAGAAATTACTTTTAATATTCCTTCTCAACACATTTTGTACAAAGATAAAATGGAATTGAGTCTTGTCGAAGGAGAAGGCTTTGAACTTTCCCCCCTCGAAATGCCGCCAGCTTTTCATCAGAAAGATCCTATTACTGGGACTGATGAAGATGTGTTTGTGGGAGATGTGACCATTCGAGCTACATTGAAACCTCAAACCTCACTTCCTGATGGAGAAAAATTGTTAAAGTTACAACTCAGTTATCAGGGATGTTCTGAAAAACTTTGTTTTCGCTTGATGAGAAAAGAGCTTTTATTACCGATCCAAATTGGCCCCTCTCTTTCTGAATCACAAAGCGGGTCCTTTTTCTCAACAAAAAATATCACTTTTAAAAATAAAAGTTTGTTTGTGTTACTGCTCATCACTTTTTTTGGAGGCTTAGCCAGTGATTTAACTCCGTGTGTTCTTCCCATTATTCCCATTACGCTTGCCTTTATTGGAATTAAAAAATCCGAGACGCGTCTTTGGAAAAACTTTCTTCATACACTCACTTTGGTTCTTGCCATGGCCATGAGCTATGCTTTTTTGGGACTGTCCGCAGCCCTTTTGGGAAAGAGTCTTGGATTTCTTTTTCAAAGCATTTATTTTCTTATCTTTGCAGTAATTCTCTACCTTGCTTTTGCTCTCTCGATGTTTGGTCTTTACGAAATGCAGCTTCCTTTAAGTCTTCGCAATACCATGGCAAAAATGGGAGGGGAGGGGACTGTAGGAGCTATCCTCTCCGGAGTGACTATTGGATTCCTGGCAGCACCTTGCGTGGGGCCTTTGATTGCCACTCTTCTTCTTTATGTCGCTCAAGAAAGAAATTTGGCTCGTGGTTTTATTTTGTTATTTTCGTACGGTTTGGGAATGGGCAGTCTCTTTTTAGTGGTGGGAACTTATTATCATCGTTTTGCCCCTAAAATACATGGGGGAGTTTTTACGGATTGGATCAAAAAGGGTTTTGGAATTTTATTACTCCTTCCTGTATTTTACTATGGGTCGATCGTTTTACAACATTTTCACAAACCCTCCGTAAACAGTCATTTAGAAAATATTTGGATGACCAACGATGAAGCGGGTTTTCAAAAAGCTCTTGCCAATAACAAACCAATTTTCATGGATTTTTTTGCCACCTGGTGTGTGCCTTGTCTTGAAATGGAGAAAAAGACTTTTTCACAACCTGAAATACAAAATTTTCTGAAAGAAAAATTTATTCCTATTAAGGTTGAATGCACCGAGGAAACCCCTCAATGCAAACGATTGGTCGACAAGTATGGAATCATTGGCTGGCCAACGATGCTTGTTCTCACACCTCAAGGAGAAGTGATCGAAAAGATCGTTGGTGAAAATCTGCCGCCGGAAGCATTTAAAGAGAGATTGAAAATGAAACTTGCCAAAGAAAAACTCTCTGATTAGGAGTCTCCTTCTTAAAGGAGGATTTTATGAAAACACTCAAAGAAGGGGATTCACTCCCTGAAATTAAACTTCCCTCGGATTTGGGAAGAGATGTTTCTCTCAGCGAATTTAAGGGTAAAAAGGTGGTTCTCTATTTTTATCCCAAAGACGATACGCCCGGTTGCACCAAGCAAGCCTGTGAGTTTCGAGATTTGCAGGGGAGTTTTGACAAGAAGAAAACGATTGTCTTGGGAGTGAGTCGAGATCCTTTAGAGAGCCATCAGGCTTTCCGTAAAAAATACAACCTCAATTTCCCGCTTTTATCGGATGCAGATAAAAAAATCCATGAACTCTTTGGAGCTTGGGGTGAAAAGATGATGTACGGTAAAACAACGGTCGGTGTTTTGCGTACGACGGTTGTCATTGACGAGAAGGGGATTGTCCAATCCATCAAGCGCGGGGTGAAGGCCGAAGGTAACGCGGAAAAAACTCTTGAGCTCGTGTCATGAGTAAAGATCTTATTGAATCTGCCGTTTTTCAGACCCTCAAGGAATTGGGTGAAGATCCAGAGCGAGAGGGCTTGCTCAAGACTCCAAGTCGCGTAGCCAAGTCTTTTCGTTTTCTGACCAAGGGTTATCAAGAAAATGTCTCCGAAATTCTCAATGGAGCCTTATTTACGGAAGATAACGATGAAATGGTTACTATGAGAGACATTTCTCTCTATAGTCTCTGTGAGCATCATCTTCTGCCATTTTTCGGAAAATGTCATGTGGCCTACATTCCCAAACACAAGATTGTGGGGATTAGCAAGCTGGTTCGCCTGGTTGAAATGTTTGCACGACGACTTCAAGTCCAAGAACGCATGACCAAACAAATTGCCGATACGTTACAGCAAGCCCTTGATCCCATGGGTGTGGCTGTGGTCATTGAAGCGCAACACATGTGTATGCAGATGCGTGGAGTCCAGAAGAGAGGATCCGTTGTTGTAACCTCCCATATGTTGGGCGCCTTTCGAAATCAACAAGCCACCCGTCAGGAATTTATGAATTTGATTAAGGGTTAGTTCTCTTTCCGTGACTTGCTACAATTCGCGTTGTAATCCCGCCTCGCACATTAAAATCACCGATCACTTCCATCCAGCGTGGCTGGCAAGCTGCCACCAGATCATTCAGTATTTGGTTGGTTACCTTTTCGAAGAAGGCTCCTTCGTTACGGTAGGACCAGAAGTAAAGCTTGAGAGACTTGAGCTCGATACAAAACTTGTCGGGGATATAAGACACTGTAATTGTCGCAAAATCCGGCTGGCCGGTTTTAGGACAGAGACTTGTGAACTCAGGACAAACAGAGGTAATCACATAATCCCGATCGAGTTGGGGATTAGGGAAGGTCTCGATAGTTTTTGAAGGTTGAGTCGACACACGGTAGGGATAAATCATTCCGAGTCGACGTGTCAATTTTCCTGTAATAGAAAAATTCCAAAGGACGACCCTCCTTGAGCCATTTTTCAGCATAAAAGGTCATGGTTTGAGCATCCCAAGCTCCATTGGAGATAAAACGAACGGCATTTTGACGAAAGAGATCCTTAATTTCTATAAGATAGTCAGTATCATCATGAGCAATAAAAATACGTCCACCTGGTATTAAAATACGATAGATTTGTTCGACAAAATCCTGTTGGAACAAACGATGAGTTGCATGTCGTCGTTTAGGCCAAGGGTCTGAAAAAAGAATGTAAATTTTGTCAAAACAAGAGTCATTAAATTCCTGAGGAAGAACCTTGCGAGCATCACCCAGGTAGAGCCACACGTTTTTTAATCCCCGTTTTTCAATACGCATCTTAAGTTTTTCAAAACGTTTCCGTTTGTATTCTACGGCAATCACGGTATCTGTGGGATTTTGTTCGGCCAGCCAAAAAAGAAAATCCCCACGACCGGGACCTATCTCTAGAAAAATAGACATCTGTGCTTCTGAATGTTAAAAATTATCGGATTCGTCAAGGTATCAAGAGAAGTGGGTGTGTGTCATCGCGAACCCGAAGGGTGTAGCGATCTCACGATTGAATCCGGGAGATGGCCACGCTACGCTCGCCATGACATGAGGCATTACCTATGGATAGCCTACTGCAAAGTTATTTAGATTATCTCAAAGTCGAAAAAGGACTTTCGAAAAATACACTCATGGCTTACGGCACCGACTTGAGTCTCTTCGTTCATCACCTGGGGAAAAAGAAAATAGACCGGCCTCAAGATATTTCTCCGCAAATTATTTTAGAACACATTATGAAGTTGTCGGATCATGCTTTGAAGGCCAGATCTTTATCACGTCATCTCATCGCCATTCGAGGATTCTTTAAATATCTTTTGAGTGAAGAAAAAATAGAAAAAAATCCAACCTTGCTTCTGGAAATTCCCAAAGGAGGCCGGAAACTTCCCCGTTTTTTATCGTTGGATGAGGTCGATAAGATTCTGGAGGCTTCGAGTCAAAGCTCGCCCGAAAAAATCCGCAACCGGACCATGCTGGAAGTTCTCTACGCCACAGGATTAAGAGTCTCGGAACTTGTGAATCTTGTGGTGGACGACCTCAATTTGCAAAAAGGCTTTTTAAAAACTTTAGGAAAAGGATCCAAAGAAAGAATCGTCCCCCTTGGTAAATCAGCTATTTTTCATCTGCAAAATTATTTAAGTACCGCTCGAGAAACTTTTAGGAAAAGAAAGGGGAGTCAGACCCTTTTTCTCACACGACGCGGGAAGGGGATGACACGACAGATGTTCTGGAACATCATCAAAAGCCAAGCTCTGAAGGCAGGGATCAAGCAAGACGTGAGCCCGCATATGTTACGTCACTCTTTTGCAACTCATCTCATTGAAAGGGGAGCGGATTTGAGAAGCGTTCAAACCATGCTGGGACATGCCAATATCACCACGACTGAGATCTATACGCACCTCAATCTCAAGCACCTCAAAGGGATTATTTCGAAACATCCGAGGGCTTAAATATATATTTGTCATTGCGAACCTGCCTGACGGTAGTCAGGCGAAGTGAAGCAATCTCCCGTGAACAATCGTGAGATCGCCACGCTACGCTCGCGATGACATCTCTTCATTGACTTCACCGCGTGGGACTTGCTAGAAAATCACAATGTCAGACCGACTGGCCCAATTTATCATTTTCTTTCCGGTTTTTTTATTTTCTCTCTCTTTTCATGAAGCCTCTCATGCTTGGACAGCGAATCGTTTGGGTGATCCGACAGCAAGGCTTTTGGGCCGGATGTCATTGAATCCCTTGGTGCATATCGACTGGATTGGAACTGTCTTGTTTCCCTTGATGATGTTTCTCATGCCCGGTCTTTTGCTTTTTGGATGGGCTAAACCCGTTCCGGTGAATCCCAATAATTTAAGAGGGGGACGTAAAGGCAATTTGCGCGTGGCCGCAGCCGGGCCTATCTCAAATCTCTTCCTCGCTTTTTTGTTTTCAGCAATTCTTCGCGGGCTCGTACGATTTGACACGGGTAACTTTGTCATTTCTGCTTTGATGCAGATTCTAGGCACAGGAGTTTATTTAAACCTGATGCTGGCTTTTTTCAATCTTGTCCCCATTCATCCTCTGGATGGTAGTCAAGTTTTGTCAGGGTTACTTCCTCTTAAATATCTGGATGGTTATGAACGTTTGAATCGTTATGGATTTTTGATTCTCATTGCGGCTCTTTATCTGGGACTGTTTCGATATCTCACGATTCCTATTTCGATGTTGGCAAACCTTCTTTTACCCGCATGAAAAATCTAAAGGAAAAAATTCAAATCGTATCTGGAATGAGACCAACGGGAAAACTTCATTTGGGTCATTATCATGGTGTTTTAAAAAATTGGATACGTCTTCAGGAAGATCATGACTGTTTTTTCTTTGTAGCCGACTGGCATGCTCTCACCACAGAATATGAACATCCGGACGTTATTCAGGAATCCACACGTGATGTCTTGCTCGATTGGCTTTCCGTGGGGCTTGATCCTAAGAAGGTCACAATTTTTATTCAATCTCATGTCAAAGAACATGCGGAACTTCACGTATTACTTTCGATGATCACACCATTGGGTTGGTTGGAGAGGGTTCCTTCGTATAAAGAAATGAAGCAGGAGCTTGCCAGTAAAGATCTTTCGACTTATGGTTTTTTAGGTTATCCGCTGTTACAAGCGGCCGACGTTGCTTTGTATAATGGAAACCGCGTTCCTGTAGGAATCGACCAAGTTCCTCATATTGAACTCGCTCGTGAAATTGTCCGGCGTTTCAATCATCTCTATGGAGATACTTTGGTGGAAGCTCAGTCTTTATTAACGGAATCCCCAAAATTTTTAGGATTGGATCGTCGTAAGATGAGCAAGAGTTACAATAACTCTATTTATTTGAGCGATTCTGCCGATGAGGTTCAGAAAAAAATTAAGACGGCTATTACCGATCCGGCACGTATTCGACGTGAAGATCGTGGCAATCCAGATGTCTGTGTGGTTTACGATTACCATAAGCTTCATAGTTCAGCGGAAGAAATTGATCGGGTTGCCACCGAATGTCGTTCTGCTAAATTAGGATGTGTTGATGACAAAAAGCGTATGACAGAAATTATCAATGCATTCCTGGATCCATTTCGCAAAAAAAGAGAGGATTTTTTAAAACATCCGGATTATCTGAACGAAGTGATTCAAAAGGGGAGAACACGCGCCTCCGAACTAGCATGCCAGACGATGGAACGTGTCAGAAAGGCTATGAAACTTTTTTAAGCTATGGAAAACGTACAACTCGAAGTTTTTGAAGGTCCTCTCGATCTTCTTCTTTATCTCATTAAGAAGGAAGATTTGGACATTTATGATATTCCTGTGACCAAGCTTTTGGAACAATATCTGAATTATTTAACACAGGCTCGCGAGTTGAACATTGATCTGGCGGGTGAATTTTTAGAAACGGCGGCGGAACTGGCCTACATTAAATCCAAAATGCTTCTGCCAGAGATAGAAGCGGAAGAAGACGAAGGTCCTGATCCACGTGCAGATCTGGTGGCTCGTCTTTTGGAATATCAACGCTTTAAAATGGCTGCCGGGGCTCTTTTGCAACGACCTCTTCTCGATCGAGATGTTTTTCGACGACCTCCGGAAGAAGACCTTCAAGGAGAAGAAGATGTCTTGATGGAAGCGGACATGCCGTCACTCCTGAGTGCTTTTCAAGAGGTTTTAAAAAGACTTCCTCAAGATCAGTACCATGAAATTAGTCATAAGGGTGTTGGAACAGCAGAGAGGGTCATTCAACTGACAGAACTTTTACGAGGAAAGAAGCAAGCTTCGTTTAGAGATCTTTTTGAAGGAGATATCACACGCGGTGATGTGGTGGTTACTTTTCTGGCTATTCTGGAGATGAGCAAGCAAGGTTTGTTACGCATACTCCAGGATAAGGTGTTTTCTCGAATTATGGTGCTGCCACTTTTTTCAGAGGAGAGCTCACAGGAGATAAGCTCTGCAGTGAGTGAGTATTGACTGAATTGAATTTACATTAGGAGAACTTCATGGAACTTAAAAAAATTATTGAGAGTTTACTTTTTCTTTCCGGTCGACCGTTGACGATTAACGATCTCTTCGGAATTTTTATGGAGTGCCCGGAAGGGCCTCAACCCAGTAAATCCGTACTTGAAGCTACCCTTCAGGAATTACAACAGGAATGGGAAACACGTGAAAGTGGAATTCTTCTGAATCAAGTGGCTCAAGGCTATGAATTTCGTAGCCATCCCGATTATGCTCCCTGGTTGCGTCTTTTGAATAAAACAAAACCTCAGCGCCTCTCTGCTTCTGCGGCCGAAACATTAGCGATTGTTGCTTATCGTCAACCGCTCACACGAATGGAAATTGAAAATGTACGTGGAGTGGATGCGGGAGGAATGTTGAAAAGTTTACTGGAACGACGACTGGTAAAAATTGTAGGGAGAAAAGAAGAGGCGGGGAGACCTATTCTCTATGCAACTAGTAAAGAGTTCTTGGAACTTTTTGGTCTCAAGGATTTAAATGAACTACCCCCGCTCAGTGAGTTTGAAGAAATGGTTAAAACTCAAAATGAAGGGGACCAGAAGACAGGAACGAATTTTGTTGTGTCGGATCTCTTATCAACAACAGAAGAGCTGATGGATTTAGAAGGAGACGAAAAAGACCTTCTTGCAGAATTAGATACCAGCCTTA
>Ga0209515_10004661_pt1 | contig 18367 bp, 18 predicted proteins | sample Subgroupgradi54m_FD_187454 | JGI IMG/M metagenome (GOLD analysis project Ga0209515, IMG submission 187454) | Subsurface groundwater microbial communities from S. Glens Falls, New York, USA - GMW60B uncontaminated upgradient, 5.4 m (SPAdes)... ...
TATTTTAGCTTTTTCTATTATTGTGCTAAATAACTTGCCTCCTTCACTATTAAGTACTAAATGAGCCTGTGAAATGTAGTTTTTGATGACATTTTGAAAACCTTCTAAATCAAAATTTTCTTCATGTAAAACCTGTTGTATTCGAGGATTTGTAAGATTAACTTCTATTTGTTCAAATAGGTCAATATATTCATCAACATGCATATAAGTTTCCTTTTGTGATTTTATTCATTTCCACACCGTCATATCTTCCCATCCATTCACAAATCCCATTTGCTCAAAATCAATCTCAGGATACTTTTCAAAGAGTTTCAAAAGCTCCATTTTTATGTTATATGTGTCATTGATAGCACGCAAAACGTAGTGTGTCATTATGGCAAAGGTATAATATTTGTCGTTAACGATCCCTACAAACTCTTTTTTGTGTTTGGGTATTTTGACTTTGATGACGAATTGTCGGTTCCACAGTCTGCTGTGATGGGCGGAGAGGTTACGTACATACGAAAAGACATGGAGCCAGTTTTTAAAAACAAAAGAAGGTAATCCGATTCCATCAAGAATCTCTTTTTCGATTTGTGGACATAGCATCGAATAGAGCTTGGAAAGAGTGCCGAATGAAACGATCTCGACAACCATCCAAATCGGTAAATCGGTGTCGGTGTAGTTGTCTCTGAAATGTTTGATAAAGGTTTCTTTAGAGCGTCCAGTCTCTTTTACAATGTCATCTTTTAGCCATGCAAAATCCCCGTCTTTGGCACAGAAATTTTCTTCTTTCGTATAGCCGAAAGCATCGGTATGTTTAGAGAAATTGTAGGCGAGGGAAGTGCGTAAAAATATCTCGATTTTTTCGATAGCGCCGAATGTCAGAATCCGAAGTTCTTTGTCGAAATGGTAGAGGTCTATGATCTGCTTGAACGTAGTGCCGTGATCAAAAGTATCTTTTGTCGATTGAAACGGCAAAAAATAGGCACTGAGGCGAAAATAGCTGATATGCTTGAGTTTGGTAATGGCAAAATCTTCGTTATTGACGATAAGACCACGATTTTTGAGAAGATCAATTTGGTTTTGATACGAGAGGTGAAGTTTGTTGTAAGGCGTCATAAGCACTTCCCCGTTTGCACATTGTAAAGAGGTGGGGGGAGTATGTTGAGAGAATTATTACGTAAATAAGCTTTGAAATTCATTACGCGCACTGGAGCGGGTTCCGTTTTATGTAGCTATTAGACTTAAAATAGGGCATAAATACTCCGTAACGAAAATTAATTTTAGATATTATATCTTATAAAACAATGCTTTATTTCTGCGTGAATTTGACTTCCACATCTTGAAGAATTTTCAAAAAAGTTTTTGCATTTTTTCCGCCGTATTGCGTCTCCTCGATAAATTCTCCTTTAGCGTTGACGAAATGAAAGACGGGACTCGCTTTAACAATAAGCTGTTTTGGAGCATCCGATTTTTTGACATTGAGTAATACGGGCACATAATGCTCATTGACATAAGCACTCAAATTTTCGTCGGTAAAAACTTTTTGCTCTAGAAACTCGCACGATTCGCAACCGGGACGGTGCATGTAAACAACCATCGGTTTGTTTTCAGCGAGAGCCTTGGCAGAGCCTTCTTTATAGGTATAAATCCAGTTGAATTGTGCGGCATTAAGCCCCACCGCCACCAACAGCATTACGGCAATTTTTTTCATTCTTTCTCCAATGTATTGTCAAAAATATAGGTGCGATTTTGCTCAAAGTTACGGACAAGATTCTCAAAACATCCCGCTATTTCTTTGATCGTTTCAAAATTCGGTTCGATGTAGATTTTACTTGCCACTTTTCGCATCACGATAATATCAGCATCTTTAAGCTCTTTCAGATGGCGTGAAATCGTTGGTAACGAGTAGTTGAAGTGTTCGGCGATGGAGCTGACACACGTGGCTTGTGCAATGATGTCGTCTTTGGGTTTAGTCGGGTCGATAGAGCAGGCATACCCTCCGGTAAAGACATTTTTGAAAATCAGAAAACGGGTCTCGTGACCGAGAGCTTTAAATATTTTAATTTTTTTATCCATATCGAGCATTTGCAACCCTTGACAATTGATATGCAATATTATACCATTGTGCAAACAATTTAGCAAAATAGCTAAATCACTTATATAAGGATTTTTTAATGGCTTCATCCGAATGCGCTGCACAAGGCGTTATCGCTTTATACACCCAATTAGCTCTTAATCCTGAGAAAGATTTCGGATGGGACAAGGGGTTAAACAACGCTAAAGCGCATGGATATAAAGAGGAGTGGTTTGAACGCTTGCCGTCGCATATTTGGGATTACTGCGCCGCTGTCGGGAATCCGTTCTCGCTCGGTAAATTTCCGGAAGGATCAACCGTGCTGGATTTGGGTTGCGGCGCGGGTGTCGATCTGTGTGTTGCAGCATTGCTCGTTGGGAATAGGGGAAAAGTCATCGGAGTAGATCTTACCCCGATGATGGTACAGACCGCCGCACGGCATGCACTCGAAGCGGGCTTTGATAATGTTGAAGTAGTTGAAGGCAACCTTGAAAACATCCCCCTTGAAAATGAGAGTGTTGATATCGTCATCTCTAACGGTGCTATCAATCTCGCATCCTCAAAACACCAAGTATTCGAAGAGATTTTTCGTGTCCTAAAACCGGATGGAAAGCTCTATTTCGCCGATATGATCGATATATCTGAGGGAAGCTGTGCAACGTCGTGCTGTTCCTCTTCGCAAGGTGACTGGGCTAACTGCGTAGAGGGAACCCTTAAAAAAGAGGCTCTGAGCTCTATGATGAGCGAAGCGGGATTTGTAAACGTCGAGTGCGTGGGAACCAACCACTATACGACCGCTCCGACCACTGCCGGAGCAATGTTTCGAGCCATCAAGGGTGAGGGGAACGCCAGAGCGCGTCATTGGGAAAATGTTTATCAAACCAAAGAGCATACCAAAGTAGGGTGGTATCAAAAAGAGCCTTCGATCTCGCTCCTACTGTTGAAAAAAATTGGCTCTACCCCCAAAGACGCTTTTATTGATGTCGGATGCGGTGTTTCTACTCTGGCGGATACCTTGATACACTCCGGTTATCAAGATATTACACTCCTCGATATTTCCACTAGTGCCTTGGAGATAATCAAAAAACGGCTTGGTGCAACCGCTGATTTGCCGGTTTATTGTGTCGGGGATGTATGTACTTTTTCATCGGATAAACACTTCGATGTATGGCATGACCGCGCGGTATTTCATTTTCTCCAAAAAGAGGAGGAACAACATGCCTATCTGGAAACGTTATACCGATCGCTCTCTTTGCAAGGGCACGCCATTATCGGTACGTTTGGGGTAAACGGACCGGATAGCTGCAGCGCATTACCCGTGCGTCAATACAACAAAGAAAAAATGAAACATCTCATGCAAGGTCGTTTCGATATTATTGAAGTTGTTGATGAGACCCATATCACTCCCGGCGGAAGTGAACAACACTATTGTTTTTTTATTCTAAAACCGCGTGATTAGGGTCTATTGAAGTTTCATATTCAATTTATTTTAAAGCAAGAGTATTATCAAAAAATAATTCTCGGTTGTTATCAAAATTAGTGACCAACGTCTGAAAACATCCTGCCATCTCTCGGATCGTTTCAATGTTTGGTTCAATGTAAACTTTGTTCCCTTTTTTTTCAACAGAGATAATTTTTGCTTCTTTAAGCTCTTTGATATGGGCAGAAATCGTCGGAAGAGAAAAATTAAAGTGTTCCGCGACGGTACTAACACAAGTAGCGATAGGATTGACTTCTACGCCCGGCTGTTTTTTATCTAGAGAGCAGGTATATCCCCCTGTAAAAACGTTTTTGAAAATCAAAAACCGGGTCTCATTACTGAGTGCTTTAAAGATTTTGAGTTTTTGTTCCATATCTAACATACATTGCCTTTTTATTAAGTTGCCCTGAATTACTGGATTGATTATAGCATAGGAGTAAAGATTGGCAAATTAGCTAATTAGTATATTTACATTATCTTTACAATGACACACTAGAATAATATAAAATATTCACAAAGGTTTACGATGAAAAAATGGTTACTCGTCCTCGCACTCTCAGGAATTTTATTCGCTGAAGAGGGGGTCAAACAGGTTGTATTTGATCTTAAAACGGGAAGTATTGAAACATTTGAAAAAAAAGTGCTGCAAGGGATTGCCTATCATAAAAATTATTATGAAGGGAAGCTAGAAAAGCTCGATGTAGCCGTTGTTATTCATGGGGATGCCTACAAGTTTTTCGTCAAAGATTTAAAAGACTCACCGTACAAGAACGATCAAGTACTTGCAGCGGCTCACGATCAACTTAGCAAGCGGATCGCCACAATGGCTGCTACCTATGAAGTGGAGTTTTTGATGTGTGAGGCGACAATGACAAAACTGAAAATCGATAAAAGCAATGTATACGACTATGTAAAGCTGATCCCGAATTCGACAATCGGATTGATCGATAAACAAAACGACCATTTCGCGTATATACCGATTGATTAATACTTGACAGATTATCGCAATTGTACTATCATACAATTAACTTAGTTATTTAGCTAATATCTTAAGTACTATCTATTTGACCAATAAGGAGATTGATATGGTTACCTTGATTTTGAATCATGAACCCTATGATGGAAGTGATATTACCTATAATGCGTTGCGTTTGGCAAAAAATTTGCACAAAAACGGTGAAACGGTCAATATTTTCCTAATGAACGATGCTGTCGATTTGGCGCGTAGTATTTGTGTGAAACCGGAGATATACGATTTTGATTTGCACGATATGGTTACAAAACTTTATGAGCGCGGAGTGAGCATTCGCGCTTGCGGAACGTGCAATGCACGGTGCGGACTCTATAAAAACACCCCCTATTTCAGTGAAGAGATTACCTCCACGATGGATCAGCTCACCGAATGGGTGATTCAGAGCAAGCACGTGTTAACATTTTAAAAGAGGATGAATTAGCGAGATGAAAAAAATTTTACTTTTTGTGTTGTTTATCAATACGATGGTGTTCGCCGAACCCCAATTTTTAATGCCGGAAGAGGCTTTCAAACCTTCGGCAACGATTACAAAAAAAGGTGACATTGTCGCTAAAATTGAACTTGGTAATCACATCTATCTTTACAAATCAAAACTGCATGCCAAGATCCTCGGCAACAGCGGCATAGCGATCGATCATATAACCTTACCCGAAGGGGTTGATCATGAGGGGCAAACGGTTTTTACGGAATCTCCAAACCTTACCATCGTCCTCAAAGCATCTAAAGAGTTAAGTGGGATAATTCCTGTTACGTTACAGCTTGAATTTCAGGGATGTTCGGAAGACGGTTTGTGCTATGAACCGATCGTCCAAAAGATACCTCTAAAAATCGATTCGGCTCAATTTCTCTCTGCGGCGCAAAAGGTTCCTGCTATCACTAAAGCTGAACCTGTAGTTCTCCCTAGTGTTGTTAAAAGCGAACTAAACGTATCCAAGCCGATGGTACGAAAAAGTCCTATCACGGTATCGGAAACCGATCAAATTACCCAAACGTTTATTGAAGGCAATGTCCCGTTGATCCTGTTGACCTTTTTTACCTTCGGACTTTTGCTCTCTCTCACCCCGTGTATTTTTCCGATGATTCCGATTCTCTCATCGATCATTGTCGCACAGGGTAAAAATATGAATGCTGCGCGAGGTTTTACCCTCTCCTTGATTTATGTCCTTGCCATGTCGGTTGCTTATACGCTTGCCGGAGTTTTGGCAGGATTGTTCGGTGGAAATATTCAGATTGCGATGCAAAATCCATGGGTCATTTCGACCTTTGCTCTCCTCTTTGTAGGGCTTGCGATGTCGATGTTCGGATTCTTTAAAATCGGTCTTCCCTCCTCTTGGCAAACCAAACTCTCTAAATCTTCCGAAGAGGCAAGTTCAAAAGGGGGATATGTCGGTGTTGCAATTATGGGCTTTTTATCGGCGCTCATTGTAGGACCGTGCGTCGCTCCTCCTCTTGCGGGGGCCCTTGTGTATATCGGGCAAAGCGGCGATGCTGTGCTGGGAGGTGCGGCGTTATTTGTTTTAAGTCTTGGAATGGGCGTTCCGCTGCTGTTGATAGGAATAGGTGCCGGTAAATACATGCCTCGCCCCGGCGGTTGGATGGACAGAGTATCGCACATCTTCGGTGTTGTCATGCTTGCCATCGCTATCTTGATGCTTAGCCGTATTGTGACCCCATCTATTGCACTGTTATTGTGGTCTTTTCTGTTGATTATTGTATCGGTTTATCTGGGGGCACTCGAATCTCTTCAAGGTCATCATAAAGGTCTAAAGGCCTTTTACAAAGGGGTCGGAATTATCCTGTTGGTATATGGTCTGATGATGTTTTATGGAGGGGTAAAAGGGGCGAAAGATCCTCTTGCACCTCTCACCTTTGCGAACGAACAACAGACGCTCACAGCCAAAGAACTCGAATTTAAAACCATTCATTCCTCCAAAGAACTGGATGAAGTACTGCTTCAAAGCAAAGGGAAAAAAGTAATGCTCGATTTTTATGCTGACTGGTGTACCTCGTGCAAAGAACTCGATACCGTCACGTTTAAAGATCCTGCTGTAATCGAAGCCCTAAAAAATTATGTATTGGTACGTGCCGATATAACCGATAACAGTGATGAAGAAAAAGCACTGAGCAAGCGGTTCGGACTCTTCGGCCCTCCGGCTATGATCTTTTTTTGTGAAAAAGGGATTCAAATCGAAGGGGCTGATTTGAACGGATATAAAGACACGCAAATGTTCATTAATCATATCAAAGGGCTGGAAAAATAATGAAAAAAATACTTTTAATCGCTTTGCTGTTAACAACCTCTCTTTTTGCAGAACTTGAGTGGGCACCTACCTATGAACAAGGGGTTGTAAAAGCCAAAAATGAGCATAAAATCGTTATGCTGATGTTCTCCGCTAAAACCTGTAAAATGTGTAACTATATGAAAAAAACCGTGTATGAAAACGATGATGTTTCCGAATACATGAAAACATTTTTTATTCCTATCGAAGTCGATATTACAGAACATCCCGACAAATACGGTTATGCGGTTTTCGGTACGCCGACTTATTACTTTTTGGATTCGAATGGTAAACCCATCGGACGGATGATGGTGGGCGGAGCTTCTCCCGAGGGTTTTTTACAAAAACTTAAAGACGTACAGCAAGGTAAATAATGATCTCACGGTACTCACTATTGCTATCTGGGTTGATGGTATTCACGACAACCTCCTTGGCACAGGATCTTGAAGATATTTTCAAAGAAGGTCATGTGAGCGGTCAGCTTCGAGCGTTTTGGTATGATGGGCAGCGTGATCTTCGGATCGATCGTACGGCTTTAACAGTTGGAGGAATACTATCCTATCAAACGGCTCCGATAGCGGGGCTAAACGGCGGAGTTTCGTTCTTTTCGAGTAACGGGATAACCTCATTGACCCATATGCCTGAGTCGGGACAGACCCATAATCTTAATCTAGACGGCAGCTCCATTAACACCCTCGGCGAAGCCTACCTTAACTATAAAACGGGAGATACATCGATCAAACTCGGTCGACAGCGGCTTGATTTGCCTTTGGCTAATGATTATTACAATAGGATGCTTCCCAACAGCTTCGAGGCGTTGTATGTGGAGAACTCTTCGCTGAAAAACACTCTCATTAAAGCTGCCTATATCACAGGCTGGAAGTACAAAGGCTCCGACACGTTTCTCTCTCCGACATATACACTCGGGATCGACCGTGACATTGCTGTTCTAGGAGCGGTATATAGCCCAGCCTCTTCTCTAAAATTCGAATTTTACGACACCTGCGTACGTGATGTGATGAATGCGCCGTATTTGCAGTTTATTGACAATGCGATTTGGAAATCCTCAGAGGGGACAACGGTTTCGGGTGCCGCACAGTATTTAAGCGAAAACAGCATCGGGCTTCATGCGGCGGGAGAGATAAAGACCTATTTGCTGGGCGTTAAGGGCACCGTGTCAAAGGGACTGTGGAGTTTAAGTGCCTTGTATACTCAAATCGGCGATCAAAGTTTGCTCGGGACAGGGGGGCGCTATGAGAAAATGGGGTGGGGAGGGTTTATTACCTATACCGACCTGCAGATCGACGGAGAGAGTGAAAATGCGGGTGCCAAAGCTTATGGGACAATCCTTGCTTACCGTCCGCAACCTACCTTCGAGATTTCCGCCAAATACATGCGGATCAATCAAAATGACGCTAAACAGTCTAACCCCGCATCGCTAACCCTAAATCCCCGTCCCGATTCGGACGAATACAACCTTGATGCGACGTATCAGCCGCGAAAAGATTTCCGTTTGCGTACCCGACTAGCCCGTATCGACTACGACAGCGGCAGTACGGTGCTCTATCAGAGCAAAGCGTACGATGAGACGAACGTTCGCATTATTGCCGATTATTTGTTTTAGTCTTCATGGGGTTCTATGTCTCAGATTTAATATAAACACAAAACTAATGATTTCTTCATGTAGATCAGGTACTATTGTTCATTAAAAAATAATTGAATTTTTAAAGGGCAATAATGCGTTTCATCTGGCTTCAGATTCTGGCATTTCCTCTTTTAGCGGCTCCGTATACTATGGGTGAGTTAATGGATCATGCGGTTCAAAACGATGCTTCTTTGAAAGCAGATCGTGAGATACTGCAGCAATATTTTTATCAAAAAGAGTCGGTAAAACTTTGGGATAATCCGGAACTGTCTCTCTCCTATACGAATACCAAACCGGAAGGGATTGAGCGAAAAAACGAGTATGGTATCGCTGTTATACAGTCGATTCAAAAACCTGCACTTCGATCGGCAAAACAACGACTATTGGATGCAAAAATACTACAGCTGAATGCGCTTATATCCCAAAAAGAGAATGAAATAAACGGGAATGTGCGGCAAAAAGTGTACCTCTATACGATCGCTTCTATGATGTCTGATAAAGCGGATGAGACGCTCTCTTTGGCCTCTGCCTTACGTCAAAAAGGGGAAAAAAAGTTTCAGCAAGGGGCAATATCCAAAGTGGATCTCCTCAAACTAAAAGTTGAAGAAGAGAAAATAGCCCAGGAAGCAAGAACCGCATTGATGAAGCGTGACATTGCCGCGCAGTCCCTTGCCGCAAGCGCACGAGTGAACTCCAGTGTCGAACTCACTCATCCTACTCTTCCGCAACCGCTTCCTAATGATTTTGAGATAGTACTGGATACTTTACCGATGTTGTCGTATTTTAAAGCGGCCAATGATGAATACCGTGCCGAAAAAGAGGTAGTTGTTGAATCGGTTATTCCGGGATTCAAAGCAGGATTGGGTTATCAGGAGATGTTTGATCAGAATGCTGTGATTGCTTCGGTGTCGATACCGATCCCTATTTTGCATCGCAATGAACCTCTTATCAAAAACGCCGAAAGCAAATTGGCTGAAAACAACCTCCGCGAACAGGCCTACCGTTATGAGACAGGACAAAAAATCATCCGTTATCAGCAGATGCTCCGTTCCCTTTCGATGCTGACGGTGTCTCATCAGGGGGTTATTACGCAGGCAAAAGAGATGGAATCCATGGCTCAAAAAAGTTATGATGAGGGGTACGGCACGTTGCTTGAACTGATCGATGCCCGTCGTGTCCTTTTATCCAATCAAAAAGAGCTGTATACCACCCTCGAAAATTATTACGATACACTCGGCGAAATACAAAAAATTATCCCCCCCATTGAGGAGACAAAATGAAAAAATTACTAATTATCCCACTTGCCGGAGCTATCATTGCTCTAAGCGGGAATGAAATTATTCTCACACCGAAGCAAATAGCCGATATCGGGATTGTAACGGCACCACTTTCGAATACGCAAACCTTTTCACAGTCGAATCTTCCGGCAACCGTTGTCATTCCGCCGCGTCAACTCTCTATTGCGTCATCCATGCAAGGAGGGGTCGTCCAAAAAGTTTTTGTTGGTGTCGGCGATACGATAAGAGCTGGGCAAACAGTTGCTTTGGTCTCCTCTACGGAGGGGCTGACTTTGCAACGTGAGTATTTGCAAACGGCGTCGCGGCTCAATCGGCTGGAATCATTGGTGAAAAAAGATGAGACACTTTATAAAGAGGGGATCATTTCTGAACGCGAATTTCTCAAAAGCAAACAAGAAACAGCACTTCTCTCAACCGAACTTGCCGAAAAGAGAGGGATGATGAAAATGATGGGGGTTTCTCCTTCGAATACGGGAACCTTGAATACCACCAGTGCGGTAAAAGCACCCATCAACGGAATCGTTCTTGAGCAGTCTGCCATCATCGGTCAAAAAATTGATGCGATGAGCCCGATTTACAAAATTGCCGATCTTTCAACGTTGTGGATTGAGATACAAACTCCCGCAGCCATTGCCAAATCAATCAAAGTCGGAGATATGATTCGGACAAATTTAGGGGCAGTGGCGAAAGTGATCAAAATTTCAAGCGGCGTTGAACTCCAAAATCAGTCGGTAATTATCCGTGCTGTCATTATTGAAGGCAAAGAACTGGTTCGTCCCGGACAGTTTGTTCAGGCCGCAGTCCAAACACCCAGCGTCAGCAGCATCGTCGTCCCCAAAAATGGGTTGATTCGTAATAAAGGGGAGAGCATTGTGTTTGTTAAAACATCCAGAGGCTTTTCACCGATCAGCGTGAAGGTGTTGAAAGAGGAGTGTACAACCTTTATTATTTCGGGGCCACTGAAAGGAAACGAACAGATTGCCATACGGGGAATTATACCGCTCAAAGGGATCTGGCTTGGCGGCAAGGGTAATTCAAAATGAATAAACTGATTTCTCTGGCACTGACTCAGCGTGTTCTTGTCTTTGTCGCAATGATCATGCTTCTAGTGGGTGGATATACCGCTTTTAAAAAGCTCCCTTTTGATGCTTTTCCTGAAGTCTCTTCTCCTCAGGTTAAAATCATTATGAAAGCACCGGGAATGACTCCCGAAGAGGTCGAAACCCGCATTATTGCCCCTATCGAGACGGAGATGTTGGGGATACCAAACCAAAAACTTCTTCGTTCTACTGCCAAATACGGTATTTCCGATATAACCATCGATTTTAAAGAGGGGACGGATATTTATTGGGCACGAGCCCAAATCAGTGAAAAACTCAATGGTATGATGGGTTCTCTCCCCTCGTCAGTTAGTGGCGGTTTAGCCCCGATTACGACCCCACTCGGTGAAATTTTTATGTTTACAGTAGAGGGTAACCTTACCCTTGCCGAAAAACGGACGCTGCTTGATTGGACGATTCGGCCAATTTTGCGGACAATCCCGGGAGTAGCCGACTTTAACAGCCTTGGAGGTGAAGTCAAAAGTTATTTGGTTAAACCGAATTACTCGATACTGGGACCTTTGGGTATATCGGTCAAAGAGATTGAGACTGCGCTGAAGGCGAATAACAAAAATGACGGTGCCGGACGGATACATGAGGGGGAAGAGGCATTTTTGGTTCGTTCAGAGGGGAATATAAAAAATCTCGATGATATTCGCTCAATTGTCCTGCGAAATACAGATGGTCGGATCGTCCGTGTCGGAGATGTTGCTGTTGTAGAATTTGATAAACTCACTCGAAGCGGTTTTATGACTAAAAATGGGATAAGTGAGACGGTGGCAGGGCAAGTGTTATCACTCAAAGGGGCAAACGCCCGGGATATTACAGCAGAGGTTAAAGAGAAGCTTTCATCCATTAAACTTCCTAAAGGGGTGAGTCTCGATGTTTATTATGACCGAAGCAACCTCGTGGATAAATCGATCTATACAGTCTCCAAAGCTCTGATTGAGGCCGTTGTCCTTGTCCTTATTCTCCTATTACTTTTCTTGGGTGATTTTCGTGCGGCGATTACGGTTGCAGTGATGGTTCCTATGGCCGTTTTAGCCACGTTTATACTGATTCGTCAGTTTGGTATGTCGGCGAATCTTATGAGTCTTGGGGGTCTGACCATCGCGATCGGGATGCTGGTAGACTCGGGGATTGTTGTTGTTGAGAATATTATCGGGCATTTGGGGCACTCGCACGGTAAAAATATCCCTAAACTGCACATTATCTATCGAGCGACCAAAGAGGTCTCCACTCCGGTTGTATCGGGTATTTTAATCATTGCAATGGTTTTCTTACCTCTGATCTCACTCGAAGGGATCGAGGGAAAAATGTTTATCCCTGTTGCCCTGACTATCATTTTCGCATTGCTGGCGTCATTAATACTCTCTATGACTGTTATTCCGGTTTTGGCATCTGTATTTCTTAAAGTAGAAGATGATCATGAGTCATGGCTTGTCCGTAAACTGATGGCAATTTATTTTCCTGCTTTGCAATGGGCCCTTGCAAATAGTCGAAAAATTACCATGGCTGCAATCGGGGCACTTTTTCTTGCCGGTATGCTGTATACCCAAATCGGTAAGACGTTTATGCCGACGCTTGATGAGGGAGATGTTGTCATTAGCTTTGAAACGATCCCCTCTGTTAATATTGACGCATCCAAAGAGCTGATACTTCGTATTGAAAAAAAGATGATGGATAAAATCCCTGAGATAAAGACGATTGTCGCCCGCACCGGTTCTGATGAATTGGGGCTTGATCCTATGGGATTGGGTCAAAGCGATACTTTTTTTGTTCTTAAACCTATGAATGAATGGCGGGTACAGGATAAAGAGTGGATTTTGAATGAGATGCGTCAAGTTGTCGTAGGCTTTCCTGGTGTTACCTATAGTTTTGGTCAGCCTATCGAGATGCGAATCTCTGAAATGCTTACGGGTGTTCGCGGTGATGTGGCGCTCAAGATATTCGGAACAGATCTCGCTAAACTAAACCAAATAGCATTACAGATTCAAGATATATTGAAAAAAACGGATGGTAGTATCGATGTATTAACTCCAATTAATGAAGGGATGCAGTATCTACGTATCGATATTGACCGTCTTGCCGTCGGAAATTTCGGTCTTAGTGTAGATGAAGTCCAAGAACTTCTCAAAACGGCATTGGAAGGGAGCCAAATCGGGATTGTAATCCAAGAGGGGCGACGAAGCCCCGTCATTGTCAGAGGAGAGAATAATTTTCGTGATTCCGTTACCTCGTTTAGCAATATGCTCATCGCCCTACCAAACGGTAAAAGTGTCCCTTTAAGTGCTTTGGCTAAAATTGAACGGATTGAAGGGCCTGTGTTAATTAACCGCGAAAGCGGCATGCGTATGTCGGTTGTTCGTAGTAATGTTCAGGGACGGGATCTTGTCAGTTTTGTCGAAGAGGCTAAAGCTAAAGTAGCCAAAGAGGTTGATCTTCCGGATGGGTACTATCTCAAATGGGGTGGTGAATTTGAAAACCAGCAGCGTGCCGCAGCACGTCTCTCCATCGTTGTTCCTATTGCTATTGCTTTTATCTTTTTACTCCTATTTATTACATTCGGTTCGATGAAACAGGCCGGACTTGTTTTGACTAATATCCCTTTTGCTATGATTGGTGGAGTGATTGCCTTATGGCTATCAGGCGAATATTTATCTGTTCCTGCATCGGTAGGTTTCATTGCTTTATTAGGTATCGCTGTCTTGAACGGTGTTGTAATGGTTACCTATTTTAACCAACTGCGCTCACTGGGACACTCCATACACGTGGTGGTTGTTGAAGGGGCTAAACGGCGGTTTCGACCGGTTATGATGACGGCAAGTATTGCTGCCTTTGGACTTGTCCCCTTGCTCTTTGCTACGGGGCCGGGATCGGAGATTCAGAAACCGCTGGCTATTGTTGTAATCGGAGGATTGATTACATCTACTCTGTTGACATTGATTCTTTTGCCGATTTTTTATCGATGGCTTGAATCGACCCAAACTGAAAAAGAGGAGCTTGCATGAATGAAACACGACAGCTTATGACCATAGTCATCACTCCGGATATTGAAGATATTGTTGTTGATTGGCTCCTTGATCGACCTGAAATCGAGCGATTTAACTCTTATCAAGTTAAATCATACAACAAAGAGCACTCAAGCTACACCGCGATTGAAAAGGTGACCGGATGGAAGCGCAAGATCGCTATTCGGGTTTTATTTCCTACCGAAATTATTCCTGAAATTATTCGGCAGATGAAAATTGAATTTGCCAATTCCGGTATTTACTATCGTATTACCCCATTCTTGGATGAAGGTGTTATCTAACCATGCGAATATTGATTATCGAAGACGATCCTGATCTACGGGAGCTTTTGGAATCGATCCTTTCGGCTAAATATACGGTGGACGCCGTAGGCGAATTCACTGTTGCAGTAGAATATATCAATGCTTACCGTTACAGTGTTATACTGATCGATAGAAATTTGATGGGGAGTGATGTAGGCTTAACCCTTATCGCTCCCAGTAAAGCTAAAAATCCGCAGTGCGGTATTTTGGTTATGAGCGCTTACGGCAACGCCGAGGATAAAATTGAAGGGCTTAATCAGGGGGCGGATGATTACATCGAAAAACCGTTTGACATCGGTGAACTGCTTGCCCGAATTAATGCTCTGTCACGCCGATTTACACCCTCTCAGTTAGTATGGGACAGCGTCAGTATTGATATGACTACTCGGCAGGTTACTCTTAATGCCCAAGCCGTTATCCTGACAAAAAAAGAAGATGCTGTTCTTTTTACGCTGTTAGGGCGGCTAGGGCATATCGTTTCACGCGATGAAATTATCGACAGTATTTACGAACATCCCGGAGATGTTGCGTCAAACACGATTGATGTACTAATTAACAGCCTCAGAAAAAAATTGAGTTCGGAGCTGATCAAAACGGTAAAAACACGAGGATACATGATTGAACACCCTTAAGAGTAAAATTATCGCTTTTTTCCTCGTTACGGCATTTTTGATTTTTTCATCTCTTGCTGTTTTAATCCTCAAAATGGAGCGGCAAGACCGGATCGAAGAGTTGAATGCCTTGCTTTATCATATATCTTCCGAGATTATGGCAGAGTATCTTGACCTCTCTAACCCTTCCGCCGATCTTAGTTACCTTCAGGGGATCGATACCATCCGTACTCTTAGCGCCGATAATGCCATCAGTAATCCGCTATTTGAGATTGTTTCCAATCCATCACAGCAAAAAAAGGGTATTGATCGCATCTCGGTTATCTCAAAACTTCCGAACGGATATTACTTTATCCTTAGCAGTGATACCCACCTTATTGACAAAACTCTTGGACATTTGACGGTTAAACTCTATCTATCCTTTTTTGGTGCTTTGAGCTTATTAACACTCTTGTTTTATCTTGTATTGCGTAAATTACTAGAACCTATGGAAGAACTGGCCCGTGCGTGTGATACGATTGATTTAGAAGGGCATCCTGCGCAGGTCCCAATCTCATCGGCGAGTATTGAAATTCAGAGGCTTGGTTCTGCTTTGCAGAGTTTGGTCGATAAAGTAGCATTTTTTCGAGATAAAGAGCGCGACATGTTCAAAGAAGCAGCCCACCAGATTAAAACCCCTATGGCGATTTTGAAGGCACGATTGGATCAGTATTCGCTCGATCCATCAGCGGATAAGGGAAAATTTCTCATTCAAGCAAACGGCGACATAGCAAAACTGCTGAAATATCTCAAAGAGCTGCTTCTTGTCCAGCAAAGCCAAGTATCCAAAAATGAATCCGCTGAGCGTATCGATATGGCAAATCTCATTACAGGTATAACAACGTATGCCGCCCCATTATTGCAACGCAAAGAGCAGTCTGTTATTTTGGAAACCGAATCAACGTTTTCGGTCACAACGTATCGGAACTCTTTGATGAAACTGATTTTGAGTATTTTAGAAAATTGTATCAATCACGCTCCCACCGGATCTTCGATCACGATAACCTTGAGTGCAATCGATTCCAAAATCACCTTTGGTAATAGGATTGCAAACGATGAGATACCGGCACTGTTTAATTCCAATCTCGGACTGAAAATTATCCGTGAGCTCTCTGCTTCGCTGAACATGAGCGTCACGGTAGAAGAGTCGGATGAGTGTTTTCTTCTTTCGCTTAACTTAAAATGATCCCAAAACAGTTGTACCCCTCTTTGTATCGATAGAGGAGTCTAAATCCATGTTTTTTGATGATCGAATCGGTAATGTAAAGCCCTAATCCAAGACCAGCCGATGAGTTCTCATATGCACGGTTAAATGGTTTGCTAAAGGTTTGTTTTTCAACGGGAAGAGGTTCTCCGATACTGCAAATGGTAATATCGTTGGTGGTGATACTCAAGATAGGTTTTTCCACCGAATATTTCATGGCATTATCGAGAAGATTTTTTAGAACAATGGTAAAAAGCTCAAAGTCGACTTTGACAATCAGCTGGGAATCTTCTCCCTCGATGCAAATACTCTCTTTATCGCAAAGCAGCACATCGCAGGCATGATCGATTAAATCAACAAAGCGGTACTTTTGAAGATTTAATTTCCACTCACCGCTACTAAATTGTTCCATTTTTGCAAATTCTCCCAATAGATAATTCATCCGCTCAAATATCTGTTTAAGTCGATCTTGATCCGATGAGTGAGGCAAGCAATCGGTAATGAGGGAACCTTTCATAATGGGTGTTTTGAGCTCGTGTAGAATGTTGCGTAAAAAGAGAGACCTAGCCTCGCGCATTGCGGAGATTTTTTCAAGTGTGAGATTAAATTCATGGGTTATTTGGGAAATTTCATCTTGGCCGCTAATCGGAATATCTAGATGTGTATCTCCCTCTTTAAAGGCGACAATAGCATTTTTAAGTCGCTGTAGAGGCAGAAGTTTGCGGAGTAGATAGCCGAAGAAAAGTAATATGAGACTGTCAACAGCGATCAATATGATCCAAAATATCATTAGAGAATGGGGCTGAATATCTTCCAGTACAACGGATCGAAAGTGTCTCATCTCCTGTGGTGGCGGTGGTAATTTAAAATCAAATTTTTCAAAAGAGTGCGGCGGTGGCGGCGGTCGTAAATTGACAAAAAAAGTGTGCCCCTCATACTCAACCATTTTCCCGAAAGGAAAAGATATGACTATTGTTCCGTTAGACAATAATATACTCGAAGATAGGTTTGATGGGCGAACCATCAGTTGCGACAATTCGGTGGAAAAATCGTGCTGGTTGTGGTGAAATAATCGATCGGCCAAGAGAAATCGGCGCATTTGCTCTATCTCTTGTTGCTTGGAGAAGTGTTGATGTGCTATCCAAAACAGTCCATTGATAAGAGCAAAAATGAGGGAAAAGAAGACGGTGATTAGCCGGATAATTGAGTGTTTATTCATTGATAAATTTGTATCCTACCCCGCGCACCGAAACGATATAACTGGGATTTTTGGGATCATCACCGATTTTCTGGCGTACACGACCCATGATAACATCGATACTTTTGAGACTGCTCTCGTATTTGATCGAACCGATATTCATAAGTAGCTCTTCACGTGATATGGCATGTCTCTCTTTATTGATCATATAGGAGACAATATCATATTCGGCAGGGGTGAGCTTGAGTGGCAAACCGTGTCGGGTGATTTCATGCTTTTGTTCATCCACCTCGAAGGGTGTAATTTTTTTTGGCATACTCGGGTAAATCCGGCGCAGGATTGCATCGATTCGGAAGATGAGTTCCTGCGGATCATAAGGTTTGGGTAGAAAATCGTCCGCACCGCGTGAAAATCCCATTATTTTGTCCCGTATATCGGAACGTGCAGATGAGATAATGATAGGAATTTGGCTATCTTGGCGAATCAAACGGCATATCTCCATCCCATCCATCTGCGGTAGTGAAAGATCGAGTACCAGAAGGTCAAACGTGTGAGTTTGAAAAAGACTCAACCCTTCCAGAGGTGTAGTAGTGATCGTGACATCAATAGCATCGTGAGCGAGACGAGATTTCAGCAGTTGTGCCAGTTCTATATCATCTTCAATCATTAAAACTTTTATCATAAATCGATTATAACGGCGAAAAAGTAAATATTAAGTAACATGCCCAAGAGGGCATGAGAGATTAAGCACTAATGCTTAATGTTGATGTAGAGTTACTCGAAGCGGCATTGTTGCCATAATAAGAGAGGATTTTTTGCAGCATATCTTTTTGCATATTTTTAAATGCATCTTCGGTTGCTGATTGTGAAGTTGAAGCAGTTGATGAAGCGGTACTCGTTTGTGATGATGTACCGGTACTATCGGTAGATTTTTTTTCAAATAACGCTGCTAATTCATCTTGTGAAATTTTCCCGTCTTGATTGGTATCCAGAGCTGAAAAAATCTTACTCGAACTGTCGCTGCTCGACGAAGTTGAAGATGAAGAAGAGGAATCACTCGGAGGCATAGGAGGTGGCATTCCACCTG
>Ga0209515_10004662_pt1 | contig 18364 bp, 10 predicted proteins | sample Subgroupgradi54m_FD_187454 | JGI IMG/M metagenome (GOLD analysis project Ga0209515, IMG submission 187454) | Subsurface groundwater microbial communities from S. Glens Falls, New York, USA - GMW60B uncontaminated upgradient, 5.4 m (SPAdes)... ...
TATGGCAATACGCGATCTCACGCTGAAGCTCGGTGCCATGGAAGAGTCGGTCACCGTCAGCGGGCAGAGCCCGGTCGTCGACGTCTCGACCACGACGGCCAGCGTCGCGTTCACCAAGGACGTGCTCGATTCGATTCCGCGCGGCCGCGACCTGCAGAACGTGTTTGCCATGGCGCCCGGGGTCACGCAGGCGGTCGCCGATGTCGGCGGCAGCACGATGGCGCAGCGCCAGAACCTGTCCAGCTACGGTGTGTTGTCCCAGCCGAAACTGCAGGTTGAAGGCATGAACATCACGATGGGCGCGGACCAGAACACGGCGATCTACTTCAACGACAGCACGCTCGAGGAAGTGCAGATCAGGACCTCAGGCAACGATGCCGAGGTGTCGGTGCCGGGTATTTCGATGGTCGCGATCATGAAGTCGGGCGGCAATAACTTTCACGGCGCGTACCAGATCTCCACGGAATCGCCGAAATTCCAGGCCGACAACCTGAACGATGCCTTGCGGGCACAGGGGCTCACCGCCACGTCGCCGCTGAAGAACTTCTACGACCTTGCAGCGGATCTCGGCGGCAGGGTCATCCGCGACAAGTTGTGGTTCTACGGTGCGTACGGGCGGCAGGCCAAGAACGAAGGTCTCCTCGGGTTTGCGTCCGGTCCGGGCTCCGACGGCAGGTACCTGACGGCGGACGATCCGCTCGCCAACGTCGAGACGTCGCTCGCACAGATATCCGCGAAGCTGTCCTACCAGGTCACGAAGAACAATCGGCTGGTCTATGCCTGGCAGCGCGGCACCAAGGCGCAGCCGCAGAACAACGCCAACCGGTTCACGCCGCTCGAATCGACGAGGGACTACAAGAATCCGACGGCGATTCAGAAGATCGAGCTCCAGAGCATGGTCAATCCGCGAGTGCTCGTGAACGCCGTCGCCGGCTACAGCGGGTACGTGACCGACTACGATGCGGCCCGCTCGTACGCGCGTGCGGATGCTCCGCCCCGTCAGGACCTCGCGACGACGTTGAACACGGGCTCGGCCCCGCTGCATCAGAACAAGACCCGCGATCGCTTTCAAACCGACGACAGCATCAGCTTCTTCCCGGAGCGCTCGTTCGCCGGAAAGCACGAGATCAAGACCGGCGTCAGCATCTATCTCGACAAGAGCTCCGACGGCTACTCGAATAACCTGGCCTGCAACTGCATCCTGTACACCGATACGATCGGCGGTGTTCCGAATACGCCGTCGCAAATCAGGATCTACAACACGCCGGTCGTTCCAGCCGACCACGACAACATCTACGCGTTGTACCTCAAGGACAGCTGGCGGGCGACGAGCAAACTGACGATTAACCTCGGAATCCGCTGGGAGCGGCAGCACTCGTTCCTGCCCGCGCAGGACTTTGGAGGCGCGCGTGACTGGCCGACGGTATTCCCGGGCGGATCCTACCAGCAAATCGAGGTGCAGACGCTCACGCGTGCCGTGCCTCGAGTCGGCCTGGCCTGGAACATCGGAGGCAAGTCGGTCGTGAAAGCGACATTCGGCCTGTACAACTACCAGCTCGGGGACACCTACGCCGATGCCTTCAACAGGAATGCCACCGCGAACGCCGTGTTCACCTGGCACGATCTGAACGGCGACAAGCTCTACCAGCCGGGCGAAGTGAACCTCGATCCGACCGGTTCCGACTTCAGGAGCATCACCGCGGCCAGCAACCAGATCCTGAATCCGAACCTGACATCACCGAACATCTGGGAAACGACGGCGAGCTACGAGCGCGAGCTGGCGGCCAACATGGGCATCCGCGTGATGTACGTCAACAAGCTGGTCTCCGATTCCATCGTCAACTCCACGAACAACCTCGTCAGCATCAACACCCTGCGCCCCTTCGGCGCGTGGAGCGTTCCGATCACCCGCCGCGATCCAGGGCCCGATGGCATCCTTGGCAACGGTGACGACGCGGGGAAGGTGACGCTGAACGACTACAGCGCCGCGTACAGAGGTGCCGGGTTCGTGAACGCCCAGACCGTCAACGCCACGAATCCGGATCGCTACAACTCAGTCGAAGCCACGCTGACGAAGCGGTTCTCGTCGCGGTGGACGGGCCAGGTGTCGTATTTTGCGGTGAAGAATCACCGGTGGATCGCGTCGGTGTTCAGCGGCCCCAACGATCAGTTCTTCCCGCTGGACGAAACCTGGTCGTGGGCCGGCAACATCACGGGCAGCTATCGGATGCCCGGCGACGTCTCGATCTCCGGATTCCTTCAGACCAAGAACGGCGTGACGGGGCAGAGAACGTATATTTTCCGCCAGGCCGACCCGGATGGCGGCCCTGCCATCGCGCAGAACGGAAACACCACGCTACGCGTCGAGCCATACGGATCTCAGAGGCTCTCGGCGCAGAACATTCTGAACCTTCGCGTAAGCAAGGATCTCAAGCTCGGCGGCGGGCGGCGGCTCAATATCGACGTGGACGTCTTCAACGTGTTGAACGCTGCGACGCCAACCGTGGCCAATTTCGTGACGGGCCCGTCATTCGGCTATACCAGCAGTGTCATCCCCGCTCGCATCGCACGCCTGGGAGTGCGTTTCCTGTTCTGATGTGTTGTCGTGACCTTCGATATGCGTTCTGTTTATTGGAGTCGCCAATGAATGTGAAGAGATCAATCCTGTCCGCCGGCCTTGCGGCCGCGGCGGTGGCGGCGCTTGTGCTGCCCTCGTCGACCGCGACCCTTTCGCCCATCCCGGTGTTGTTCGCCGATTCACTGAACTGCAACCTGTCGCAGTACAAGGCGGCGCAGGGCCTGACGGCCGCCATCGATCAGGACATGCTTGTCGTGTCGTGGACCGGCCAGAACGGCGCCGACGTGCGCGCGCGGTACGGGATCGACAGTGGCCAGCCCGTGGTTCGGGATCTCGCGGTCAAGAAACCCGGCGGGCAATGGACGACGCTCGGCAAGAATCTCACGCCGGAATATCACGTCGTCAGCGGCATGCGCCGCATGGCCCTCGACCAGGCGAATCCGCTTCGAGCGGCCGGCATCGAGTTGACAGAGGACGTGATCGCCAAGAACCGGTGGTATGCGTTTTGGGACGCGCCGCTGGTCATGCCGGGATCGCAGGAGCTGCAGGACGAAGCGGCCTGGCAGCGAGCGCGACAGGGTGGCGGCCGTGGCGAGGGCAACGCTGGCGGGCGCGGCGGCCGCGGCCAGGATCCGCAAGCCGTCCTGCAACCGAACCGGACGGTGGGTCCGCAGCGCACGCCGGCCGAGATTCGGCGCGCCGACGCGTCGTTCCACACCACGTCGTGCAGCGTGAAGACCGACGGCGCGAGCCTCATGGTGACGTTCAACGGGTTGTCGATGGGGATATTCGCCGGCGATCTTCAGTTCACCGTCTACAAGGGCACCAACCTTCTCCGGATGGACGCGGCGGCCAAGACCAGCGAACAGTGGGTGGCCTACAAATACGATGCGGGATTGAAGGGATTCTCGACCGATCTCACGCCGCGCGTCACATGGCGCGACACCGGAGGTCACCCGCAGCATCACCAGTTCGGCGGCGTGGTCAACAACACGCTGGCGCGTGTGAAGGCGCAAAACCGCCTGATCGTCGCCGAATCCGACGGCGGCGCCCTGGCCGCGTTCGCCCCGCCGCATACCTTCTTTTTCACGCGTGAGAAGGACACGAATCTCGGCTACGTGTGGTACCGGAAGGACGCGGACGGGCGGTTCGGTGTCGGCATCGGCATGCCCGAGCGTGAAGAGGATCCGCAATACGTGCAGAATTTTGCCCTCTACAATGCGCCGCCCGGAACGGTGCAGAAGATGGGCGTGTATTTCTACGCGAGCCCCGACGCGGGCGAGCCGGCGCGTCAGGCCGTGCTGGCCTTCACGCACGGCGATACGTTCAAACCGCTTCCCGGTTACAAGACATTCGTGAACCACTTCCATCTCGATTTCACCGGGCGGCAGCGCGCATCCGGATCGCTCGACACACCGTTCCAGGACCTGGCGGCAATGAGGTCGCTTGGCCTGAACGTCATCGGCCTGAGCGACTTCCATTTCGAGCTGCACGGAAACGATCCTGGCCCGCTGCGGCTCCCCGAGCAGAAGGACTATTTCGAAGCCACGCGGCGCGCGTCGGACAAGGACTTCCTGGTGGTGCCGTGGGAAGAGCCGAGCGCCTACTTCGGTGGCCACTACAACATCCTCTGGCCGAAGGACGTGTACTGGACCAAAGTGCGGCAACCGGGACAGCCGTTTGTCGAGGAGGTGCCGGGGTACGGCAAGGTGTATCACACGGGCAACGCGGCAGACGTGCAGGCCATGATGGACGCCGAGGGCGCGTACTGGTATCACGCGCACCCGCGCACGAAAAGCACCACCGGCTATCCGGACTTGATCTGGGACAAGCCATACGTGAAGAACGATCGATATCTGGGCGTGGCGTTCAAGCCCGGCATGGGGCAGGACAACTCCGAAGTACGTATGTGCGACTGGCGCTGCTTCGATGCGATCGACACGATGAACAATATGTACGCGGGCCTCGGCGTCAAGCCGAAGTACGTCATCGCCGACATCGACACGTATCGGAAGGGTCCTGAGGACGATCTCTATGCCAACTTCCCGGTCAACTACCTGAAGATCGACAAGACGCCCGGGCCAGACGAGGACTACAGCCCGATATTGAAGGCGCTTCGCGACGGCAACTTCTTCGCGACCACCGGTGAGATTCTGATCAGGAACTACGCCGTCGCCGGCACGGGCAATCAGCGGACGATTACCGCCGATGTCGACTGGACGTTCCCGCTGAGTTTCGTCGAAGTCGTGTGGAGCGACGGCAAGAAAGTCGATCGTCAGGTGATTTCAGCCACCGATTCGGCGCCGTTCGGCACGAAGCACTTCGCGATTCCGTTCGATGCCACAGGCAAAGCGTGGGTGCGATTTGCCGTATGGGACTCGGCCGGCAACGGCGCGTTCGTTCAGCCAGTGTGGGTGGCCGCGCCGAAGACCAGTCCGACGACGGGCGCCAGATAACAGGACAGACATACGAAGAACAATTCACGTTGAACGCAGAGACCGCAAAGCCCGCAGAGAAGAAGGCGGAAAACGAAAGTGAAGGCGAGCCATGACATTCAGCAGACTGAAAATGTTCCTCTATGGGATCGCGGTAGTGGTGACCACATCAACGGCGGTCGTCTGGAACACGTCGACGGCAGCGGCAACCGCGGCCGGCGGCACGACGCCGCTCGCCGACGCGGTGACCTGCGATCTGTCGCAGTACACGTCGAGCTCGGGCCTCACGGCTGCGATGGATCAGAATGTGTTGGCGGTCGCCTGGACCGGCCAGAACGGATCGGAGATGCGGGCACGGTACGCGATCGACAGCGGGCAGCCGGTCGTCCGCGAGCTGGCGGTGCGCAGGGCGGGTGGACAATGGGTGACGCTGGGGCAGAACCTCGTGCCGGATTATCGCGTGGTCACCGGCATCCGTCGTATGTCAACCCAACAAGCCGATCCGCTGAAGGTTGCCGGCGTGGAACTGACGCCGGACGTGATTGCCAAGAACCGCTGGTACGCCTTCTGGGATGCGCCACTGGTGATGAAGCCGGGCCGCGAAATCATCGGGCCGCCGCGCGGCGAGTCCGACATCACGCGCGCGAGCTCGTCGTTTCACACCACGTCGTGCAGCGTGAAGACCGACGGCGCGGCGCTCGAGGTGACATTCCCCGGCCTGTCGATGGGCATCTTCTCCGGCGATCTCCGGTTCACGGCGTATCGCGGCACGAACCTTCTTCGCATGGATGCGCTGGCGAAAACCAATAGCGAGTGGATTGCCTATAAATATGAAGCGGGCCTGAAGGGATTTTCGACCGACCTGACGCCGCGCGTCACGTGGCGTGACACGGGCGGGCAGCCGCAGCAGTACGCGTTCGGCGGCGTGATTCACAAGACCATTGCACCGGTCAAGGCGCAGAATCGGGTGCTCGTGGCCGAAGGAAAGGGCGCATCGCTCGGCACGTTTACGCCGCCGCACACGTTCTTCTTCACGCGCGAGGTCGACACCAATCTTGGCTACGTGTGGTACCGGAAGGACTCGGCGACAACCTTCGGCATCGGCATCCGCCAGGCTGACGCGGAGGAGGTTGCGCAGTACACGGACAACTTCGCCCTGTTCAACGCTCCTCCGGGCACCGTGCAGCACATGGGCGTGTATTTCTACGCCAGTCCGGATTCGGCCGAAGGAACGCGCCAGGCGGTGCTTCGGTTCACGCACGGCGACGAGTTCAAGCCGTTGCCGGGCTACAAGACGTTCGTGAACCACTTCCATCTGCGGTTCACCGAACGGGTCCGCGCCTCGGGCTCGTTCGACACGCCGATGCAGGACCTGGCGGCGATGAAGACGCTCGGCCTCAACATCATCGGCTTGAGCGATTTCCATGGCGACATGCATCTGAACGACCCGGGACCGCTTCGATTCAAGGATCAGAAGGACTACTTCGAGACGACGCGCCGCGCCTCGGATACCGATTTCCTCGTGACGCCTTGGGAAGAGCCGAGCGCGTATTTCGGCGGGCACTACAACATCATGTTCCCGAAACGGAACGTGTACTGGTCCAAGGTGCGCCAGCCGGGACAGCCATTCACCGAAATCGATCCCGTGTACGGCAGGGTGTACCACACGGGCGATGCGGCCGACGTGCAGCAGATGATGGACGCGGAAGGCGCCTACTGGTACCACGCCCATCCGCGCACGAAAGGCACGACCGGTTATCCGGATTTGATCTTCGACAAACCGTACGTGAAGAACGATCGGTATCTCGGCGTCGCGTTCAAGCCCGGCATGGGCATGGATTTGTCCGAGGCCAAGATGTGCGAGTGGCGGTGCTTCGACTCCACCGATACGATGAACAATCTCTACACGAACTCCGGGTTGAAACCCAAGTACATCATCGCCGACATCGACACATATCGGAAAGGACCGGAAGACGATACCTACGCGAACTTCCCGGTGAACTACCTGAAGATCGACAAAACGCCTGGGGCCGACGACGATGTCAGCCCGGTGCTGGCAGCGCTGCGTGACGGAAACTTCTTCGTGACCACCGGTGAGATTCTGATCACGAACTACTCCGTCGCCGGCACCGGCGCCACGCGATCGATCGGCGCGGACGTGGAATGGACGTTCCCGCTGTCGTTTGTCGAAGTGGTGTGGGGCGATGGCAAGAAGGTCGACCGCCAGGTTATTTCAGCCACCGACCTGGGCGCGTTCGGCACCAAGCACTTCGCGATTCCATTCGACGCGACAGGCAAATCGTGGGTGCGGTTCGCCGTGTGGGATACGGCGGGCAACGGCGCGTTCGTGCAGCCGGCGTGGCTGAATGCGCCGAAGATGACGACTGATGCAGGCGCTCAACGTAAACAGTAAAGAGTTGACCATGCGCGCTTGTGGCGTTGTCGCGCTCTGCATGCTGGCTGCGGGCATGCGTCCGACCTTCACCGCAAGCGCCACCCCAGTCACTGGCTATCAGGAAGTGAAGGAGTGGCCCAGGCTTCCCGCGGGCGTTCAGCTCGGGGAAGTGCCGGGCGTTGACATCGACGCTCACGGGCATGTGTTCGTCTTCCATCGGCCAGGCCGGGGGTTCGAGCCTGGCGCCACGGAGGTGCTCGCGGATCCGGCGGTCCTCGAGATCGATGCCGAGACCGGACGGCTCATCGCGTCGTGGGGCGCCAGGATGTTCCTCGTGCCGCACGGGATCACCGTGGACGATGAGAACAACATCTGGTTGACCGATGTCGGTCTGCAGCAAGTGTTCAAGTTCTCGCACGACGGGAAGCTCCTGCTGACGCTGGGACAACCTCGTGTGGGAGGCTGGGACGCCACGCATTTCAATCAGCCGACCGACGTCGCCATCCGCAAGGACGGCTCCTTCTACGTGTCGGACGGGTACGTCAACAGCCGCGTCGCCTTGTTCGATCGGAGCGGGGCGCATCTCCGCGAATGGGGCACGAAGGGCAGCGCCGAAGGACAGTTCAGCAACCCTCACGGGCTTGCGTTTGGCCCCGACGGCGACATCGTCGTGGCGGATCGCGAGAACTCGCGCCTGCAGGTATTCGACCGGCAGGGCATCTTCAAGCAGCAATGGCTCGGCGCGAAGGACAAGGGTCGCGTGTTTGCGGTGGCGGTCGACGGCGATGGAGCGACGTACGTCGGCGTGCGCCGCGCGGATTACGATCCCTCGTCGAACGGCGTGCTGAAGCTCGATCGCGCATGGAGGGCGGTGGCTTCCATCGGCTTCGGCGCGGCGGGCGATCCGGTCTTCAATGCCGTGCACGACCTGGCCGTCGGGCGAGACGGTTCGATCTATGTCGCCTATGTCGCCGAAACGCGCACGAAGCGGGTCGTGAAGCTTCGCCCGCGGTAGACGTGCCCGATGTTGTCCATCCGCGCCCGTTGAAGGGCGGCATTCTCCCCACGAACTGCAACACGACGCGACGTCGCTCGGTCGCAGAGCTAAAACAGACTCGCGAAACTTGCGTCGCGAATCAGCCACGATCTATATTGATCGGTGCATGGCGAAGAAGCGTAGGACGTCGAGGCCGCAAAGAGCACTGTTCAGCGAAGGACGCCAGAGCGTCCTGGTCGTCCTGTTCGTGCCAAGCGTCGAGCGCGACGGAAGGACGGCCATCAACCAGAATCACTGGGTCGACGCCGCTCTGGAGATGTTTGGGCGCGTTTTCGGAGGCGCAACGGCATATCCGAGGGCGAAGGGCATCTGGCGCGATGACGTTAGAGGCGGCGCGCTCGTGAAGGACCAGCCGGTGGTCGTCCACTGTTACACGACTGCCGTCGACGTCCAGGATTCCAGGAAGCTCGCGGAGCTCGGGAACTTCTGCAGGATGATGGGACGCAAAGCGCGACAGGGTGAGGTCGGTCTGATCATCGGCGACGAGTACTTCGCGGTCCGCGATTTCGCAGAGGAGTAGAACATGACGCATCTTGACATGGACAAGATCGCCGCGGCGCTCGGCGCCAAACGTCGAGGGAAAGTCTCCGCGACGAGCGGCTACTTCGGTGCGATGCAGTTGCTGGCGGACGTCGAGGCTCGGTTCCGCGTGCCGGCCGGCGGTGGCCGGCCGACGGACCCGCGCTGGACCGAGCGGCGACTCGTCCCGCTTGCACGTCGAACCCTCGAACGCCTTGAGGCGATTACAGCAAAGGTCCGAGAGCACGATGGCGTGAACGTCGAACCGATGCAGCTCGCGGCCTTGCTGCTCGAGAAGACGACCGAACAGATCAGCGAAGGTGAGGCCGAAGATCTCATCCGTCCGCGGCGACGATCGAGTCGCTGACCGCGGCTATCGGCTATGTCGCCGAAACGCGCACGAAGCGCATCGTCAAGCTTCGCCCACGGTAACGATCCGAGACCCTTCGCTCAATTCTTGCGCGATGACGTCACCTCGAATGCAAATCGCAACGCCGGTATCTTGTTTCCCGGGTGATCGTCCGCGTAGGTGAGTTGCGGCAGACGATAGAGTTGTTGGTCCGTTCCAGGTCCTTGATAGATCCCGGGATAGAAATCGATCAGGTGCATCCCCGGTGAGCCCGCCGCGGTGAAGTTGACGATGACGTCGCCCTGGCTGTTGAACCCGCACGCGTATCCCATGTAGGCGTTGTCGTACGTCGCGACATAGATATTGTCGACGTCCGTCCATCCCACGCCTTTGAGATGAATCGTCACCGGCGTTCCCGCGGGACCGGACGTTGGCGAGATGCTCACCACGCTGGTTTCGATCGCGAAAGATGCGCGCGCCAGTGTCTTGCCGCCGGAGCGGACGGACAGCGTGTGCATGCCGCCGAGATCATCCGGGATTGTCAGGGGAGCGTTGAGACGGCCATCCGCGCCGACGACAAGCTTCGCCAGCTCATGTTCCTGCGGCGCGAAGCCATTGCCCGAGACACGGCTTCCAGCCTGTGTGCCCCAGACGAGCGACACGGACGCGTGCGCGGGAAAACCGCCGCCTGTCAGCACCGCACGCGTCTGCACGGGCCCCTGCACCGGCGTGACGCTGAGCCTTGCGCCCGCCGCACCGGCGTCAGGCGCGGGCACCTTCTGCGCAGGGTACGTCTCGGCGTGTCCCCCGGCCGCCACGGTACCCGGGGTGACGCGAAACACGAATCGAGGCCGCGGCAAGTACGCGTTCGGCGCCTGCTCGTGATTCAGGTAGCTCTGACCCATGTAGCCGGTATACACCTTGATCTCGTGGTCGCCGACGGGCCCGCTGGCGCGGAAACGCGCCACGGCCGTGCCACGCGTGTCGGTGGCCGACACGTAGCCGACCTCGTGGTTGTCCCAATTCACGACCCACGTACTCTCCATCGTCCGCCACCCGAAACCGGTGACGCGAAGCTCGATCGGAGTTCCGATCGGTCCTTCGGATGGATGCAGCTCGAAGGTCTGAGTCACCTCGATGCCGCCTTGCGCCAGGGGCACGCCCGCATCGGAGACGGTGATGGCGTGAACGCCGCCGAAATCTTCCGGAATGGTGAAATGGGCCGCGAGTCGCCCGTCAGCGCCGACCGTCGCTCGTCCCAATGCCTTGGTGCTATCGGTGAACCGTTTTCCCCGAAAGCGGTAACCATCCTCGAGGACCCAGCCCCCGTCGACGGTCCCCCACGTCAGATCGACTGATCGATGTGGCGGCAGACCTTCCGCGGCCGCGTCGATCTCGGCGCCGACTATGTTCGCTCGCCTGAAAGGCTCGCGCTCCATGTTCGATCCCCTGGAAGGCTCGGGCTCCATGGGCTTGGTGTGTGTCGCGCGCGCGAGTCTCAACGTCTTGAGTAGCGGCGGACCCGCGTGTCCGCCGGCCGGGGCGGCGGGCTCGTTGCTCGCCGCGACTCGAGCGGCCTCGCTCTGAGCGTGAACTGATGCGGGCACCGCGTCGCGACACGCGGCGGAGGCGACCAGGGCGAAATTAAGAATCAGGAATTTGGAATTCAGAATTCGCGTACGCATTCCAAATTCCCAATTCTTAATTCCAAATTTCTATTCTCTATTCGACGATCGTCAGCTGGGATGCCTGAACCTCGAACGGCTTGAATTCTCCGGTGCGCCCGTACTTGTCCGTAGCGGTCACCGTGTAGCGGACGATCCCGATGGGCGCGTCCTGGGGCACCACCCATTTGGCGACCCAGAACTGGCGCTCGGGCTGCGCAGCGGTGGCGCGGTAGCGCATCGGAATATCCTGGGTCTTGCCGGCAAAGTTCACGTGGACGATGAGCTGAGCGGATTCCTCCCGGTTTCCGGTCTGAGGATCCGCGACGAACATGCGGAAGCCGACCGGCTCCCCGCGCTTGAAGCGGTTTCTCAGCAGGCAGTTCTCCGGATGACCTGGAGGCTGGAACATCGCCATATCGCCGTAGACAATCAGCTTGCTTCCTGGTTGAGCAACTGGCGCGGGCTGCGTCCGGACGGCTGTTGTTGTGTTCCCGAGCCCCATCGTGGCGCTGGCTGCGAGAAGCGCGAGGGTCGTCGTTCTCCAACTTCGCGGCACGGCAGACCTCCTCTTCGGAAAGGAAAGACTAGCATAACGCCGCGGGTGTCCTAATCAGGAAAGTTCATCTGGCGCAGCAGGGCTTGAAAGCGCGGGTCGGCGCGCACGAAATCCCATGGCGCGCTCACCTTCATATACACCATGTTGGGCGCCCGCTCTTCCAGACCCTTTTGGTACCACGCGATCGCGCGATCGACGTCGCCGAGTCCGCTGTACGCACCGCCCATCACGGTCGGGTCCAGCCAGATGCCCGATGGCGGGTGCTCGAGCGTCTGGAAGAGACGACGAGTCTGTTCGGTCTGCCCGACCACACCGAGCGCCCAGACACACGAACCAATCGCCTGCATGTGGTAAGTGCCGGACAGCAGCTCCATGACCTTTCCGCACTCGACACCAGCCTCTGGGCCCATGTGTTTGGCGGCATAATTCATGGCAAGAAAGAAGTGGCCCCACGCATGGTTGGGCACCAGCTCGACCAGACTCTTGCTGTAACGAATGGAGTCGTCGTGGCGCCTGGCGTTGAAGGACACCCAGCCGGCTTGAAGTCGGGAGAAGGGGTTGAGCGGATCCAGGTTGAAAATCCGTTGCGCGGTCCGAGTGGCCTCGTCGAACCTGCCCGACACGAGCGTCGAGTAATTTTCAGACGCGACGAGCGCGTCGACGGAGTCTGGATTCAGTTGGAGCGCTCGCTGAATCTCGCGATCGGCCGCGGTCCAGTTCCAGTCGTACCAGAGGAAGACCAGCCCGAGCGCTGCGTGCGCCGCTGGAAGTCCGTCGTCGAGCTCGACGGCTTTCAGGGCCGCTGCCCTGGCTCTCGGGAACGTGTCCTTCGGCGGAAGGAAGCTGACTTGAGTCGCCGCTTGATACGCGCCGCTGAGCGCTGCGTACGGCGCAGCATATGTGGGATCGATTTGGATGGCCCGCTCGAACTGAGCGATGGCGGCGTCGAGCTGCTTCTCGTCGATACCGTTGAAGTTCCCAAAAAGGAACCGACCCTTGAGGTACGCGTCGTGGGCGGCGGGATTGATTGGACGTGCGGTCGCGAGTCGCGCTGTCTGCTCCGGTGTGATTTTGGCCTGAACCTCCCGCGCGATGGCCCCGACGATCTCGTTCTGGAGCGACAGGACGTCACCAGCGCTTCGTTCGTAACGGTTCGCCCACAGAATCTCGCCGCTTTCAGCTCTCACTAATTGCGCCGTGATCTGAAGGCGGTTGTTTGCCCGCATTACCGAACCGGTCACGAGCGCCTCGACCCCCAGTTCTCGCGCAATCTCGCGCAACGGTTTCTTGGTGCCCTTGAACGCGTCGGCCGACGGCTTGGCGATCACCTTTTGCAGGCCGATCCGCGCCAGGTCGGTGATCAACGCTTCGTGCATGCCCGCGGCGAAATACTCCTGGTCGGGATCGCCCGAGAGGTTCTCCAGCGGCAGGACGGCGATCGATCGAATCTGCGCTCCGGCGCCGCCGAACAGCCGCTGTCGAATCCCCGCCACGTTCAACCAGATTGCGACGCCGGTAAGCCCGAGCATCATCGCCAGCGATGCTGCCGCGATGAGCCTCTGGGAAAATCTGCCGCCGACTCGCCGTGGCGCGACGCGCGCGTTCGCGCTGCTTCCTATCGTCTCGAGCGCCGCTCGCACTTCGCTCGCCCGCTGATAGCGGCGGGCCGGCTCCTTCTCCAGGCAGCGGGCCGTCACCACCTGCAAAGCCGCGGGCACACGCGACGGGAGCAGCGAAGGTGCCTCGTGGAAGATGGCCGAGCTCAGCTCGAATCCCGTTTTCCCTTCGAACGGGCGAGCGCCCGCCGCCATCTCGTACAGCACGACGCCCAGCGCCCACACGTCACTGCGCGCATCGGCCGGCTGGCCGCGCAGCTGCTCCGGCGCCATGTACGGCAAGGTGCCGAGTATCGCCCCCGGCTGCGTGAGGGATGCGTGCGAGCGCGTGGTGACGTCGGCCAGCTCTTCTCCGCTCAACCGTTTCGCCAACCCGAAGTCCAGCACTTTGACGCGGCCTTCAGGCGTCACCATCACGTTGGCGCTTTTCAGATCACGATGCACGACATTGCGGTCGTGGGCATGCGCCAGCGCCTCGGCCAGTTGAAGCCCATAGCGCACGACTTCCTCCGGCGGCAACGGCCCTTCAGCCAGCCGTGTACTCAGGGGCTTCCCTTCGACCACTTCCATCGCGATGTAGGCCTGACCGTCTGCTTCACCGACTTCGTGAATCGTGCAGATGTTCGGATGATTGAGGGACGCGGCCGCACGGGCTTCCTGCAGCAGCCGCGCGCGCCGCCCGGGATCGTCGGCGCGCTCCCAAGGAAGCACCTTGAGGGCGACATCGCGTCCCAGTCTTGAATCGTGCGCGCGATACACCTCGCCCATCCCGCCTGCCCCGAGCCGCGACAGAATCCTGTAGGGCCCGAAGCCTTCGGTGTTGCCTTGATAGCCGAGCAGCGATTCAACCTCCCGCCGCAAGGCTTCATCGCCACCGCACGCGTCCTCGAGAAACCCCGCGCGTTCGCGTGGGTCGCGCGCCAATGCGGCGTGAAAGATCTGGGAGATCTGCTGCCGGCGATCGGGATTCATACGCTAGTCACTCCTGACGAGCGACCGACGCTCTTCTTCGCGTCTTGTTGGCTGCGAGCCGTCGTCATCGTAGGCTCCGCCCGCAGGTCAGTCAACATTGAAGGCTTGGAAAACGTTCCTTTGCGTGTCCCGACCCTATCAGGCACAATGACCAGGGGGCCAATGCAGGTGTTTGGGCACCAGAGGCGGCTGATGTTCACGCGGTGCCCGCGGGTGGGCCGCGCGTCGATCTTCGCGCTCTCCATCAGCGGCTGGATCGCCGTGACCGTATCCGGCGTGCAGACCTCGGCGCGGCAGACGCAACCGGCGCCGGTCGCGGTCCGTTCGACCTCGTCGTCTGCGTCCCAGGCGGTCCTCGATAAGTACTGCATCACCTGCCACAACCAGAGACTCCGTACCGCCGGGCTTGCGCTCGACAGTCTGGACATCACGCATCCGGGCGCCAATGCGGAGGTGTGGGAGAACGTGATCGCAAAGCTTCGGGCCGGCTCGATGCCACCTCCCGGAAGGCCGCGGCCCGACGCGGCCACCTATCACGCCGTGGCGCGCGCCTTGGAGAACGATATCGACCGGGCGTGGGCGGCCAGTCCGAATCCCGGCAGGATCAACGCGGTTCACCGCCTCAATCGTACGGAATACAACAACGCGATCCGCGACCTGTTCGCGCTCGATCTCGACGTGAAACCGCTGCTGCCCGGCGACGAGACGGCCGACGGCAGTTTCGACAACTTTGCCGATTCCCTCACGATTTCGACCGTCCATCTGGAACGGTACATGTCGGTGGCCCGGCAGGTCACGCGGCTCGCGACAGGCCTTCCTCCCGCACGGCCGGCGATTGAGACGTTCGAGATTCCCTTACATGTGGTGCAGGCCGATCGGCAGAGCGAAGATCTGCCGATCGGGTCTCGCGGCGGCGTGTCGATTCGCCACGACTTTCCGGTCGACGGCGAGTACCTCGTCAAAGTTCGTCTCCAACGGCAGTATCAGGATTACCTCAAGGGCATGGGATGGCCGCAGCAGCTCGACGTCCGCCTCGACGCCAGGTTGCTGAAACGGTTCACGGTCGGAGGCGGCGCGCAGGGCAGGCCCGCTGCGACCAGCTATGCAGGCGACGGTGAGCCAAACTTTGCCGGCGATCCCGAATGGGAAAAATACATGCAGGTGGACGGAGACGCCGGGCTGGAGCTCCGCGTCCAGGTGACGGCGGGGTCGCACCTCGTCGGCGTGTCGTTTGTGAGGGAACTGTGGGAGCCGGAAGGCCTTCCGCAACCGCTGCAGAGGGGCAGGGTCATCACGGACGACAACGTGTACATGAATCACGCGAGCGTGGGCTCGGTCCAAATCGGCGGTCCATATACGAACGCAGGACCGGCCAAGGATACGCCCAGCCGTCGCGCGATTTTCGTCTGTCAGCCCAGGCTTCCTGCAGAAGAGCAGGCCTGTGCGACGAAGATCCTTTCACGAGTCGCCCGGCTCGCGTATCGCCGGCCCGTGATGCCCCGGGATGTGCACACGCTCGTCGAGTTCTTCGAGAGCGGCCGGCACGACGGCGGAACGTTCGACGCCGGGATTCAATTCGCGCTCGAACGCATGCTCGTCGACCCGGACTTCCTTCTGCGGATCCATAAACCCGAGTCGATGGCCCGAGATGTAGGGGCCGACCCACGTGTCGGCCCCGGGGCGGACACACGGGTCCGCCCCTACCAACCGGACATCGAGCTGGCCTCGCGCCTGTCGTTCTTCCTCTGGGCTAGCATCCCGGATGATCGCCTGCTGGCGTTGGCCGAGCGCGGACAGCTGACGAGCTCGCCGATCCTCGTGAGCGAAGTACGGCGAATGCTGGCTGACCCACGCGCCACCGAGGCGCTCGTCGACGACTTCGCCGCCCAGTGGCTGAATCTGCGCCGCGTCGAGGAAGTGGTGGTCGATCAGGATCGGTATCCCAACTACGACCTGAGCCTTCTGCAGGCCTTCCAGCGGGAAACGGAGCTGTTTGTCGGCAGCACGATACGCGAGGATCGCAGCGTCGTGGATCTCTTGAACGCCGACTATACGTTTGTCAACGAACGGCTGGCGCGGCATTACGGAATTCCCCGGGTCTACGGCAGCCGCTTCCGTCGAGTGACGTTCCCGAACCACGATCAACGTGGCGGGTTGCTCGCACAGGGAGCGCTGCTGGCGACAACGTCGTATCCCGATCGGACATCGCCCGTGTTGCGTGGCAAGTGGCTGCTGAACAACATCTTCGGTTTGCCTGTCCCGCCGCCTCCCCCGGGCGTTGACACGAACCTCGCGGAGAACAAGCCCGGCGCGATACCGACGACGATTCGCGAGCGGCTGGCGCAACACCGGCAGATTCCTTCTTGTAACAGTTGTCATTCGATGATCGATCCGCTCGGGTTCGCGCTGGAGAATTTTGACGTCATCGGGGGATGGCGGACCGTTGACGAATCGGGCAAGCCCGTCGACGCGAGCGGCACGACGTTGAGCGGCGCGAAGGTCGAGGGACTGTCGGGACTGCGGGCGCTGCTGCTCGACGAGCCCGAGCAGTTTCCCCGCACGGTCACCGAAAAACTTCTGGCCTACGCTCTTGGTCGAAGACTCGAGTTCTACGATCGACCGACGGTAAGGAAGATCGTCAGGGACGCAGGAGCCCACGACTACCGTTGGTCGGCGCTCATTTTGGGGATTGTGGAAAGCCCCGCTTTTCTGATGCGGGCATCGCACTGAATGGCGTTTGGTAGTGTCCGCCTTTAGGCGGACCCTGTGCCGGTCCGGCTGCCTTCGACGGGGCTCAGGCCAGGGAAGCCGGACACTCCCGTACGTGTTCCAAAAGGAGACGACTGAACATGGCGTTCCTCACGAAATCGTTGCCGCGGCGGACCGTCCTGCGGGGGCTGGGCGCGACCATGGCGCTGCCGTTCCTCGATGCGATGCTTCCCGCGTTTTCGCTGCGCCCGCTGGCCGCCGCCAAGCCGGTGCACCGGTTCCAGACCTTCTATGTGCCCAACGGCATGGCCATGGAGTACTGGTTGCCGAAAGGGGAGGGCACCGCCTTCGAGCTTTCACCCATTCTGGAGCCGCTGGCGCCGTACCGAAATCAGATGCTCGTCCTGTCGGGCCTCAAAGCAAACTGGAACTACATCCACGCCGGCGCTTCCGGATCGTTTCTCACGGGCACGGCGCGCGGCGGACGAAACGAAATCGAGATCATCGCGGACGTGTCGATGGACCAGCTGCTCGCGAGGCATTTCGCCCGTGAGACGCAGGTGGCATCGCTCGAGCTCTCGATGGACGCCCCGGCCAACGCCGGCGCCTGCACCGGCATCCTGAGCTGCGTCTACACGCACACCCTCTCGTGGCGCAGCCCGACGCAGCCGTTGCCCATGGAATGGAATCCGCGAGCGGTGTTCGAGCGGCTGTTTGGCGACAGCGGCAGCACGGACCGGACCGCGCGCGATGCGAGGCTGCGGCAGCACAAGAGCATTCTCGACTCGGTGACGGAGAAGCTGGTGAGCCTCAGGAAGGAGCTCGGACCGCAGGATCAGGCCAAGGTCGATCAGTATGCCGACGCGGTTCGCGACGTGGAGCGGCGGATCGAGAAAGCCGAGCAACAAAGCGACCTCGAGTTGCCGACGATGGAGCAGCCTCAAGGCGCACCGCCGGTCTTCGAAGATCACCTGGCGCTGATGCTCGACTTGCAACTCCTGGCGTTTCAGTCCGATCTCACGCGCGTCATTTCCTTCATGATCGGTAAAGAACAAAGTGCGCGCCCATACCCGCAGATTGGCGTGCCCGAAGCGCACCATCCGCTGTCGCACCACAACTTTGTTCCCGAGCTGGTCGAGCGCATGTCCAGGATCAACCGTTATCACGTCCAGCTGTTTTCGCAGTATCTGGCGAAGCTCCAAGCGACGCCCGACGGCGACGGCTCGCTCCTGGATCACACGACGATCCTCTACGGCTCGGGCATTTCGCACAGCACCACGCACTCCGGCGACAACCTGCCGCTCCTGGTGATGGGCGGGCATAACGGACGGCTCAAGGGCGGCCGGCATCTGACGTATTCCGACAAACCGACGATGGCCAACCTGCTGGTGACGCTGATGGACAAGATGGACGTGCCGATCGATCGCATCGGTGGGAGCACGGGCAAGCTTCCGCTGGATACGCTCTCTGGAATGTAGTGGGCGGCCTCAGGGCTTGTGAAGGAACACGAC
>Ga0209515_10004663_pt1 | contig 18364 bp, 16 predicted proteins | sample Subgroupgradi54m_FD_187454 | JGI IMG/M metagenome (GOLD analysis project Ga0209515, IMG submission 187454) | Subsurface groundwater microbial communities from S. Glens Falls, New York, USA - GMW60B uncontaminated upgradient, 5.4 m (SPAdes)... ...
CCTTCAGGCTTGATAGATCTGGAGACTTTCTCCGGATGAATCGAGCCAAGTTTCTGATGGAATCCAAGTTCTCCGGGATAAGCTCCTCGTCGTCTACCTTCAACCGGTATCCCCCCTCCAGGAACGACACGAGCTCCAGCACCCCCGTGGAATCGATGATGCCGAGTTCCAACAGGGAAGCATCATCCGTCAGCTCGGCACCCTCCTGGCCGAACAGAAAGTTGTCTACGACAAACTCCCGCAATGCGCTTTCAAGTGATTCCATGCCCTACCTCAGAACCGATGGATGAATTGATCGACCAGGAGTTGGGTCGAGAGAATCGCGACGACCGCCATGTTGTCTTTGATGCCGACCGCGTGGCCTTTTCTCGCCTTCTCGACAAGACGGGCGACTGCAGCGGGATTGAAAATGCCATCCTTTCGGACACGTTCATAGGCGAGGAGTTCATCCACATATTCCAGGGCCGGCATGTGGCCACCTGCACTGAGGAAGCTCTTTGCCTCGGGGGCGCGATAGGGCTGCTTCGGCCTTTTTTTGATGGAAGGGGGAATAAGGTCACCCGCGGCTTGCTTCAGAATATATTTTTCTGACAGTACCTTCATCTTCAGCCCCGGGGGAAGGGCCGCGCCGAATTCCACGACGCGGTGGTCCAGAAAGGGGAATCTGCCTTCAACGGCGTGCGCCATCGCCACACGGTCACCCTGGGACGACAGAATGTACCCTGGCAGGAGGTAGGCCGATTCCAGGTACTGGGCCTGGCAGAAGGGATCCCAGCTGGAGTATTCGGCTGGCAACCGTTCTTCCAACGCCGCGCAGGCATCGTAGTCCCTAAGCTGGAATTTGACGGCGTCAGAGAAGAAGCGTTTGAGCATCGCCGTCATTTCCCACCGAGGGAGATGAGAGAAAAACGGATTCGACTGGTCCTCAGGTCGGACGCGAAAGAAGGCCCTGAGATACGCGTCGGGTTGAGCGCGCAGATTGCCAAGATAAGGATAGAGCCGTCTCAAGAGCCGCGGCCGAATTGTCGAATCCGGGCGCGCTGCCCAGAACCGCCGAATCTTGGCCTCCTTGAAGATGTCGTATCCGCCCAGAACCTCGTCCGACCCCTCACCGGTCAGCACGACTTTATAGCCGTTCTTGCGGACGAGCTCGGAGAGCATATAGAGGGGAGCCGGCGCCGTTCGCAGGAGGGGCTTTTCGGTGTGCCAGATGACCTCAGGGAAAACTCGCCCAATATCTTGATGCGAACAGCGGATCTCCTCGTGGGCGGTGTTCAAGTAGTTGACTGCTTCCCTTTGGTACCGGCGCTCATCGAACTCCGGATCGTCGAAGATCACGGAAAATGTCCGAAGCGGCACATCCGTGAAACGGGTGACAAGCGCCGCAATCAACGAGGAATCCAGTCCGCCACTTAAATACGCGCCGACCGGCACATCCGATCTGAGGCGGAGACGCGTTGCGTCTACCAGCAGCGCGAGGAGCTGCTCCGAGCACTCGCGTACGCCGTTCGCTGTTGTTGGCGGTCCGTCGGAGGGCGGATAGTTGAGGCCCCAGTATCGCTTCACCAGCAGCTGGCCGTCGGATGCGAACAGAGAATGACCCGGCGGGAGCTCCCAAATGTCTTTGAACATCGTCGTTGGCGGGACGGTGCACCAAAACGTGAAGACCTGGTCCAGCGCAACGAGATCGATCTCCCTGCTCACGGCAGGATGCACCAAGATGCTCTTGATCTCCGAACCAAAGATTAACGAGCGGTCGGCAAGCGTGTAGAATAGGGGCCGCACTCCGAGGCGATCCCGGGACAGAAATAGCCGTCGCCGCCGCGCATCCCAGATCGCGAGAGCCCATTGGCCGTTGAGCTTCTCAACACAGTCTTCGCCTTTGTCTTCATAGAGGTGGAGAATGACCTCAGTGTCGGATGAGGTCGAAAACTTATATCCTTTCTGAACTAGTTCCTGCCTCAACTCCAGATAATTGAAGATCTCCCCATTGAAGCTGATCCAGATGGTCCGGTCTTCATTCGCCATCGGCTGATGGCCGCTCTTTAGGTCGATGATGCTCAGCCTGGCATGCCCCAGCCCGATCGGCCCATCGGCGAACACGCCGCTGTCGTCCGGCCCCCGATGCCGGATCATCCCGATCATCCGGTTGATAAGATCAGGCGACGGCCGATCTTGACCAAAGTGCAGAATGCCAGCTATTCCACACATTAATCGATCCCTCGAAATCCACGGAGGCAAGTCATGGGCAAGCGGGTGCTGGCTTTAGAGCTCTCCCCGTCTGAATGCGGCGACAATGCCTTCTGCGGTACGCGTTGCCAGGGCGGAAATGGTCAGGGCCGGGTTGACGGCTCCGCCGGTGACGAACACGCTCCCGTCGCCAATGAAGAGGTTGGGCACGTCGTGCGTTCGACACCAGGGGTCCACCACGGACGTTGATGGGTTTGCGCCCATGCGGCAGGTGCCTAGATAGTGCGACGACCCGCCGGGCATGTGTTCATTTCCCCAGATGTCTATCGCACCCGCTGCCTCTAAGACCTCCTTCAGCCGCGCGGAGATCGCCTTGATCATCGCTTGGTCGTTTTCATACGTCCTGTTGACCAGGCGGGGCACGGGCAAGGCGAAATTATCTTTGGCGATGGGGTCCAACGTGACCTGGTTGCGCGCGTCAGGCAATTGCTCGCCGATCGAGGCGACTCCTGTGAAGTGGGCGAAGAGCTTCTTGGTGCGAGCCTTGTGCTCGGCTCCCCAACCCGCCACGCGCTGCGCCACAGACAGCGGCCAATGCGAGCTATTGGTCACCACAATTGTCCAACCACGCGCAAAAGTGTTGCGCGCGTTGGTTGCATAATAGTCTTGGATTAAGCCGCCCGAAGGAATGCCGCGCCAGGGGTCAAGCCGCTCGGAAAACAGTCCGTACGTGAAAACAGCAAGGTGCTCAGTAAAATGCTTGCCCACCAGTCCGCTGGAGTTGGCCAAACCATCCGGAAACCAACGCGAGGTACTCATCAACAGCAGTCTGGGCGTCTCGACTGCGTTACCCGCCAGCACAATCGCCCGCGCACTGATTTCCTGTTCGCGTCCCCCACCGTCGAAGTAGATGACGCTCCGTGCTTTGCCATCTGGCCCGACGGTGATCTCACGGGCCATGCATTCGGGTCGAATCTCCACCAGTCCGGTGGCTTGGGCTCTCGGCACATAGGTGACGTCTATGCTGGACTTTGCGGCGATTGCGCAGCCCAGTTGACAGGTGCCCGCGCCGATGCAAGCTGGCCGTCCGTTCCAGTCCTCCGTGGGAATGGCAACGGGTTCCCGGACCATGTGCAGCCCCAGCTTGTCCGCACCGCGCTTCACCGCCTTGCTGGCGCGGTTGAACTCGTGTGGGGGGGTGGGATAAGGCCTGCTGCGTGGTGATTCGAAGGGGTTGGCCTGGGCGCCGTCCGGGCCGGAGACGCCGAGCTCGTACTCGACGCGCGTATAGAAGGGCTCGAGATCTTGGTAACTGATCGGCCAGTCATCGGCCACCCCGTCCTCGCTGTGCACCCGGAAATCGGGTTCGTGTAATCTGGGGGAAATAGCCAGATAACGCAGGGTTGAGCCTCCGACACCCTTCACGCGGTTGTACCAAAACCAGTTTCCTCTGGGTAATGTATAGCGGTCTCTGTGATCGTCCTCGGGATCGAAGACGGTCTTTGCATTCGCTTCAAAGTCCACTTTGTCGGTCGGATAGTCGGTGGTTGGGTCATAGCGTCTGCCGGCTTCCAACACCACGACCGATAGACCCGCTTCGCCCAGCTCTTTGGCAATAACGCCACCGCCAGCGCCACAGCCGATGACAACCACATCCGTAGTTTGCTTTTTGGGCGGCGCATTCACCAAAGGAGTGTGCTCCTTCTTATGAATCTAACTCTGAGTTACGGCTTCTTGCACCCGCGGACGCCTGTCGAGCGGGTTGGGATATCCTTCCGGCATGGGTGGGCCGTCGTAGTCGAGCCACACCCAGCTCACCCGGTTTGTGTAAAAGGCCTGCAAAACATCCTGGACGAGCGTCGGGAAAAGCTCCGCGGCCGGGAACAAGCCGCGCCATTTGTGGTAAAGGATGACGATCTTGGTTTTGATCGTGGCCGTTAGGGACATCGGCTTGGACCACTCCTGCTGAAGCCGATCGACGAATTGGAGCAGATGCACCTGATTCTCCTGCGACAATGCGACGAACGTTGCCTTGCATTCGTCCTTCGCCAATCGATCCAATGCGAGTAACCCGCGCGCATAAAGGGCCTGCCGGCGCTGCGAGCCTGCCACTAGCCGGTCGAGCGTCCCCACTGCGGATCGACCCAGAACATCCATCTGTTCAGCCCCGGGGCTTTCTTCGTCTGACGGCACAATCAGATCGGCCAGGACCTTAACGAGTGCAGACTCGTCGGCTGTCAACCACTGCGGACCCCCGCGGGGACGCTCCCGGTCACGCCGGGCCAGTTCCTCAGCTTGTTGGGGGGAGAGCATCAAAAACAATTCGCCCAGCTTGGTCTCGCTGAATTCTACACACCCCCTCAACAGACGGAGCGCGACCACCCCGCAAGCATCCGCATAGCGCGCCAGCTTGGACGTGGCCCGCTGAATCGCCCGACGTGGTCGAGGAAAGTTCGGGTCGGGCATGTGAGACAATCCGCTCTGATCGGAGGTGTGGCGGAGGCACATTCCTATCGGGCTCAAGGTTCTCCGTATGACATGGCGGAGGGCGAATGAGAGTTCATTGGTCAAAGTGTCTCGATCAGCTATCCCTGAGCGAACAATCATGCCAGCGAGCCGAGCTCTTTCGCCAGGCGTGAGCGGAGCACGCGCAATCGCAGCAAGGTGCCCGAACTGGTGCTTCCATGATCGGAGGGGAGGTTTGCCCTTCGTTTGGGGATCCATGAATTCCTGCTGGCCCTCTAAGGAGGTGATGCTGCTGAGCGCTTGAGGATGCATCCGCCGAAAGAACAGGAACTCAGGTATCTCGTAGAATTTACCATATAGAGTGAGTTCAGCCACCAAGACTTGATCGGCCCCTAGGTAGGGTCCGATCAGTGAAGTATTTCGCAATACATTGGAGCGAATCAGCCCTTGCAGGACGTTGACGAGACGTATTTGGTCTATAGCCGTCCGGAAGCGGGCGATTACACTTGGAGAACGCAGGTCAAGGCCATCGTGATATTGTGCGATGACGTCCCCGTTCTGATCAATGATCGTTGTCTTGGGGTAACAGAGGACTACCTCTGGGTGGGCATCTAGGACAAGTATACATTTCTCGAGCAAGTGTGGCGCTGCCAGGTCGTCCGCGGTTGCCCACTTGAAGTATTCGCCCGAGGATAGCTCAAAGAGGCGGTTGAAATTCCTGGCAGCCCCGAGATTCCTCTCATTGCGATAGTAGCGGACACGTGGGTCCTGGCGTACGTAGTCGAGGCAGATGTCGCGGGTCCCGTCCGTCGAGGCATTGTCGGAGATGATGAGCTCAAAGTCTTGGAGGATCTGGGCCAGCATTGAGTCTATTGCCTCTCTGAGAAATCGCTCGCCGTTATACACCGGCATCCCGATGCTAACGCGAGGTCGACAACCGCTCATCGGTTGCTCGCGCAGATGTTCTTGTAGAGACGCAACAGAGAATCCGAGATCTCTTCCCATGAGAGAAGCTCGGGTGAGAGGGCGTCACTCCAGGGTTGATTAAAAAACGCGATCTTCAACCCGTTCTCCTTCAACGGCCGGAGATGGGAACTTCCCAAGTGTCCATTTACAAGGGAGAAATACGATTCCGAAGCGGCTGTCGATCCCCCGCCCCGAGCCGTAGGCGTCGGAGGGCTCGACGTCGAGCGCGGTGCACCGCTCGAGCACGTCAAAGTTGGTCCGGCCGGCCGGGCTCTCGAGCCTCAGCGACAGGTAGTAACGGGTCGGCATGAGGTTGACGAACGGCAGCTCGACGTCCAGGTACCCGCTCCCGGGCTGGATGGCGGGGATGTCGAAGCCGGCTGCCCATGTGCTGACCTTAGTAACCCGCGTGCCAAGCTCGGTGTAGATCTCGAAGTCAAAGATGGGGTTGGCGATGCGCTGCTCGGCATGGTAGTGCAAGCGCACCACGAGGCTATCGCCGCTCCGGATCAGGGGCTTCGGCCGCTTGTCAGCGTCGAGGAACTCGATCCCGGTGTAGCGGATCCCGCCGACGCCGTGTCGTGAATCCACGTAGCGGAGATCGGCGCCGCCGGGCTCGGCGGTCGCGAAGCTGGACATGTAGGCCTCGATGACCTCGCGGGCTGGGCCGTCTCTCTGGATTTGGCCGTCGTCGATCCAGATGGCGCGGGAACAGAGGTTCTCAACCGCCACCAGGTTGTGGGAGACGAAGAGTACCGTCCGGCCCCCACTGCGCAGGTGGCCCATGGTCTGGAGGCACTTCTTCTGGAACTCAGCGTCGCCAACGGCCAGCACCTCGTCCACCAGGAGGATGGTCGGGTCCAGGTGGGCGGCGACGGCGAAACCTAGCCGCAGGCGCATCCCTGACGAGTAGCGCTTGATCGGCGTGTCGATGAACTTCTCCAGGTCCGCGAACGCGATAATCGCATCGCGCCGGGTCTCGATTTGCTTCTTGCTCATCCCCAGGATCGAGCCATTGAGGTAGATGTTCTCGCGCCCGGTGAGCTCTTCGTGGAAGCCGGTGCCGACTTCCAGCAGCGAAGCGACCTGACCGCAGACTGCCACGGAGCCGGAGGTCGGGTAGGTAATCCGGGAGAGCACCTTGAGGAGCGTGCTCTTGCCGGCGCCGTTCCGGCCGATGATGCCGACCGCCTCGCCCTCCTTCACCGAGAAGGAGACGTCCCGGAGGGCCCAGATGGTCTCGTCGGCCGGCGAGCGTCGGAACGGCCGGCGGAGCCGGCTGCGGAGCGCGTCGCCCAGCATCGTCTCGCGATGCCCCTGGCCAATCCGGTACTGCTTCGACAGGTTTGTGACGACGATCGCGTCGGCCATAATCAGCGTTGGTCGGGCTAGATCACGTCGACGAAGGTTTGTTCGGTGCGTCGGAAGTACCAGGCCCCGAGGGTCAAGATGCCCACGGTGAGCCCGCAGGAGACGACCAGGAGGGGCCAGTCGAGATGGCGGTCGGGGAGGATCGACGCTCGGAAGCCCTCGATGAGGCCCGTGAGCGGGTTGAGGGCCAGCAGCAGGCGGAGGCGCTCGGGAACGATGCTCGACGGGTAAATGATGGGGGTGACGAAGAGCCAGAGCTGTGTCACAAAGGGTATTGCGTGCTTGACGTCGCGGAAGCGCACGTTGAGGGCGGCCAGGAACATGCCGACTCCCAGGGCCAGCATGACCAGGGGCACCACTAGGGCCGGCCACAGCAGGAGCCGCCATCCGAGCGGCACGCCATAGTAGGCCATCATCGCCACCAGTACGAGCGAGGCCACCGCGAAGTCGACCAAGCCGCTCAGCACCGTTGAGGCCGGCAGCGCGACGCGCGGGAAATACACCTTGGTTAGCAGTGACGCGTTGCTGAGCAGGCTGTTGGCCGAGTAGGCCAGCGTGCCTGCGAAGTACGTCCACGGGACCAGGGCGCTGTAGTAGAAGATCGGGTGCGGGATGCCGTCGCTCGGCATCCCAGCGAAGCGGCCGAACAGCACGGTGAAGATGACCATCGTGAAAAGGGGCTGGATGATTGCCCACGCCGCCCCGAGGACCGTCTGTTTGTAGCGAAGCTTCACGTCACGCCAGGCGAAGAAGTAGAAGAGCTCGCGGTAGCGCCAGGACTCGCGGAGCCAGTTGTCGTCGAAGAGCGCGGCCTGATGTGGCATCACGCACTCGCGCGCGGGGCTGTCGAAGCGACCCAGCGCAGGGTCGGATCGAGCCGGCCGTCGGCCTGCAGTTTCTTGATCCGCTTGAGCCGCAGGTACTTGGTGCCGAGGAACTCCTCGGCCGTGAGCCCGTGCTCCTTGAATGCAGTGTAGAGCTGCTCGATCCCGCGGCGGACGGTCCACTGCGGCCGGAACTCGGGGAGGGTCCGGGTGATCTTGTCGCAGTCCACCCGGTAGCACCGGGGGTCGGGGCCACCACCCTCGGCGTAGCGGATGCGGCTGCCGGGGACGACATCCTTCACCATGTCAGCGATGTCCCGGATCTGGTAGTTCTCCTCGGTCGTTCCTACGTTGAACGCTTCCTTGTGGACGAATTCTCGGGGCGCGTGAAGGACCGCCAGGAAGGCCCGGCAAATGTCTTCGACGTGCACCAACGGGCGCCAGGGCGTCCCGTCGCTCGCGATCAGGACCTCGCCCGTCGTGTAGGCGAAGCCGACGAGGTTATTGACGACCAGATCGCCGCGGAGGCGGGGTGACACGCCGTGGGCGGTCGCGTTGCGGAGGAAGGTGGGACTGAAGCACTCGTCGGCCAGGGGCGCGACGTCCTGCTCCACCCGTACCTTGGAGGTGCCGTATGGCGTCACCGGGTTGAATGGGGCGTCCTCCGTGAGGAGCCCGTCGCCAGCAGCCACCCCGTACAGGCTGCACGAGGACGAGAACAGGAATCGGGGGACACCGGCCTCCTTAGCTAGCCGGGCGAGCCGGACCGACGCCCGGCAGTTGATGTCGTACGTGCACTCGGGGTTGAGGTCGCCGAGCGGGTCGTTGGACAGGGCGGCCAGGTGGATCACCGCGTCGAAGCCGGCCAGAGCCTCCACCCCGACATCGCGGAGGTCCATTCGGAGGGTGGGCACGTCGGCGAGGCCCTCGCCGAAGTCGCAGCCGGCGAAGAACTCGGTGTCGAGTCCGGTGACGTCGTGTCCGGCTGCTCGCAGCATCGGGACGAGCACGGCGCCGATGTAGCCGGTGTGGCCGGTGACCAGGACCTTCATCGAGCCTCCATCCCCAGCACGGCCTTGCGGCAGTAGAAGCCCTCGGCATAGGCCGTCGGCGAGTTCGCCTCCATGCCGCGGAGTCGAAGGACGGCGGTGAACACTTCCCGGGAGAACCAGGGCTTGTCGGCCTGGCTACGGAAGGCATCCAGGATGTAGTCGATCTTCCGCCGGCAGGTGGACTCGTCGAGCGGGAGGAACAGGTTCGGCGCGCCCAGATCGCCGTCGTACTTGGGAATCTCGTATTCCAGGATCAGGTGATTGCGAAAAGTGTTCCAGGTCAGCTCCGAGATCAGCCGGTGGTCCTGGTGCAGGTCGTGCCGGTAATGGGTGAGGACGAGATCGGGCGCGCACGTGAGCTTGAGTCGCTCGAACTCCTCCTTGATCTCGCCGCCGACGTAGGGGAAGAAGCCGTCCCGGAACGACTTCACCACCACGGTGTTCTCCTTGGCCGCGGCCAGGAAGGCATCGGCACTGGCCCGGGCCTCGCGCTCGCGCTCGGGCGTGGAGCTGAACACCACCCAATCCACCGCGACGTTTCGGAACTGCTCGATGAGCGCCAGCACCGTGCCGCCGCAGCCGATCTCGATGTCGTCAGGGTGGGCGCCAAGGCAGAGGATTCGGCGGACATCATCGGAGCGCAGTGAAAGCATCGTCGGCAGTCCTCACGACACCCGTGAGATCAACGGCCGCTCTCCGGTCGAGAGCCCAGTGCGCGGTTTCCACACCTCCCAGGGGGCGTGGCCGCGCGCGTGCATATCGTCGAGGAGCTGCTTGTCCTTGAAGGTGTCCATGGCGGCCCAGAAGCCATCGTACTTGTAGGCGAGGAGCTGCTCCTCCTCGACGAGCCTCTGGAAGGGTTCGTGGAGGAGCTCCTCGCCATCGTTCATGTACTTGAAGATGTCCTTGTGGAACACGAAGTAACCGCCGTTGATCCGAATGTCCGAGCGACTCACGTCGTTGATGGCCTCGACGACGCCGTCGGGGCTGAGCGTGATGAAGTGGCAGCTCAGGTTCGGCTTGACGCAGAGGAAGCTCGCGGCCTTCTGTTCGCGCTTGAAATGATCGACCTGGTCGTCGAGGGGCAGATCGGTGAGGCCGTCGCTGTAGTTGGCAAGGAACACGTCGTCGCCCTCGAGATACTTCTCGACAGCCTTGAGGCGCTGTCCGATGTTGGCGGTGGTACCGGTGTCGACGAAGGTGATGTTCCAGTTGTCGATGTCGCTATTGACGAGCTGAAGGCTCTTGCCCCCCTGAGACAGGATGAAGTCGTTGGACAGGCACTCGTTGTAGCTGAGGAAATAGTTTTTGATCGCATCGGCGCCGAATCCGAGGCACAGGATGAAGTCGGTGTGCCCGTAGTGGGCGTAGTACTTCATCACGTGCCAGAGGATCGGGCGGTACCCGATCGGGACCATCGGCTTGGGGATGTGATCCGAGACATCTCGAATGCGCATCCCGAGCCCGCCGCAGAAGAGGACGACCTTCATGACTGAGCCCTCCGTCTAGTCAGGCTTCACCATGGGACGAATCTGGATGTCCGTGACCTCGGCCGTGCGAGGCAAGCACAGAGCGGTTAGGACCATCGCGGCGACATCCTCGGGCTGGAGCAGGCGGTCGGGTCGATAGGGGCGACCCTCTAGGGCATGGAGCACTTCCTGAGCGGGGGTGGCCGTCCGCCCAGGATAGACGCTGAGAACGCGGACGCCATCTCGGTTGACCTCTTCACGGAGGCTGTCGGCGATGGCCTTGAGCGCATGCTTTGTCGCGGCGTACTGCCCGACCTGGGCGCGGGCCGTCAGCCCTACCGAGGAGTTGATGAACACGATCTGGCCCTGTCGGGCGCGGATCATCGGCAGGAGAGCCTGTGTCAGCAGATAGGGGCCACGGAGATTTATCCGGTAGTGAAGGTCGAAGTCTTCGCCGGGAGCATCAGCGACGGTACCGGGGCGCACGATAGCCGCACTGTGCACGAGGATGTCGGCGTGCCCGAAGTCGCGCTTGAGCGCACCAGCGAGGTCGCTGATCTCGTCGTCACGCCCGAGGTCGGCCGGGTAGGCGCGGGCCTGGCCCCCGGCCTCTCGGGTAGCCGCAGCGACGGATTCGAGGGGGGCGGGCCGGCGGCCGACGAGAGCCAGCATCGCTCCCTGCAGGCCAAGGGCCCGGGCGACGGCCCTGCCGATGCCGGTGCCGCCACCGGTGACGACTGCGACCTGCTCGGCGAGGGCGGTCATCACCTAGCTCCGAGATGCCTCGGCTAGCAGGGCGTGTGTGCGGAGCGCCTCTGCCGCGGCGCGAAGGGACTCGAAGGAGCAGCCGGAGCGCTCGGCGATGTCGAGCAGCGAGTGCTGGCCGTCCGAGAGGTTCAGCACCCACAACATGGCGATCTCGCTGACACCGGCAGCGGTCCCGCCCATGGTCCGATAGAGCCCGCGCTTGCCCAGTTGGGGCTCGCACTTCGGGTTCAGGTTGACATACGTCCGGTTGTGCTCGAGCGCGGACAAAATCGCCAAGCAGGTGGTGAACGAGTCGGCCAGCGCCTCCGGTCGCACGAACTCGAGGTTGTCGGCCGACGTGTGGTACTCGGCGAAGCGTCCGTGTGGCGTCCGCATGAAGCAGCCGATCGGCAAGTCGAAGCCCGGCGAGCAGAACTGGCGCTCGTCGTACCCGTACGGCGAGAAGTCGAGAATCTCATGGGGGTGACCGGACTGTCGGAGCACGCAGGCAACCGCCCGGTCGATCTCCGCGTTTCCGCGGCGGCTGCGCTTGTATGTCAAGGGGCCGGGATCGCCCACGCAGGCCAGGACGAGGCCGTGCCGGATGTTCGACGTTGCCGCTTCGTTACGACTCAGCCACGTGATCGAGCCGATCGTGCCCGGGATGAACAGAAACCGGTACGAGTAGCGTCGCGGTCGCTCGCCGAGGTGCCTGGCCAGAGCGACGGCGAGGGCCACGCCCGACAAGTTGTCGTTAGCCAGGGACGGGTGGCAAGCGTGGCACGAGAGAAGGATCTCGTCGGCGGTCTCTCCGGGCAGGAAGTGCTCGCCATAGGTCAGGTGGCCCGGCTCCAGGGTCGCGTCGATGCAGACCTCGTACTCGTCGTCGGTGAGGGCGGCCAAGCGGTTGTGGGCGAGGCAGAAGCCCCAGGTCTCGTGGTAGTAGGACGTCCGGTGTGGGATCCAGTCGGGGTGGTGCGGTAGCGTGTGAAGGTGTGCCCTCAGCTCTTCCGAGGAGACGCGCCGCCGAACAGGCATGCTGTAGTTGACCACGTGAAGGTTCGACTGCTGGAAGTCGATGACGCGCTCGCCTCGCCGGTTTTTCACCCAGGCGTCGGTAATGTTCCACTCCTTCGGCACGGTCCAATCGAACACTGGCGTGCCGGTTGGAACCTCGTGAAGCGTGAGGGAGATGTGCTTCTGCACAAGGCGCAGGGTCTCGCGGAACCCATTGCCGGTGATGCTCCGGCAGATCGGGTAGAGCTCGGCGATGAGCCGGTGCATTTCCTGCCCGACCTCGCTCGCATCCACGGCGCTGGGAACGGTTGTCATCATCGGGCGGTCATCCGGTGAAGTCCGGGTAGCTACGGTCACGCTCGGCGATGATCCGGTCGGCTGGGGGCCAGGCGATGCCGAAGGCCGGGTCGTCCCACCGGACACCCCGCGCCGACTCCGGCGCGAAGAACTCCGACATCTGGTAGGAAACCTCGGTGTTGTCTTCGAGCGTCTGGAAGCCGTGAGCGAGGCCTTCGGGGACGTAGAGCATCTGGCGGTTCTCGGCGCTCAGAACGATCGCAAAGTGCTCCCGGAAGGTCGGAGAGTCGTCGCGGAGGTCGACGACGACGTCGTAGATGGCCCCCATCGTGCAGTGGATCAGCTTCGCCTCTTCGTGCGGCGCCGCCTGGTAGTGGAGCCCGCGCAGGGTCCCCTTGCGGAGGTTGAAGGAGATGCTGCACTGGACCAGCCGCGGGTTCAGGCCATGAACCTCGACCTCGCGCTGGCACCACGTCCGGGCGAAAAAACCGCGTGCGTCCTCGCGGCGTTCCGGCTGGATGACGAAGGCGCCCTTGAGGGGCGTTTCCTGGAAGATCACGGGTAGACCTTCACTTCTGGGATGGGCACGACGAACTGGCCGCCCCACTCGCGGATGTGCGCCATCTGCTCCATGATCTCTTCCTTGAGGTTCCAGGGGAGGATGAGGACGTAATCCGGTCGGGTCTCCCTGATTTTGTCCGGGCGAAAGATCGGAACGTGGGTGCCCGGGAGGAACTTGCCCTGCTTGTGAGGGCTCCGGTCCACGGTGTAGTCGAGAAAGTCCTCCCGGATGCCGCAGTAGTTCAGCAGGGTGTTCCCCTTCCCTGGAGCGCCGTAGCCGGCGACGGACTTCCCCTGGCGTTTGGCGGTGATCAGGAAGTCCAGCAGTTTCCGCTTGGTCTCCTTCACCTGCTCGGTGAAAGAGGCATAGCGCTCCAGATGGCTAAAGCGCGCCATCTCCTCCCTGGCTCTCAACTCGATGACGCGAGTGCCGATGGGCTTAGAGGGATCCTCGGCGTGACGGGCGTAGATCCGCAGAGAGCCGCCATGGGTGGGGAGCTCCTCTACGTCGAACAGAGCCAGGCCATGCGCCGCGAAGATCCGTTCGGCCGTCGTGAAGGAGAAGTAGGAAAAGTGCTCGTGATAGATCGTGTCGAACTGGTTCTCCTCCATCAGCCGCATCAGATGAGGAAACTCGATGGTGATCACACCGTGAGGCTTGAGGAGAATCTTCATGCCCGCCACGAAATCGTTGAGGTCGCTGACCTGGGCGAGCACGTTGGCGCCAACCAGGAGGTCTGCCTGAGTCCCAGCCGCGGCCAGCTCCCGCGCCACCGTGGCGCGGAAGAGCGTCACCAGGGTCGGCATTCCCTTGTCGATGGCGACTTGGGCAACGTTGGCTGCCGGCTCGATGCCGAGGGCCGGAATGCCGCGGGCGACGAAATACTGAAGGAGATAGCCGTCATTACTACCGAGCTCGATAACTTGGCTGAGCTCGGTGAGCCCGAAGCGCCTGATCATCAGTTCCGTGTAGGTCTCGGCGTGCCGGAGCCAGCTGTCGGAGTAGGACGAGAAGTAGGCGTAGTCGCTGAAGATACGCTCCGGTCGAACGTACTCCTGCACCTGGACTAGAAAGCATCGCTCGCAGACGTAGGCGTGAAGCGGATAAAAAGGTTCAATCTGGTTGAGCTGGTTGGCCGTGAGATAGCTCTCGCATAGTGGTGACATCCCGAGATCGACGAAGGTGTGGCGCAGCGGGGCCCCGCAGAAGCGGCAGGCGGCGCCGCTGGCAGTGGGCTGATCTGAGGTGGAGGACCTCTCGGTCTGGATGTTCGACGTCAAGGCGCCGCGGCCCGCCATGCTACTGGAGCCTCACGAAACTTCAGATCCCGAGAACGTTCCGGACGGTGCTGAATTGAAAGTCTCCAAGAAGGCGCGAGAGTTTGGCTTCCTCCCTCTGGAGGCCCACGTAGTGACGAAAGCGATGGTGCCAGGGCATCGGAGAACGCGGCTGGTCTGGATCGAGCTCCCAGGGATGGAAGTAGAACATGATCGGCTGCCTCTCGTGGGCATTCACATGCTGGATACCGTAGCGGATCAAAGCCCAGGGCAAGAGCCGGAAGTACCCCCCTCCCCCGATCGGGAGGTTCACTCCCAGGAGACGCGCCGTCCCTATGGGGAACTCGATCAAGCTTTCGTGTCCGTTCCGCTGGATTTCGTAGGGGAAGCGGGGCGCGCTGGGGTCACCGTAACGATCGTGGTGGATAGGGTAGAGGCTAGAATCGTACCGGAACCCTTCCTCCAGGAGCACGTCATAAGCCCACGATTGCGTACGGCCGATGGAGAAGTTGGGGGCACGGTAGCCGATCACCGATTCGCCAGTGAGATCCTCCAACAACCCCTTCACTCGACGAATGTCAGCACGAAACTCGTTAGGAGTTTGACCGGAGACCAGCTCGTGGCGATCCCCGTGGCAAGCGATCTCATGTCCCTCAGCGGAAATCTTCTGAACCATGGCGGGGTGCGCCTCGGCGACCTCTCCTAGGACAAAGAAAGTCGCCCGGATCTCTCCGTTGCCCAGGAGGGCAAGGACTCGGTGGATGCTCTCCTCGACCCGGCTTGGCAAGAGGCGCCAGTCGAGTCCACCTGTGGCCTCACGGAAAATGGTGGCGTGATAATATTCCTCAACGTCCACGCTGAGAGCATTGACAATGGGATTCACCGATCGAAATGGGTGCGGTGATGCAATCGCTAGGCCGCGGTCACCAGGGTGCAATCGACTTGCACCGCGACGCTCCGCCGCAAGAGGTTTACAGAAAGGACGAGCAAGCCCTTCTCCAGGTTCACGCGGACAAGGATGCCCTCGACATCGGTCATCGGGCCACGTGTGATTCGGACGCGCTGGCCCTCACGGAGATAAGAGTGTGGAAGGATGGGAAGACCGACGCGCAGCAGTGTCTGAATTGCTTCTATTTCCCTGTCGGGGACGACCGCCAGCTGATCCCAGCGCTCGCCGAGCACGCGGACCAGTCCCCTCACCTTGCGGACCTCGAGGTAGCTTGCCTTGTCCATGGCGTGGTGCAGGAAGAGATAGCCGGGAAACATGGGGCTTGGGGTGAGGCGCCGGGTACCGAACTGTCGGGCCCACACGCTGACCTTGGGCAGAAGGACGTGAAAACCCTTGGCGGCGAGCTGGTCATGTACCAGATGCTCGCAGTGGCTATGCGCCCAGAGAACGTGCCACGCAGGCTGATCCTGACGGTTCCCCGTGGCAACTGGACTGTCATCGGTCGCTAGCAAGGCTTCGCCCCCTTTGGTTCCTGCCCTGTTTTCCGGGGCTGAACCAACCCAATTCCCGCTTTTCCGACGGCCAAACGCCGCACACTGTACCGGGGTTGACCCGGATCAAGTGGGGCCGAGCTTAGTGGGCGAGTTCAGCCCACGAAAGCGTGGCCTATGTCTCCGCTCCTACACGAAAACGCGCTACAAGCGAGTCGCCAGACGCACCTGGGAGCGTTCAGGCACGGGGGTGTCCTGCATAGAGCGGCCCGAGCTCAACGAGAGCGCGAGCGAGCTTGCGTGGGTCATGGCGGAGCTTGGGGCCCCGGGCCAGCAGGGCTCGCTGGACTGGCCGGGATCCCCTCGCTCGGATCGCCTCCGGAGCGAGCGGCACCGGCATGGCCCCTTCAGCGGCGTACCGGTCCACCACGTCCTTCGGGGCGGACGCCGTGTTGAGGAGCACGTCATGAATGCGAACCTGGGGCGCGTGGCGGCGAATCGCTTCCAGGTGGTCCACCGCCGTGTACCCATCTGTCTCCCCGGGCTCGGTCATCAGATTGGCGATCAAGACGACCCGGGCAGGCGAGCGGGCGATCCCATCTGCCAGGTCCTTGACAAGGAGGACCGGGATGAGGCTCGTGTAGAGGCTTCCCGGCCCGATGACGATCAGATCCGCGGCCTCAAGCGCCGTAAGCCCAAGGGGGAGGGCACGGGCGTCGGCCGGCTCGAGGTACACCCGGCAAATCCGACGGGCGGCGGAGCGGATCTTCGACTCGCCCTCAACGGAACCCCCGTCGGCGAACTCGGCGCGGAGGGTGACGTTGTCGAGCGTGGAAGGGATAACCCGCCCCCGGATCGTCAGGAGCTTTTCGCCACGCTCCACGGCCTGACCAAAGCCGTTTCCGATCCGGCTGAGAGCCGTGAGGATCAGGTTCCCGAGACTATGACCCGCGGTCTCCCCCTGCCCCTCGAAACGAAAGTCGAAGAGCTGGGCCATCATCGAGTCGCCGTCGGAGAGAGCGAGAAGGCAGTTTCGAATATCCCCGGGGGGGAGGACGCTATGCTCCTGCCGAAGTCGGCCTGAGCTGCCGCCGTCGTCGGCGACAGTCACGATGGCGGTCAGGCGCTCCGGGTCCGCGTGGGGATTCCACACTGACGCCGAGGGGAAAAGCGCGGCCTTGAGCCCCTGGAGGACGACGGGAAGCCCGGTGCCTCCGCCCAGGGCAACGACCCGAAGACGCCGGCTGGGGTGGGCCGACGGCGGTTTGCTCAAGAGCCACGCGCCGGGCTCCACGCGCCAGCGGTAGTGCCCGAGTTGGGGGCCAAGCCCCTCAGCGTAGTCTGAGTCTTTCATGTCACCGCCCTCTGTCCACCTAGAAGAGCGTCTCGGGCACCACCACGACGTCGCCGGGTTCAAGCGTGAGGTCAGGATTGTCCTTGGGATTCCGTTGGATCGCGCTGAAGTTCACCCTGAGCCGGATTTGCTGCTTCTTGCTGTTCTGATCCGCGACCCCATTCTCCCGGATGATGGTGATCCGGCTCGGGGCGGCGAACCTGGTAAAGCCACCGGCCAGAGAGACGAGCTTCATGAGCGTGAGCGCTTCCGCCTGAGGGTAGGAGCCGGGCTTGGTGATCTCCCCCATGATGAAGACCGAGCTCTGGAGCGTGCCGCCCTCGGGGACGACGACGGTGTCTTCAGGACGGATCATGACGTTCTGCGAGAGGTCACCCTTCTGGATGAGCCGCCGGAGGTCCACGGCAATCCGCTCCTTCCCGCGGATCACGTAGACCCCGCTGAGATTCGCCTCCGGCTCGACCAGACCGCCGGCGAGAAAAATGGCGTGGAGGATGGGGAGCTCCTGGCGAAGGGCATACACGCCGGGCTTTTGCACTTTGCCCAGGATGTAGACCCGGCGCTCCAGCACGTCCTGAGGATTGGAACTGGCCGCGATCTTGGGGACCACAACGGTGTCGCCTGTCTGGAGTGGAATATTCTGGGAGAGGTCCCCCTCCTGGAGGAGCCGCCGAAGGTCGACCAGGATCCGCTTGTCGCCTCGTACCACATACGCCGCGGAGAGGTCCGCCCCCTCCGCGGGGCCGCCGGCGAGGGTCACCGCGTGGAGCAACGGAGTCCCGACTTGGATCGGGTAGACCCCGGGTTTGCCGACCTCGCCCACGAAGTGGACGCGGTAGCTCCGCATCTCTTTGACGATGACCGAGACGTTCGGGTTTCTCACCGACTTACTGAGCTTGGCGGTGAGGAGGTTGGTGAGCTGGGGGACGGTCAACCCGCTCGCCTGGACCTCCCCGGCCAGGGGGAAGGAAATTTTCCCATCGGCGCGGACGGGCACGTCTTGATCCAGGTCCTTGTTGTCCCACACCTGAATGTGCAGAACGTCATCAACACCCACGACGTACTCTTCCTCGCCCCCAGCAAGAGATGAAGGAAGGGGGCTGAGCACCGTTGCGAGAAGGAGGACAGGCAGCAGTCGCCAACGTGCTGTCCGTTGGTGGCTCATGGCATGCCTCCGTAGGTTTCGCTGGCCTTCGGCCGCCACCACGACCGGGGATCCCAGAGGCGCCTTTGAACCGGGAAGACGTCCCCCGGGGTGTAGTAGCTGGCGTACCGGGTGTAGTAGCGGCGGGTCTCCGAGGGCGAGACCTGGTTGATCACCACCCCCAGGAG
>Ga0209515_10004664_pt1 | contig 18361 bp, 14 predicted proteins | sample Subgroupgradi54m_FD_187454 | JGI IMG/M metagenome (GOLD analysis project Ga0209515, IMG submission 187454) | Subsurface groundwater microbial communities from S. Glens Falls, New York, USA - GMW60B uncontaminated upgradient, 5.4 m (SPAdes)... ...
TGCGTCTTGCCATCTCTTATATTGCTGGCAACAGCATTTGTCCCGATAAGAACCTCAACCGCGGCAACTCTTCCTTTTGTTACCTGCGGTATGAGCCTTTGGGAAATAATGCCTTTTAAGGTTGAAGCAAGCTGGATGCGGATTTGGGGTTGCTGGTGGGGAGGAAAAGAACCCACAATCCTGTCAATGCTTTGAGAGGCTGAATTGGTATGAAGCGTTGAGAAAACCAAATGTCCTGTTTCTGCAACAGTAAGAGCTGCCTCCATGGTCTCCGGATCGCGCATTTCGCCAACCATTACAACGTCCGGGTCTTCCCGAAGCGCTGCTCTCAAAGCCTTTGTCCATGAATAAGTATCTACTCCCATCTCGCGTTGAGAAACCATGCTTTTGCCCCTTGGATAAATGTATTCAATAGGATCCTCTATGGTAAGAATATGAGAAGCCCTGTTTAAATTAATCTCGTTTATGATTGCGGCAAGAGTGGTTGATTTTCCATGGCCCGTGGGTCCTGTAACCAGGATAAATCCCTGCTTAAGCTCTGCAAACGAGTGGCAAATCTTTGGTAAGGTGAGCTCTTCTATGGTCTTGATATTGGGCGGGAGAAAGCGAAAGTCAAGCGCGACATAGCCTCTTTGATAGTACGCGTTTATCCGAAAACGCCCGGCATCCCCATATACCCCTGTGCCAAAGCCAAGGGAGAAATCAAGCTCTTTATTGGCAATAAATGCTTCTTTTTGCTGCGGAGTTAATATGGAAAACGCCATGATCTCCATCTCTTGCGGGCTTACTTCTTTGTATTGGGGAATAGGCATTAGAGAACCGTCGATGCGAATAGAGGGAGGAACTCCTACGATAAGATGAAGGTCGGACGCGTTTTGATTGATGGTTAAGCTTAACAGCTCCTGAATATTCATAATTTTATTCTTGTGCTACTCTTAATACTTCCTCAATGCTTGTTGTTCCCGCAATTACTTTAAGGTACCCATCCTGCATCATGGTAATCATGCCTTCAAGGACTGCTTCTTTTTCGATAGTATTGCTGTCCGGATGTTCCAAAACTAACTGGGCGATTTTTTGCGATACCGGCAACACCTCAAAAATTCCAACTCTTCCCGAGTAGCCGGTATTTTCACACTCACTACACCCCTTGCCTTTATAAAATTTTATCTCTACCATATTTTGGGGAAAAAAATTGCCCAAGATGTTTTTAGCCTGTACAACCATCTGGGCGGGTGGAACGTATGACTCTTTGCAGCTTGCGCAGATTTTTCGAACTATGCGCTGTCCAACAATGGCATTCATGGTTGAGGCAAGTAAAAAGTTTTCCGCTCCCAGATCCAAAAGCCTGGGCAGTGCTCCTGCCGCGTTTGAAGTGTGAAGCGTTGAAAAAACCAGATGGCCGGTTAAAGCTGCCTGAAGCGCCAAATCTGTTGTTTCGGTGTCTCTTATTTCTCCAACCAGAATAATGTTTGGGTCCTGCCTTAGAAAGGATCTTAAACCTGTTGCAAACGTAAGCCCAACCGCGGTATTTACCTGAACCTGATTTACCCCCTGTATTGCGTACTCTACCGGATCTTCCAAAGACATAATATTTACCCTTGGCGTATTAAGTCTGGAAAGCACCGCATAAAGAGTGGTTGTTTTACCACTGCCTGTCGGCCCGCATACTATTATAATACCGTGGGGCCGAAGTATTGCGGTTTCCAGATTCTTTAGCGCTATTCCTGCCAGGCCAAGCTCGGGGAGTGTGGGTATTCCTCCTGATTTTCGCAGCAACCTCATGACAATTTTTTCTCCATGCGAAGCAGGCAGTACTGAAATACGAAGATCAACCTCGTTTTCTCCTGCCTTAAAATTAAAACGGCCGTCTTGAGGAGTCCTGTGCTCGTCTATCTTCATTCCCGAAAGAATTTTTATTCTTGAAATGACCGCCTCTTGAACTCCCCTTGGCAGGCTCAATTTATCGTACAAAATTCCGTCTATGCGGTATCTGACTCTTACTCTATCTTCTTGAGGCTCTATGTGGATATCAGAGGCTCTGCTTGTTACTGCATACTCAAGAATTGTTGAAACAATTTTGGCAATCGGCGCTTCTTTTATGGTTTCGGCAATCTGTTTATTGTCTACGAGTACGGGTTTCTTGCTTAAATCTTCGCTTTCTTTAAGCGCTTCCCCGACATCGCCAACCAGCTCTTGTCTATACTGCGCCGAAATTGCCTGTTTTATATCGGAAGAAGAAGCGGCAAAGGTTTTAATATTGAGTCGTGTTTTTTGATTTACAAAAGAGATTGCCTCCAAATTTGCAGGGTCTGCCATGGCAATTGAAAGAGTATTTGTCTTTTCATCATACAAAAAGGGAATCAATAAGAACCGTTCAGCAACGCTTCTTGGGATAAGATTAAGGGCAACCGGAGAAAAAGTCGTAGCATTAAGCGATATAAAAGGAACACCCAAGGCCTTCGCCTTTGCTTCTGCCAATTTTTCTTCGGTAATCAGCTGTAAAGACTCCAAAACATCATCAATAGTTTTGTTTTCGCTTGCCGCTTTTATCTTTACATCTTGAGATTGTTGAACACTGATAAGTCCCTCGCCAACTAAGACGTCAAGAACAGTCTTGTCTCGAGATTCTGCTTGAGCAGGCGTAGCCATAACGCTAGTAACTCCATTTGTAGTAGGCATTAGTTCAATAGTAAAGAAAAATGAGATATAATGTCAAGGGAATCCGAAGGATTCCCGCAGACCCCGCTGAGCGGGGTCAAAAATCGCAGATTATGCAAAGCATCCTTATCACTTCCTATAATGCAAATACAAGAGAAGATTATGCGCTTCGCATATGTTCTGATCTTCACATAGACCCCTTTGACATAACCATGCTTGAGCCTAAAGAGACTAAAGCTAAAATTGGAATAGAGGATGTCCGAATTCTGCAAAAAAAGATGTTCTTAAAACCTTTTAAAAGTCCAATAAAGGCAGCTTTGATAAAAAATGCCCAAGCACTTACTATAGAAGCGCAAAACTCACTGTTAAAGCTAATTGAGGAACCACCGAATAGTACTATTATAATACTTACTGCTTCCAACAAAGATGCATTGCTAGCAACCATTCTTTCGCGTTGTAAGATTATTGAGCTTAAAGATACTGCTCCCGAGATTTCTGAAAAAGAAATCTCTCAAAATCTTAAAACTTTAATGTCTCTTTCATTGGCCGGAGCAGGGGAGAGGCTAAAACTCGCCCAAGACCTTGCGAAAAATAAAGAAGAGGCAATTATCTTTCTTGAAAAAATGACCTTGATAATTCGACAAAAGCTTATCGACGAGATTAATAATAACAATGAAGCAATCGAACAATTGAGCAATGCGTTAACTTCTTTCCAAAAAGCCCATACCGTTCTTTCAACCACCAACGCCTCCCCCCGCCTGACCCTGGAGAATCTGTTTTTAAGTTTATAATTCCGTAATCCAGAACATAAATACCATTTCGTTATATCTATTCCGATCCCAGATCGTTATCCTATAAACCTATTTCTAAACTTATAGTTTTAAATCTATGGTTCTGCAATCCAAGACAAAATACCACTTCGTTATATCTATAACGATCCCGTATCGTTATCCTATTGACGATACGGTAAATCTATGCTTTACTTTATATATGTCGCATCGAAAAACACTACTTATTACAAATGAGATTTATCATGTATATAACCGTGGTGTCGAAAAAAGACAAATATTTCTGAATAAACGAAATTATCTAAGGTTTATTGACTTAATCAATTATTATCGCTTTATAAACTGTCCCTTAAAATTCTCATATTTCAAATTATTACCATACGAACAAAGAGAAAAAATTTTTATCGAATTAGAGAGTAAGTCCAAACTATTGGTAGATGTTCTCGCTTTCTGTCTTATGCCAAATCATATTCATCTATTATTAAAACAGTTAACCGACAAAGGAATATCCAAGTTTATGGCTAAAATAACAAATGGGTTCAGTCATTATTTCAATGTACGATATAAAAGAGTAGGACATCTTTTTCAAGGAAATTTTAGCGCGGTGAGAATAGAAAACGACGAACAGCTTATTCATGTATCTCGCTATATTCATCTCAATCCCGTATCTTCTTACCTAATTGAATTTGAAAATCTTGAAGAATATGAATATTCTTCATATCCCGAATATATGGGAAAGAAATCAGGCTTTTGCAATAAAGACATTATTCTCTCTTATTTTAGAAATGACAGAAAAGTTTACAAAAAATTCCTAGAAGATCAAAAAGATTATGCCAGACAACTTGAGAATATTAAGCATCTTACTTTAGAAAAAAATGAGAGAAAATTTTAATTTTACCGGATTGTTATATCTATAACGATCCCGTATCGTTATCTTATTGACGATATGGTACAAAGATAGCGTATCTATTCCGCCTCTAAGGTGGAATCTCTAAAAGGTGGAGTCTTACGCTATACTATGGGATATTGACAAATCTTAAATTAAAACTATACTGAAAGTAGAGATGAAAAACCTTGATAAATTAGGTTACATTTTAACAATTGTTTTAACAGGTCTATTCTTGGTAGGAAACTTGGCTACTTCTAATGTTGGATTAGGCAAAAATGCTGATATAGGTCAGGCCGTAATCGCCGTAGTTCTAATCGTAATCATTAGTGGGGCTATAGCAGGCTTAATGAAAAAACCTTGGGGTAAAAAAATAACAATTGCAGCCTTAGTCTTAATGACGGCACTTCTTGCACTTAGTGGAAATGTAATACTAGCTGTGCCTTCAGCTATTTTACTAGCTCTGATATTTTTTGCTAAGTAATCTATAGGTTATTTTTCTCTTCTTTAACTATTTCACTTTTAACAATCTCTCAGTTCAACTAACTAAATACAAAAAAAAACGAAGACTCGATCGTCATTTACTATCAAGTTACTTGTCTTGAAGGTATATATGCACTAAAATATTATTTCGAGTACTGTTAGGAATTCTTCCACCTCTAAGGTGGAAACATATTGACACCTCTGGTATTTACCACTATTATAATTAAATATGCCTGGAAGAACTATCCCTTTAGTGAGTAATGAAATTTATCATATTTTTAATCGAGGGATAGCATCTCAACCTACATTTATTGACAAAAGAGACTATCAAAGAGCTCTGGATACTATTTTCTATTACCAAAATGTTAGTCCTCCTATTAAATACTCAAGATTTTTGTCTCTCTCACTACAGGAAAGAAATAATATTTTAGAGAAATTGAGAATCCAAAAAGACTTTCTGGTCGAAATTATAACCTTGTGTCTCATGCCAAACCATTTTCATTTGCTTCTGAAGCAATTAAAAGATAACGGTATTTCACGGTTTGTAGGCAATCTTACAAATAGTTATACTCGCTTCTTTAATACAAAGCGTAAACGATCTGGTCCTATTTATGAAGGTAAATTTAAGTCGGTAAGAATAGAAACAGAAGAACAATTATTACATGTCTCAAGATATATCCATCTTAATCCTTATACTGCTTTCATTGTAAAAAAATTAGAGGACTTGGAAAATTATCCATACTCGTCATTTATTGAATATACAAAAGATTCAACCACTAATTTTTATACTAAAGATATTATTCTTGGCAATTTTAAAAATAGAAAAGCATATAAGCAATTCGTATTTGATCAGGCAAACTACCAAAGGACACTAGATCAAATTAAGCATTTGATTTCAGAATAATGCTTTTTCCAAAGGTGGCGTATCTATTCCACCTCTAAGGTGGAATCTTACACCCGTATCGTTATCCTATTGACAAATCTAAGTATTGACAAAGCTCATCAAAATGTCTTATGATAAAATAATGAAAACTGCTTCAAAACGATATTCAAACCAAAAAGGCTTTTCTCCTGCTTTTATTGTTGTTGGAGTAGTAATTTTGTTGGTCATTGCTTTTGTTTTATTTTCATTTAAAAAATCTACAAGTACTGATTCTACTAATAATCAACAACCCTCTACTGTAAGTACAACACAGCCTACCAATGGTAAATTCGATAAAATAGAAACAGATAAATACATATTTTATTATCCAAAGGGTTATGTTGTAGGCACAGGAAGAGCGGAAGACGGGGATATTTTAATGTATCAAAATCCAAATACCCAACGGATATCTCCAGAAAAGATAGTTTTAAGATCAACTTCTCATAAACAATTGTCTCCTACGCCAACTTATCAAACTTGCTTGAATCAAGCAGAAAATTTCAGAGCAAAAACTGACGATCAAATAAAAGCTGAGGCAGTTGCAGGAGATGAAAAGAGTTATGGCTGCATAGTAACTATTTCTTCACCTTCTAAACAAATTGGTGGTCCAGTTGTAGTCCAAATAAAATACTTATGGTATAAAAGCGGAACCGATTATTCTATATACGAAGCGCGTGCCGCCTATTTTTCTGATAACGGAACAAGTGATCAAGCAGCAACTTTAAATGCCTCAGTAGATTTATTTACCCTCAAATAACTTCCTTATCTCTATAGCTATTACGATCCCGTATCGTAAGATAAAATAGTTTTGAGTTAAAATACCTGTAGAAATTTGGACAAAAACCTGTTATAGTAAGGTATTGTGGCTACCTCAAAATCATCTTATTCAGCAGAACATATTCAGGTATTAGAAGGTCTTGAGCCTGTTAGAAAACGTCCGGGAATGTATATCGGCTCAACCGATATAGTCGGACTCCACGAGACCCTGCGGGAAGTTATAGACAACGCGGTTGATGAAGCGCTTGGCGGATACGCGACCAATATCTGGATTTTTCTAAATAAAGACGGCAGCGCAACGGTGATTGATGACGGACGAGGCATTCCGGTTGACATCATGCCCCAGTACAAAAAATCAGCTCTTGAAATTGTAATGACTAAACTTCACGCCGGAGGAAAATTTGGCGGTTCAGCCTACAAAGTATCCGGAGGGTTGCACGGTGTCGGTGCATCGGTTGTCAACGCGCTGTCGCAGTGGCTTTATGTGGAAGTTTTGCGGAATAAAAAACTCCATAGGCAAGAATACGAAAGGGGAAAACCAAAAAGTCCGGTAAAAGAAGTTAATAAATCTAACTTTCAACTCTCCATTCTCAATTTTCAACTAAAAAGCGGCACTATTCTTACTTTTCTACCCGATACACAGATTTTTCCAGCATTTTCCGCCACAGGCGGACCAGCCTCTGGCTGGGATTTTGAAACGATCAAAAAAGCCATCAGAGAACGCGCTTATTTAGTCCCAAAGCTTTATTTTCACCTGATAGACAATCGGACAGAGGAACCCCAAGAAGCAAATTTTTATTTTGAAGGCGGGATTAAATCCCTCGTTGAAAAAATAAACGAAAATAAATCTCCCGCCCATGACACAATCTTTATCCAAAAAAAAGAGGGCGAGGTAGAGGTTGAGGCAGCACTCCAGTATAACGCGGGTTACGCGGAAAACGTGGAAAGCTATGTCAATGTTATAAATACCATAAATGGCGGAACGCATTTGACAGGTTTTAGGATGGCTCTAACGCGCGCAATAAACGACTACGGCAAAAAGGTCGGGAGCTTTAAAAACGGAGAAGATTCAATTACCGGAGACGATACAAGAGAAGGGCTAACCGCGGTCGTTTTTGTAAAAATGCCCCAGGACAAGATCCAATTTGAAGGACAAACCAAGGGAAAGCTCGGAAACTCGGAAATCCAACCGTTGGTCCAGCAAATTGTCAAAGAGGGACTTGATATGCATTTTGAAGAAAATCCTAGCAATGCAAGAAGAATTCTTGAAAAGGTATATTTGGCGGCAAAAGCCAGGCTGGCGGCAAGAGCTGCCAAAGAAGCAATTTTGAGAAAAGGCGCTTTGGAAGGCTCGTCTCTGCCGGGCAAATTGGCTGACTGCCAGGAAAAAAATCCCGAGATCTCCGAAATTTATATTGTTGAGGGAGATTCTGCAGGCGGCAGTGCAAAACAGGGAAGGGACAGGAAATTTCAGGCAATTCTGCCAATTGGCGGAAAAATTCTTAATACGGAAAGAGCAAGGCTTGATAAAATTATTGAACACGAGGAACTAAAAAATTTAATCATAGCCTTGGGTGCTGGAATTGGCGAAACAGTCAACTTTGAAAAGTTAAGATACCACAGAATTATCATTATGACGGACGCGGATGTTGACGGAGAGCATATCGAAACTCTTATTTTGACATTTTTTTACAGGCATTTACCCGACGTAATCCACAAGGGATACCTCTATGTTGCCCAACCGCCTCTTTATAAATTACAGAAGGGTAAAGAGATACGTTACGCCTATTCCGATGATGAAAAAGAAAATGTGGTAAAAGAAATGAAAAACGGCACAGGCGCAATCACCATTCAAAGGTACAAAGGTCTTGGAGAAATGAACCCCGATCAGCTCTGGGAAACCACCATGAATCCAGAAAATCGAATTTTAAAACAGATAGGAATTCAGGACGCCGAAGAAGCAGACGCTGTATTTACCATGCTCATGGGAGACGAAGTTCCGCCCAGAAAACACTTTATTCAGTCAAACGCCAAGACGGCGACGCTGGACATATAAAATAGTTTTTCGTATAATTTGCATATGAATTTATCTTTTCTTCTTAATAATGCCCTTTCAATAGGAATTGGCGCGGGCATCCTTTCTATTCTCTACGGAATTTTTTTAAGCCTTCTTGTTCTATCAAAGCCTCGGGGAGACAAAAAAATGAATGAGATTGCCGACGCTGTTTCAGAAGGCGCTTCCGCGTACTTAAAAAGACAATACAGTGTAGTTGCAATCATTGGAGTTTGATCTTTAATAGTATTATTACTTGCGTTTAATTTGCAAACTGCCGCCGGATTTGCCATTGGCGCTTTATTTTCGACAATTGCCGGAGTAATCGGCATGAATATCGCTGTCAGAAGCAATATTCGGACAGCTCAAGCTGCAAAAGAGGGATTATCCGCTGCCTTTTCTCTCGCGTTTTCGGGCGGGGCTGTTACCGGGCTTATGGTTTCGGGACTTGCGCTTCTTTCTGTTTCCGGTTTTTATCTTGTCCTTTCCTCCCTTTCAAAAACTATAGATCTGCAACCATTAATTGCGCTCGGATTTGGCGGATCGCTTATTTCTGTTTTTGCCAGACTAGGAGGAGGAATCTATACAAAAAGCGCTGATGTTGGAACAGACATGGTTGGAAAAATAGAAAAGGGGATACCGGAAGACGATCCCAGAAATCCAGGCGTAATTGCCGACTTGGTAGGCGATAATGTCGGGGATGATGCAGGAATGGCTGCAGACCTTTTTGAAACCTATGTTATAACCGCTGTTGCCGCGATGATTTTAGGGCACCTTACATTCCCAGGAAACCAAACAATTTTATTTTTCCCAATTCTTATCGGCGCTGTTTCTATTGTGGCAAGTATTATCGGCACTTGGTTCGTGAGGCTTTCAAGCAATCGCATTATGGCAGCTCTTTATCAAGGGCTGGCTGCTTCAATCATAATTGCCCTTGTCTTCTTTTATCTTCTTACCAATATGCTTTTCCCGGGCAACGTAAACTTTTTCTATTCTTTGGCAATCGGCCTTATCATTACAATTGGACTGGTTGTAATTACCGAATATTTTACTTCTAAAAAATTCAGCCCTGTCCGTACGATAGCGCAGGCCTCAACCACCGGCCATGGAACCAATGTTATCGCCGGTCTTGCGGTTTCCATGAAATCAACCTTTGCACCGATTCTTTTAATCTCATCTGGTATCTTGGCTGCGTATAGTTTGTCAGGGCTCTACGGCGTGGCAATTTCTGCCATGAGCATGCTTTCTCTGGCCGGAATTATTATTGCCATTGATGCCTTTGGACCCATCACCGATAACGCCGGCGGAATCGCCGAAATGGCTGGGATGAGTGAAAAAGTAAGAAGCATAACCGACCCTCTGGATGCGGTTGGAAATACAACAAAAGCGGTTACTAAAGCATACGCGATCGGTTCTGCCGGGCTCGCAGCCATCGTATTATTCGCAAGTTATACTCAAGAATTGGCAAAAGGCGGGGTATTGACCAGTACTGACTTTTCGCTCGCGGATCCTTACGTGCTTGTTGGTCTTTTTATTGGCGGCGCGCTTCCATACTTTTTTGGCGCTTTGGCAATGGAAGCAGTTGGCAAAACCAGCGGCGCGGTTGTAGATGAAGTCAGGCGCCAGTTTAGAGAAATCAAGGGAATCATGACAGGAAAAGCAAAGCCGGACTACGCTAAAGCCGTTGATATTGTAACAAAGGCTTCAATTAAAGCAATGATTGCGCCAGCTCTTATCCCCGTTGTAGCGCCCATCCTGGTTGGATTTTTACTTGGGCCAAAAGCGCTAGGAGGATTATTGGTTGGAAGCATTGTAACAGGGCTATTTGTCGCAATTTCTATGACAACCGGCGGGGCAGCCTGGGATAATACTAAAAAATATATCGAGGAGGGAAATTTGGGAGGCAAGGGAAGTTTTGCCCATCAGGCAGCGGTAACCGGAGATACGGTTGGGGATCCTTACAAAGATACCGCCGGTCCGGCAATCAATCCAATGATAAAAGTGTTAAATATAGTTGCGTTGTTAATTGCCTCTTTTCTGATATAAAAAGCGAGGGGTGGCAGAAGTTTAAGGGCTCCCGACAGCGCGGACGCGTTCGGTTCCGAAGGAGAGACTAGCGGAGCACTGGCGGGAAAAGAACTTCTGACAGGACCCCGAGCTTTAATTTCTAATTATGAACATTGGAAAACTGCTAAAAACCGATATAACAACCGAAATGAAGAAAGCGTACCTTGATTACGCGATGTCTGTTATTGTGTCGCGCGCTCTTCCGGATGTTAGGGACGGATTAAAACCAGTCCATAGGCGAATTCTTTTTGCGATGCACGAAATGGGTCTAACACATAGCGCAAAATACTCAAAAAGCGCCAAGATTGTTGGAGAAGTAATGGGAAAATACCACCCTCACGGAGACATGCCAATTTATGACGCATTAGTTCGGCTTGCTCAAAACTTTTCCATGCGCTATCCATTAGTTGACGGGCAGGGAAATTTTGGCTCCATGGATGGAGACCCCGCGGCTGCCATGCGTTATACCGAAGCAAGGCTTTCGGCAATAACCGCGGAGATGCTTATTGATATTGACAAAGAAACCGTTTCCCACATCACAAATTTTGATAATACCCTTGAAGAACCCGTGTTTTTGCCCGCGAAACTTCCTAATTTGCTTTTGATGGGATCCGAAGGAATCGCGGTTGGCATGGCAACGAAGATTCCGCCTCATAATCTTTCCGAGGTCATTGATGCGATAGTGTTTATGATAGACAGAACTAAATTCCCTTCAGAGAATGGAAAAATAACTTCCGATGTAACTGTTGATGAACTATTAAACTTTATAAAGGGCCCTGATTTTCCAACCGCGGGCGCGATTTATGATATAAGCGAAATAAAAAATGTTTACACAACCGGCAAAGGAAGAATCATTATAAGAGGTAGAGCGGAAATAGAGGACATCGGGCAGGGAAAGTCAGCAATTATAATTACCGAACTGCCATATCAAGTCAATAAAGCCCTGCTGGTTGCCAGAATCGCGGATTTGGCAAAAGAGAAAAAGATTGAAGGGATATCTGATCTTCGGGACGAATCCGATAGAAGAGGCCTTCGGGTTGTAATTGAATTAAAAAGAGACACAATTCCCAAAAGAATTCTTAATAATTTGTTTAAACACACCAGTCTTCAAACTACATTTTCCGCAAATATTGTGGCGCTCGTTGATGGAACTCCCCAAACGCTTAATCTTAAAACCATTCTCGAAGAATATCTTAAGCACCGTTTCTCTGTTATAACCAAACGCTCCGAATTTGAATTAAGACAGGCAAAAGACCGGCTCCATATATTAGAAGGTTTAAGAATCGCGGTTGATAATATTGACGCTGTTATAAAAACAATCAGAGCCTCAAAAACGCAAGAAGAGGCAAAGAAAAACTTAATGGAGAAGTTCAAGCTAACCGATATTCAGGCAACCGCGATCCTGGACATGCAACTGCGGCGCCTGGCAGCGCTGGAACGCCAAAAGATCGAAGACGAATACGAAATGCTAAAAGAAACAATTGAATATCTGGAAAATCTGCTCACGCACCCCAAAAAAATCTTAAGCGTCATTAAGGAGGAGCTTTTACATCTTAAGGAAAAATACAAAGATGAAAGAAGAACCAAGGTTTATAAGGGTAAGATAGGTGAGTTCTCCGAGGAAGATTTAATCCCCAACGAACCAACGGTTATAACTTTAACAACAACCGGATATATCAAGAGACAATCACTAACCAGTTTTAAAATCCAACATCGCGGAGGAAAAGGCATTAAGGGAATGACCACCAAAGAAGAAGACGGCATTTTCCATATCCATTACGCCCAAACCCACGATAACATTCTCTTTTTTACCAACAAAGGTAAGGTCTACCAACTTCGAGCTTATGAATTAACAGAAAGCAGTAGAACCAGCAAAGGAACAGCCATGGTTAATGTCTTAAATGTTGAACAAGGAGAAAAGGTTGAATCTCTTATTGCCTACCGCGGAAGCTCAAACTCTCAACTCGTATTCTTATCTACAAAAAAAGGCACGGTGAAAAAAACCGCGCTTTCCGAATTTGAAAATATAAGACGAAACGGCATTGCCGCGATTAAACTCGAAAAAGAAGACGAACTTGTCTGGAGCAGACTAACAGACGGAACCCAGGATGTAATTCTTACAAGCAAAGATGGGAAGGCAATAAGATTTTCGGAAAAATCAGTCCGGCCGTTGGGAAGAAGCACCATGGGAGTAAGAGGCATAAGGCTTGGTAATGACGACAGGGTTATCGGCATGGACGTTGTCGCAAAAGACGACAAGCCGGACGTTTTAGTTATTATGGAAAAAGGGCTTGGAAAAAAGACATCCGCTAATCTTTTCCGCGGACAAACGAGGGGAGGTAAAGGGATGAAATTGGCAAGAGTAACTGCAAAAACAGGCAAAGTGGTTTTTGCCCAAGTAATTCCGCCAAACTGTAAAGAGGTTATCATCACTTCAAAACGGGGACAGGTGGTAAAAATTGGAATCCAATCTATCCCAAGGCTTAATCGAGACACCCAGGGAGTTATTCTTATGCGATTTTCAGGCACAACAGATATGATTGCCTCCGCAACGTGTATTGAGGAGTAGTAATGTCATTCTGAATGCAGTGAAGAATCTATCCTGAACTGACATTATAGAAAATATGAGAGTTGATGGCAAAACAATCGCACAGGAAATTTTAGAAAGTCTCTCAAGGCAAGTTATTCTTCTCAAACAAAAAAATATCACCCCTCATCTTGCCATTATTCTTATCGGCAATGACCCCGCATCAATTGCCTATGTCAAGCAGAAAATTTTAAAGGCAAACAAAGTCGGAATAAAAACCACTTTATTGAATCATGAATCAAGAATTAAGCCTTCGCCCCGAGCTCAGGCCGAGGGGAATCAAGAATTAGTAGAAACAATCGAACAATTGAACAATGACAACAACATTCACGGCATCATAATTCAACGGCCTCTCCCTCTTCATATAAATTCTGAATTGATTGATAGAGCGATTGATCCCCAGAAAGACGTGGACGCTTTTAACTCTAAAGCCAAATTTGATTCTCCAATCTCAATGGCAATTTTGGCAATTTTAGAACACGTTTTTGAGCGAAGGGGTGACACGAGTGAAGGGCTCCCGACAGCGCGCACGCGTTATCCCAAAAGGATACTAGCGGAGCACTGGCGGGATGAACGAGTGGCAGGACCCCAAGCGGAATTTATTAATTGGCTAAACGCAAAAAAAATTGCAGTGATTGGAAAAGGCGAAACCGGCGGAAGACCAGTTATCAAAACACTCAAAAAATTAGGGGTCAAACCCATCATTGTTGACAGTAAAACTCAAAACTCAAAATTCAAAACTCAAGAAGCCGATATAATCATTTCGGCAGTTGGAAAACCAAAAATTCTGAACTCATCTTCAATTAAAAAAGGAGCTATACTTATCAGTATTGGTTTGCATAAGGGAGCTGATGGAAAACTGCACGGAGATTATGAAGAAGACGAAATAAAAAACACCGCTTCTTTTTATACTCCAACCCCGGGCGGCGTTGGTCCAGTCAACGTCTCCATGCTCCTTAAAAATGTAGTACATTCTGCTGAAAGTTTTAGGTGTTGACAAAAAAAATTGTTTTGACTATAGTATACTCCCAGAGTTATAAAAACTCTGTTTTTTTATGACCACTCTCTCCAGCCCCCAAAAGATCAACGGCAAATTCAAAGGGAAAGACATCCTTGACGCTAATCAATTCTCAAAACGCGACATTAAAATTATCTTTGACAAAACAGATAAAATGAAAAAAGCTGTCCTTAAAAAAGGCGGATTAAAACTTTTAGAACACAAGGTTTTGGCTCCGCTATTTTTTGAGCCATCGAGCAGAACATTTAGCTCTTTTTCTGCGGCAATGCAACGGCTTGGCGGAAGCGTTATACCGCTTCCTAATATGGCAAACACATCTGTTGCAAAAGGGGAATCGCTTGAAGATACCATAAAAGTTTTTGCATCCTACAGCGATATACTAGTTATCAGACACCCGGAACAAGGAAAAGTTTTACACGCAGCGGATATAACTTCTGTTCCTGTAATTAACGCCGGCGATGGCATAGGCGAACACCCCACTCAAGCCTTGTACGATCTGTATACAATTAACGAGTCCCTTAAGAAAGTGAGCGGTCTTAACGTCGTCTTCTTTGGCGAACTCGGGCGCTACCGGCCTGTAAATTCTCTTGCAAAACTTCTAGCCCTTTACAAAAATAAAATAACATTCGTTTCTCCTCCCCAGGGGAAAGTACAAACCGCAATTATTGATTATTTAAAAGCAAGAGATATAGAATTCTCCGAAACAGAAACGATTGATAAGGTAATTGGTAATTGCGATGTTTTGTATGTAACCAGAGTGAAAAAAGAATTTATGAGCGAGGCGCTCTATAAAAAGATTCAAGGAAAATATGTTGTTAACAAAAAACTTCTGCAAAAAATGAAAAAGAAAAGTCTAATTATGCATGCCCTGCCAAGAATTGATGAAATAGCAACAGAGGTAGATGATGATCCGCGATCAATCTATTTAAAATCACAGGTAATAAACGGCATGTATGTTAGGATGGCTCTTCTGGCGCTGGTACTGGGAAAAATCTAGCATTCGTGTCATTCCGAATTTATTTCGGAATCCCGTTTCATTAATAACGAGATCCTGAACCGAGTTCAGGATGACAAAAAAACATGAAAGGCAAGCTAATACTCGAGGATAAAACAACAATAGAAGGAGAGCCATTCGGCTCTCCTAAAAGTATTTCTGGCGAAGTTGTTTTTTCAACCGGAATGGTTGGCTATCCGGAAAGCTTTACCGATCCGTCTTACGCCGGACAAATTTTAGTACTGACCTATCCGCTCATTGGCAACTACGGCGTCCCTGATAAACAATACTTTGAATCAAACAAAATACAAATAAAAGGGCTTATTGTTTCAAATTATATTGATACGCCTTCGCATTTTCAAAGCAAAAGAACTCTTGCTCAATGGCTAATTGATGAACAAATTCCTGCTCTTGAAGTAAAAGACACCCGTCTTCTCACCCAAAAGCTCCGGACCAAAGGAACCATGCTGGGAAAGATCATCGTAGGAAGTCGAAAGGTCGACATTGACTGGTATGATCCGAACAAAGAAAATCTGGTTGAGAAAGTTTCAACAAAGGTTTCTAGCTATTTAACCCCAGGGGTTAACAAGGTAGAAACCCAAGGAAAATCAAAAACCGTTCTTCTTATTGACTGCGGAGCAAAAAGAAATATCGCGCGCTGTTTGCTCAAAAGAGAAGTTAAAGTGATTACTGTTCCTTGGGATTTTGACCCGTTTACCCACAATGTCATCCTAAACGAAGTGAAGGATCTCGGAGATTCTTCCCCCGCTAAGCGGGGTCAGAATGACAAGAGAGTATTTGATGGAATCGTGATCTCAAACGGGCCGGGCGATCCGAAAATGGCGGATAAAACCATAGAAATAATAAAAAAAGCGCTTGATAAAAAAATTCCAACGCTGGGAATCTGTCTTGGACACCAGCTGTTAGCCCTTGCGGCAGGAGGGGATACAGGAAAACTTAAGTATGGCCACCGAAGCCAAAACCAGCCGTGTTTACTTAACGGAACACCTCGATGCTTCATCACAACCCAAAACCACGGCTTTACTGTAACTAAAATCCCATATGGATTTAAACCCTGGTTTACCAACGCGAACGACGGAACAAATGAAGGGCTAATTCATAAAAACATGCCTTTTATGTCTGTCCAATTTCACCCGGAAGCAACCCCCGGACCAATGGATACGGAGTGGATTTTTGATTACTTTTTAGAACGTATTGGTTTGTCATTCTGACCCCGAGCGAAGTCGAGGGGGAAGAATCTTTTATGAAACATTACTACGTTTACATCTTAACCAATAAAACAAATGCTGTACTTTATACAGGAGTGACTAATCACATAATTCGAAGAGTGCATGAACACAGGAATGGGTTTATTGATGGTTTTACAAAAAAATATAAGACTACAAAATTGGTCTATGTTGAGAGTTTTAACAATCCGAAAGAAGCCATTGCCGTCGAAAAAAAAATTAAGGGCTGGATAAGGAGTAAGAAGGTAGAATTAATACAATCGAAGAATCCCAAATGGAAAGATCTCCTACCCTTCATTGAAGAACCATTATCTATTCTAGGAAACAACCTTAATACTAAAATGTACTATAAAAAACGCGCTAAAGAGTACGAAGCGGTTTATTATAGAAATGATCCAGTAAGACAAGGTGAGCAGAGAAAAATTGCTAAAGCCTTACAATTAGTATTGAAGGGAAAAGACGTGCTTGAGGTAGCATGCGGTACTGGCTATTGGACACAATTTCTATCGAGAACTGCAAAAAGTGTTTACGCTACCGATATCGTGGAAGAGGCGTTGGAGATTGCCAAAACGAAGAAGTACGTTTGTCCAATTCAATTTTCTATAGAGGATGCCTACAAGCTTTCGTTCTCTGATGGCACATTTGATGGAGGACTTGCAAATTTTTGGTTTTCTCACATACCAAAGTCAAGAATCAATACTTTTTTAAAAGAATTTCATAGGGTTCTTAAAAAGGGTTCCTCTGTATTCATAACGGATAACGTATTGGTAAAAAGTATTGGAGGAAAGTTAGTCAAAAAACCTAATGACGAAAACACGTATAAGCTACGCGAGCTAAAAGATGGAGAGCAATTCTTAGTACTAAAAAATTATTATTCTAAAGAAAATCTCTTACGTATCTTTAAAGAGCATGTAAAAAACCTCTCGCCTAGAAATATTTTCTACAGAAAATGTTTTTGGCATATAACGTATACAATTAATTAAGAGATCCTTCGTCTCGCCTTCGGCGGACTCAGGATGACATGACGGATAGGTATGAAAAATGTTAAAAAGGTTTTAGTTTTAGGGAGCGGTGCTTTAAAAATTGGCGAGGCGGGGGAGTTTGATTATTCAGGCTCTCAAGCAATAAAAGCTTTAAAAGAAGAAGGGATAAAAACAGTTTTGGTGAATCCCAACATCGCGACCATTCAAACCTCAAAGTTTTTAGCAGACGCTGTTTATTTTTTGCCGGTTACCGAGTTTTTCGTTGAAAAGGTGATTCAGAAAGAAAAGCCTGATGGAATCCTGCTTTCTTTTGGGGGACAGACAGCTCTAAATTGTGGAATATCGCTCTATAAAAAAGGTGTATTGAAAAAAAACAATGTTTCCATTCTCGGTAGCTCGATAAATGCCATTATTCTAACCGAAGACAGGGGTAAATTCGCAAAGCACTTAAATTCAATAGGAATACCAACGCCCAAAAGCCACATTGCAAAAACAATAAAGCAGGCAGAACAAATTGCAAAATCGCTTGAATTTCCGGTAATGGTCCGTTCGGGTTTTTCACTTGGAGGACAGGGATCTGGCATTGCGAAAAATGTTAAAGAATTGGAATTAATCAGTAAATATGCCCTGTCTTTTTCTCCTCAAATTCTGATTGAGCAATACCTGCACCATTATAAAGAAATTGAATACGAGGTAGTCAGAGATAAATACGATAACTGCATCACTGTTTGCAATATGGAAAATATGGATCCGATGGGAATCCATACAGGAGAATCAATTGTGGTTGCGCCAAGCCAAACTCTGACAAATCTTGAATACCATACGCTTCGTAATACTGCAATTAAAATTGTAAGAAGTTTAAAAATAGTAGGGGAGTGCAATGTTCAATTCGCCCTGA
>Ga0209515_10004666_pt1 | contig 18354 bp, 18 predicted proteins | sample Subgroupgradi54m_FD_187454 | JGI IMG/M metagenome (GOLD analysis project Ga0209515, IMG submission 187454) | Subsurface groundwater microbial communities from S. Glens Falls, New York, USA - GMW60B uncontaminated upgradient, 5.4 m (SPAdes)... ...
ATCTAGGATGTCGCGCACCTGCGGCTGCGGATCCGTGAACTGCGTCACCGCGCGCTTCGCGTCCGAGCCGACGTCGCGCGTGAAGTAGTTCGGCGCCTCCTTCTGCGTCTCGTAGCGCGTCAGGAACTTCGTCATCTCGTCGTTCAGCGGCGCGACGAACGACTCGAGCGATTCGGCGGAGGAGCGGAAGATCCGTTCAGTCTTGAGCGTCTTGATGTTCAGCTTGTCGAGGAATGGGCGATCGCCCTCGGCCGACGCGCCCTGGCCCGCGACGTAGATGTAGTCGCCGGTCTGGACGATCGAACCGCCGCCGGCGCCCCCACGTCCGCCGCCACCGCCACCGGCGGTTGTCCCTGTGTCGCGCCTGCTGACGGGCGATCCCGGGTCGTCGTACGCCGCATCCTGTTTGCGATCCCACACCTTCCGCGGCGCGGCGCCCGGCTCCATGATCCAGCTGCGTGTGCGGCGCGAGGCGCGATCGTTCTCGGTCAGCAGCGCGATGCCGCTGTCGGTGTAGTTGATGCCGCCGTAGCGCCATGCTGTCTTCGCGACGTCAACCGGCTGGCCCGAGAACGGCGCCGCGAGCGACACGACTTTGTCGCGGAACGGCACCTTGTTCTTGAGATCGCCCTCGTCCAGCGCTTCGACCCAGAGGATCGTCGCCGGCTGATCGGCGCGCCAGCGGTAGCCGCGCGGGCCCGGCTCGACGCCGGTGAGCGTGGTGCCTTCGCGCGACGGCTGGTCCGCGATCTTCTTCGCAACCTCGCCCGTGCGCGTCCAGATCTCCACGTCCTGGGGGAAACCGCTCATCGGCACGGTGTGGGAGAACGGCTTTTTGATCCGCGTGAGCAACACGTACTGCCCACCCGGCGACGGCGTGACGCTGCCGAAGACCGCCGGCTTGCCGATCGCGGTCTTTGCGCCCGTGGCGGTGTTGATCGCGGCGAGCTGGCTCGTGAAGTAGTAGTCGAACAGCCCATCGTCGTACGCGCTCTTCAGGAGATCTTCGTAGGTTGGCGCGGGCGCCGCCTTCCCGTAGTTCTCGTGGACGTTGGGTCCGGGCGGCACGGTTGGCTCGACCGGCGCGAGCCCGCGGCCCGCCGGAACGAGCTCGCACACCATCGTCACGTTGTCGCGCAGCCAGTCGCAGGGATCGCCGGTCGTTGCGTTGATCCGATCCGCGCCGGTGACGACGGCCCTGGCGGCGCCGGTCATGCCGTCGGCGACCCACAGCTCGATCGCATTGTCTTTCGTGTTGAGGAACGACAGGTGCGAGCCGTCGGGCGAGAACTTCACGTGCGAGATGCGCGCTTGCGGCGGCATCGTGACGCTTGCCTCGGCGCCGCCGTTAATCTTCTTCAACGTGATCGCGTAGATGCCGGTGCCCGGCAAGCCGGAGGCGCGGTGCGGACCGTTGGTCTTCGGGTTCACGCGCGAGCCGGCCAGACGGTACATCGGCTGCGAGAGCTCGGTGATCGTCGGATAAGTCCGCGCCTTCGTCAGCGCCACCACCTGCTTGTTCGGGCTGAGCATGGTCTGCGGCAGCGGTTCGGCGTCGAACGCGTCGACGATCGTCTTCGGCGGCAGCACGTACTTCGGCGGATCGGACGCGGTGGGCACCTTCGCGGCAACATCCTGAGCGAGTCGTGCCTCGACGACGCTCGGCACGATCCTGAGCGCGTCGAAGGGTCGAAGGGCCAGCGCGGGCGCGAGCATCAATGCGAAGAGAACAATCGCGCGGAACGGGCGAGTACACATAAGTCGCTCCTGACTGCGGATTGTAACTCCGGGCCTCAGCCGGCGCCCGGGATAGATTGGAGAGAGCGGATGATGATCCGGGCCGGGTGGGAGGGGGACCGGCGGGCCGCGACGGCCAGCCGGTGCCGGGGGCCTGGGGCAGACAGGCTGAATTCCCAGGCCTGCGGGTCGACATCGGCCGGCGCGCTCAAGCGGACGCCGCCGTCGCGATCGACCGCGAACGCGAGGCGATTCAACGACAACGCCATGCCGACACCGAGCGCCTTCGCGAGCGCCTCTTTCAGCGTCCAGAGGTCGAAGAAACGATCGCGCCGGGCCTCGGAGTCGAGCTGCACGAGGTGCGCGGTTTCGGCGGGCGCGAAGAAGCGCGCCGCGATGCCGGCGGTGTCCACATCGCGATCGACGCACTCCACGTCGACGCCGACGTCAGCGTCTGCCGTCACCGCGCACGCGACCATGCCGCGGGTGTGAGACAGGCTGAACGAGGCGCGGAAGCCGCCCTCGTCGATCAGGAGCGGCTTGCCATTCGCGTTCTTGTCGAAGCGCCAGCGCTCGGGTGCGCGGTCGCTGTAGCGCGAGAGCGTGGTCCGCAGCAACGCGTGCGCGGCGGCGTAGTCGCGCGCGTCGCGCGCGAAATGGAATCGCCGGTACTGCACGCGCTCCTCGTCCGACAGCACAGCCACGGCGGCGGCGATTGCCGCTTCGTCGAGCGCCTCAGTGGGGCGGAACCAGATATGAATGTCGTGCGGCGGCACAAAGAAGAAAGCCTGATCAGTTAGCTTAGCGCTCCGAGAGGTCCGAACATTGTGACTATAGTGACTATTATAATCAAATTAACTACAATAACTGACGAGGGTCAGCATGAAGGAATCGAAGAGCCGTATCACCATCGCTGATTTTCGCAGGCGACGAGGCGAGCAGGGCGAGACCGCGTCGGTGACCGCGACGGACGCCAAGAGAGATTTTGGCGGCGTGCTCGACCGAGTCATGCGCGGCGGTGCCGTGGTGATCACCAAACACGACACACCGAGGGCGGTGCTCATCTCGGTGGACGAGTTTGACGCACTCTCGCGGGCCGGCGAAACCATGCTCGATACCTTGAGCGAACAATTCGATGCCATGTTCGAACGGATGCAGACGCCCAAGGCACGCGCCGGCATGAAGGCCGCGTTCGACGCATCGCCCAAACAGTTGGGCAGGGCGGCGGTCGCGGCCGCGCGGAAGCGTGGCTGACCCGGCTCAAGCTCCCTGCATCTACGTCCTCGCGGGCACGAACGGCGCCGGAAAGAGCAGCATCGGTGGCGCCATGCTCGTGCAGCAGGGTGCTACCTATTTCAACCCCGATGTAGCCGCGGGTGGAGTTCTCGCCGCCAATCCCGGAATCACCCAACCCGAAGCGAACAGTGCGGCTTGGCACGAAGGCAGGCGTTTGCTGGAACGCGCGATCACCGAGCACCGCGACTTTGCGTTCGAGACGACGCTCGGGGGCCGCACGATCCTCGCGTTGCTGGAGCGGGCGCTCTCAGAGGGGATCGAGGTTCGTGTCTGGTACGTGGGCCTCATCAGCCCGGAGCTTCACATCGCGCGGGTGCGCGCCCGCGTCGGGCGAGGTGGACACGATATTCCGGAAGAGACGATCCGCGAGCGGTACGATCGCAGTCGCCTCAAGGTGATCCAGTTGCTGCCGAAGCTGACCGAGCTTCGCGTGTACGACAACAGCAAGGACGCCGATCCGATCGCCGGCGCCGCGCCGGAGCCGACGCTGATTCTTCATTGCACACGTGGAGCCACGGTGAGCACGTGCGCCATGAGCCTTGTGCCCGACTGGGCCAAGCCGATCCTTGTGACCGCGATGAGACGCGCAGGAGTGAGCTGACTCTCGCTCAGTGCTTGCCGGCGGTCGAGAACGAATCCCTACTGCTCGAGACACCGCATGATCACGCGTTCGACGATGGGATCCATGTCGCGCGTGATCTCGGAGGGCGCGACCGATGTGTGCTCCGTGATCTTCGTTCCCTCCGTTTACCCGGGCAGGATCGAGAACCGGCGGCGGCGTCCCGGACGGTACACCGAGAAGTGACGCCGATCGAGCGTGAAGATGCGCGTGAGATCTTCGCGTTCGGCGACCCGCACCAGCGCCGCGTCGGCGAGGTCCATCGGCAGGTCGCGGTACTGCTCCATCAACCCGCGCATGCGCGGCGCATCGGCTTCGTCGAGCGACGCGAGGGTCAGCCCGTCGGTTTCCACGCGGCTCCAGAGGGCCTTCTGACCGCGCCACGACGGCCCCAAGAGGTACATGGCCTCGGTGAATGCTGGCCAGACCGTGACCAGCGGATCGCGGAGCGTTCTGAGGGTCTCGACGCAGGCCGCGTGATGCGGATCGCTCTGGTCGAGAATTGCCACGAGCGGGCCGGCGTCAACGAGGACGGCGCGCACGGGCTTTCTCACGGACAATCGTCGTGAAGCGCTCGCCAGTTGTTCGCTTCCGCTCGCGCGCGGGAGTGCGGACCTCGACACTCGCCTTGCCGACGCCTGTCGCACCGATGCGGACAACACCAATGACGTCGAGCCAGGCGTCATACGGGCGTCCAGCACCTGCGTTGCCGCCGTTGGTGGCGGTGTAGTGCTCCAGCGCGTCGCGGACGACATCCGATCGCGTCTGGCGGCGTCGGCGGGCCAAGGCGTTCACCGCGCGCTCCGTGCGCGCACTCAACCGGACGTTCATCGGCATGACAGACCCTCAGTAATACAAATAAGTATTACACCGGTAGGTCCGGGGGTCTAGTAAGTCAGGTGGGTCACTCCTCGAGTTCCATCCGGCAAGGGTGTGAGGACTCACTTTCGACAGGTCCAGCCCATCCCGCCTACTTCTTCGCAGGAGCCGCGGCCGTCGATTCCTGGTGGAAAACCGCCATCCACGTGCCGCCGTGGTTCGCCCACGTGGTCGTGGCGTAGACGACGGGTGGGAACGGCTGGCCCATCATCGAGCCTTTCTCGTCGAGCTTGTAGGTAACGAGCGCGGCGTTTGCGTCGATCATGACCACCTTCATGTCCGACGTCTTGAAGGTGTCGAACATGAAGTTCGCCTTCGGATCGCCGACCGTTTTCATGAAGTCGTCGAAGGTCATGAACCCGTTCTCGTCAACCGACCACGAGCCGGGCATGACGAACTTCTTGAACCCGGTGAGGTCCTTCTTCTGGAGCGCCTCGAGCATCACCTGTTCGTGGTGCATCAGCGTGTCGCCCACCATGTTCTTGCCCGCCATCGGTTTGGCCGGCATCTTCTTTTCTGCCTGCGCGAACGCCAGCGCCGTCGTCATCACCACAGCCGTCAGAACCGTCAGGATTGTGTTTTTCATGTCTGGACCTACGTGCCACGGTCCCGTTTGGATTTCAGAAGCGGGTTCGAAACCGCGCGTCAACCGCGGAACTTGCGGAGATTGAAAAACCGGCTCTGCGTGATCAAGGCTTCGGCCCAAACACGTCGTCGATCGTCATCACCTTGACCGGGCCAAGGTTGAGGGCGCGGACACCCGGCTCGATCACCTTCAGATCGCCGACCACGACGACGGCGAGATGGTCGGGCTTGATGTACTTCTGCGCGACGCGCTGGACGTCGGCGCCGGTGACGGCTTGGATGTTCTGCACGTACTTGGCGAAGTAGTCGTCCTGCAGCTTGTAGACCAGCGCGTCTTCGAGGCGCCGCGAAATGTCGCTGGTGGCTTCGAACGCGCTCGGGAAGCGCAGCGACACGTAGTTCTTTGCGCGCGCGAGTTCGTCGGCCGGCACCGGCTTCAGAATCGCGTTCAGCTCGTTGAAGAATTCCTTCAGCGCTTCGGCCGTCTTGTCGGTTTGCACGCCGGCGGCGGCGAAGAACGGCCCAGCCTCACCGCGCATGTCGAACGACGAGCTGGCGCCGTACGCATAACCGTGCACCTCGCGCAGGTTGTTGTTCAGGCGCGACGAGAACGACCCGCCGAGGATGGTGTTCATCACCTGAATCGGGAAGTAGTCCGTCGTCGACCGCGGCACGCCGATGCGGCCGATGCGGATCTGCGACTGCGGCGCGCCGGGCTTGCCGACGAGATACACCTGCCGCGCCGGCGGTTCGTCCACCGCGGGAAGCTTTTCCGTGGCCGCCGCGCCCGACGCCTTCCACGCACCGAAGCTCTTCTCGAACAGCGGCATCACGTTGTCGGCGGTGATGTCGCCGACCGCGAGCAACACCGCGTGCTCCGGCCGGAACGCGCTCGTGTAGAAGCCGCGCAGATCCTCGGACGTGAACGTTTTGATGGTTTCGGCCGTGCCCATCTGCGGCGTGCCGTAGCGGTGTCCCTTGCCGTAGAGGATGCGCGAAAAAGCGACAGAGGAAATTGTCGGCGGATCGTCGCGGTCCTGCAGCAGGCTGGTGAGGCGCTGCTTGCGCTGACGTTCGAGCTCGTCCTTCGGAAACGTTGGCCTCAGCGCGACGTCGGCCATGATCGATAACGCGCCGGCGAGGCGCGCCACCGGCACGTGCAGGCGGACGGCCGACAAGTCCGACGTGGTGGCCGCGCCGAGGTCGGCGCCGAGGTAGTCGATCGCGTCCGCGATTTCGAGCGCGGATCGCGACCCAGCGCCTTCCTCGAGCATGACCGCCGCGAGGCTCGCGGCGCCGTACTTGCCTGGCGGATCGTTGGCCGTGCCGCTGAACACCACGAGGTTGACCTGCGCGACCGGCACATCGTGCAGCTCGACGATCCACACCGGCAGGCCATTGGACAGCTTCTGCTTCTGGATCGTCGGCAGGTGCAGCGCCGGCGGCGGCCCCGGCTGCGGCGGATGCGAGCGATCGGGCGCCTGCTGCGCAAAAACTGCGACAGACGCGCACACGGCGGTGGCAATAACAACCAACCCTTGTTTTTGCATCAAAACTCCGACACTAAACTCCGACACCAAACTCCGACACAAAACTCCGACACGTCGGGCCATCTCTACGGTTTCTTCTCTTTCTCTGGCTCCACCGTCAACTCCACCCGCTTGTCGAGCGGCAGAAACTGCGCGGCGGCGGCGCGGATGTCGCCGATCGACAGCGCGCGGTATCGCGCGAGATCTTCGTTGAACCAGTCCGGGTCGCCCGTGTAGGTGTAGTACGCGTTCAACTGATCGGCCTTTCCGCCGAAGCCGCCGACACGCTCCATGCGGTTGTAGAACGACGACTCGATCTGGTTCACCGAGCGCTCCAGCTCGTGCGCATCCGGCGCCTCGCGCTGCAGCTTCTGGATTTCCTCGTCGATCACCTTCTGCAGCTCGGCCACGGTGTGCCCGGGCCGTGGCGTGGCGACGATCTGGAACGACGAGGACAGCGCGGCGGACGCCTGGAACGCGCTGACGTCCTGCGCGATCTGCATGTCGTACACCAGCCGCTTGAACAGCCGCGAGTTCTTGCCGCCGGCCAGGATGTCGGCCACCATGTCGAGTGCCGCGTCGCCCGGCTCGAAGTGCCGGGGCGTCAGCCACGCGAGAAACAGGCGCGGCAGCTGCACGCGGTCCGTGATCGTGTTCTTCTGCACGCCCTTGAGCACGGCGCCCGGAATCGTCATCGGCTCGGGCGCGGTCGCCGCCTTCACGTCGCCGAACCATTTCTCGATGAGCGTTCGCGCCGCGCCAGCCTCGAGATCCCCGGCGACCACCAAGCTCGCGTTCGACGGCGCGTAGTTCTTCCTGAAGAACGCCACCACATCGTCGTAGCTCGCCGCGGAGAGATCGTCCATGTAGCCGATGACCGGCCAGTGGTACGGATGGCCTTCCGCGTAGAGCATCTCGCCGAGCACCACCTGCGCCATGCCGTACGGCTGATTCTCCACCGATTGGCGCCGCTCGTTCTTGACGACGTCGCGCTGCAGGTCGACGGTTTTCGGCGTCATCGAGTCGAGCAGATGGCCCATGCGATCGGACTCGAGGAACAGGGCGAGCTCGAGGGAATTGGCCGGCACGTTGATCCAGTAGTTCGTGCGATCGTTTTCGGTCGAGCCGTTGTTGTCGCCGCCGGCGGCTTCGAGCCACTGGTCGAACTCGCCCGGCTTCACGTGGCCCGAGCCCATGAACATCAGGTGCTCGAAGAGGTGCGCGAACCCCGTGCGTTTGGGGAGCTCGCGGGCGGAACCGACGTGGTACCACATGTTGACGCTGACCATCGGCACGCTGTGATCCTCGTGGAGGATCACGTGCAGCCCGTTGGGCAGCGTGAACTGCGTGTACTGCAGTTCGATTTTCGGCGGAACGGACGGCGTCTGCGCGGCGGCGGGCGCCGCGAGCGCGAGGACGAACAACAGAGCAGCGCGCTTCATCTCGCGATTCTACCCCTCCGGGGCACAGAGAGACTATGAGCGGGCCGCTGCAGGTAAGCTCCTCGGAGTTCAAAAGCCGAAGGAGGCTGAAATGACTGCAACGACCCGCCCAGAGTTCCGTAGTGTAAGCGAGCCGACGTTGTATGTGGCGTTCGAGTTGAGTGCGAAGCAGTGGAAGCTGGCGATGACGTCTGGATTCGGTGTCGACCCATGGTTGCGGACGGTGACGGCGGGCGATCTGCGCGGGGTGGAGCGGGCGATCCAGCAGGCGCGGACGCGGTTCCGCGTGGCGCCGGCCGCCGCGGTGGTGAGCTGCTACGAGGCCGGGCGTGACGGCTTCTGGATTCATCGGGCGCTGACGCAGATGGGGATGACCAACCGGGTCGTCGATTCGGCGAGCATCGAAGTCAATCGCCGGGCCCGGCGGGCCAAAACGGATCGGCTCGATGCCTTGAAATTGGTGCGGATGCTCGTGCGCGTGTGTGGCGGTGAGCGCGGGGTCTGGAGCGACGTGCGCGTGCCGAGTCTGGCGGATGAAGCGGCGCGCCACGTCAGTCGCGAGCGCACGGCGGTGATCCAGGAGCAGACGCGGTTGATCAACCAGATGCGGAGTTGGCTGGCCACGTGGGGCTGTGCGCTGCCCTCCCGTCGCCCGACCGCCTGGTGGACGCACCTCCGAGACTGGGCGGGCGCGCTGCTGGCGGACGCGGTGCAGACGCGCCTCGCGCGGACGGAGGCCCGTCTCACGGTCGTCGAAGCGCAGGTCGCGGAACTCGACGCCCAGCAGCGAGCGGTGATGAAGGCCGCACCGGCCGACAGTGCCTTGCACCGTTTGGTGCAATTGAAGGGGGTCGCGACGACCGGCGCGTCGGTGTTGATCGACGAAGGGTTGGTCTGGCGCGCCTTCCGGAATCGCCGCGAGATTGGCGGCCTGCTGGGCTTCGCGCCGACGCCCTATCAAAGTGGCGACGTCGCGCACGAGCAAGGGATCAGTCGCGCCGGCAATGATCGCCTGCAAGCGATCAGCATTCAGCTGGCCTGGAATTGGGTGCGCTGGCAACCGACCAGCGCGCTCACGCAGTGGTATCGGGAGCGATTCGCGGGCGGGGGCAAGCGCGCGCGGCGCATCGGGATTGTTGCCGTCGCGCGCAAACTCGTGATCGCGCTGTGGCGGTACGCGACGACGGGCGTCGTGCCGTCCGGGGCGATCGTGAACGTCGCGTAGTCCGACGTCGTTGGCGATGTGGCTCACGCGCGCTGCGTGCACGGAGCTGTGTAGGGTCGCCGCGCGCGACCGCCACAGAGAAGGTGCCGCAGCACTCGTGTCCGGACCGAGACTGCACAGTCTCTGGGGGCCGCGCGCATGCGCGCGAGCCCGGATAGAAGGCGAGCACTGGGTCATGTACTCAGACTCCAACCGGACCCGCGTGAGGAGAGAAGGAATGCGGTGCTCATTCGTCGGCCGCCTACGCAGGCCCCGCTCTTGGCGGGGGGGCCTGCTTCGGCGGCAGCTCGATCCACCGGTATAAGCTGAGAACGACCGTCTCATGATGAGGAGCTTGACAGCGGCCCGGAACATAGAAGGACACAAAGGAGGCGGAAGGACACAAAGGAACGGATAAAATACGCGCGTGTCTGAACCGCGTCCCACGCAGCCCCCAGCTCCCAACCCCCAGCCGGCAGCGCTCAGCGCTCAGCCCTCAGCCCTCAGCCCAGAGCCCTGCCTCGTAGGCGTGATCATGGGCAGCAAGTCGGACTGGGAGGCGATGCGCCAGGCCGTCGAGATGCTCACACGATTCGGCGTGCCGAGCGAAAGCCGCGTCATGTCGGCCCATCGCACCCCCGCGCTGGTCGTTGAATATGTCTCGAGCGCCATCAGCCGCGGTCTGGAAGTGATCATCGCCGGCGCCGGCGGCGCCGCCCATCTCGCGGGCGTTGTCGCCGCGCACACCGTGTTGCCTGTGATTGGCGTGCCGATGCAGACCTCGACGTTGAGCGGCCTCGACTCGCTGCTCTCGACCGTGCAGATGCCGAAAGGCATTCCCGTGGCGACGGTGGCGATCGGCGCGTCCGGCGCGGCCAACGCGGGGTTGCTCGCCGTGGCGATTCTGGCGAACTCTCGACCCGAGCTGCGCGCCAAGCTCCAGGCGTATCGCGAGGAGATGGCCGACGCCATCCGCCGCGAGTCACTTCTCTGACGTCCGCCGCAGCGCGCCCGCCGGTGACAATCTCCGCCGCGATCTTTGGTAAGATTTCTCTCACGCTGCGCCTCACTCTTCGCTCGGTCGTCGCTCTGGTCCTCGTCTCGATCGCGCCGCTGTCGGCGCATCAGGACGTGCCGACCGTGCTCCAGCGGTTTCTCGCGCGCCATGAGGAGCCGCCGGTGGAGTACCGCGCGCTGCGGCGTCTGGAAGCGAACAGCCCGCACTTTCACCAAAGCGCCTGGATGGTGGCGTGGACGGAGTACGACCACGCGAACGGTTTCCGTTACCAGATTGTCGACGAGGGCGGATCCGCCTACATCCGATCGAAAGTGCTCCGCGCGGCGCTCGCGGGCGAGCAGAAAATCTGGGCCAACCGCGAGCCGCAGAACGCGTCCTTCACGCACGAGAACTACATGTTCAACGCTGGTGCGGCGGCGCCGGACGGGCTGGCGTCGGTCGGCGTGAAGCCGCGGCGCAAGGACGTCCTCCTCGTCGAAGGCGCGATCTTCGTCCAGCCGAGCGACGGCGATCTCTCGCGCATCGAAGGCAAGCTGTCGAAGACGCCGTCGATCTGGACGCGGCGCGTCGACGTCGTGCGCCGGTACGAGCGCAAGGCCGGAGTACGCGTCCCGATCTCGATCGAGTCTGTCGCCCACGTGCTGATCGCCGGACGCTCGACGTTCAAGATGACGTACGAATACCAGACGATCAACGGCCAGCCGGTCGGGGATCCCCAACCGCACGCGCAGGCGTTCGCCGCGGCCCATTGAACCCCTTCGTGGGGGCTCGGGCTAGCGAGCTGTCGCCGGCGATTGCCCGCTCTTCTGTGGCGCCGCGCTTCAGCGCCGCGAAAAACACCTCGCAGGGCTGAAGCCCTGCGCCACAGTGGTACTCATTCAGAGTGGACGGGCCACGAGGAAACGGGGCTGATCGCGATGAAGAATCTGCTGATTGAGTTCGCTGGTGCGGCGCTGGTCGCAACGTGTGTGGCGTGGGGCTTCAGCCCCGCGATCGCGCAAGTGCCGCTGGCTGTCGTGTCGCCGCTGCCGTCGTTCGGCGAGCCAGGCATTGCTCCTGACGGCTCCACGATCGCGTTCGTGAGCGGTGGCGACATCTGGGAAGCGCCCGCGCGCGGCGGCGACGCGCGGCTGCTGGTGTCGCATCCCGCGACCGAATCGCGCCCGCTGTTTTCCCCTGACGGCAAACGCCTTGCCTTCACGTCAACGCGCACCGGCAACGGTGACGTCTACGTGCTCGCGCTCGCCAGCGGCGATCTGACGCGCCTGACGTTCGACGATGCGAACGAGCTGGTGACCGGATGGTCGGCCGATAGCCAGGCCGTGTTCTTCCAGTCGAACAGCCACGAGATCTCCGGCATGCTCGACGTCTACCGCGTCGGCGCCGAGGGTGGCACGCCGATGCCGGTCGCCGCCGATCGCTATACGACCGAGTACTTCGCGGCGCCGTCGCCGGCGGGAGACGCCGTCGCGATCACCGCGCGCGCCAACGCCGGATCGCAGTGGTGGCGCAAAGGACACAGCCATCTCGACGAGAGCGAGATCTGGATCGTAAAAAATGCAGAGGCCGGCCCGAGCTACGTCCAGGTGACGAAAGGCGGCGCGAAAGACGCGTGGCCGATGTGGGCCGCCGGCGGCAAAGGGCTGTACTTCATGTCCGATCGCAGCGGCGCGCAGAACATCTGGTCTGTTTCGAGCCTGGGCGTGCAGGGCGCCGACGCGCAGGCCGGCGCGAAAGCGGTGACGACGTTCACGGATGGCCGCGTGTTGTGGCCGTCGATTTCGAAAGACGGCCGGACGATCGCGTTCGAACGCGACTTCGGCATCTGGACGGTCGACACGGCGACGGGACAGTCGCGCGAAGTGTCGGTCGCGCTGCGCGGGGCGCCGGCGGCGACGGGCATCGAGCACCGCACGTTCAGCGATCAGCTGCAGGAGCTCGCGCTCTCGCCGGACGGCAAGAAAACCGCGTTCACGGTGCACGGCGAAATCTTCTCTGTCTCCGCGAAAGACGGCGGCGACGCCTCGCGCGTGACGCAAACGGCGGGTGAAGAAGGGGAGATCGTCTGGGCGCCGGACAGCCGGCGTCTGGCGTACATGTCGGATCGCGGCGGCACGAATCATCTGTTCGTCTACGACTTCGGTACCGGCAAAGAAACGCAGCTCACCACCGGCGTGGGGCGAGACGATGTGCCGCGGTACTCGCCGGATGGCAAGTGGATCGCGTTCGAGCGCAACTCGCGGGAGCTGCGCGTGGTCGATCCCGTGTCGAAGGAAGAGAGGCTGCTCACGACCGGAGTGTTCGACACGCCGCCGTTCGTCGATGCGCGCGATTTCGTGTGGTCGCCCGACTCGCGCTTCATCGCGTACCTGACGGCCGGCACGAAGACGTTTCAGAACGTGCACATCGTGCCAGTCGCCGGCGGCGAAGGACGCGCGGTTAGTTTTCTGGCGAACACGAACGCCGGATCCCTGTCGTGGAGCCCGGACGGCACGTACCTGACGTTGGCGACTTCACAGCGCACCGAGCCTGGCGACGTCATGCGCGTCGACCTGCTGCCGCGCACGCCAAAGTTCCGCGAGGACCAGTTCCGCGATCTCTTCCGGGAAGAGCAGCCGAAGACGCCGCCCGCACCGGTCGCACCTTCCGCACCTGACGCACCTTCGGCGGCGGCTGGCGCGAGCCGGACGCCGGTGAAGCCCGTTGAAATCGTCTACGACGAAATCCGGCGGCGCGCGAGCTCGCTGCCGGTCGGCGTGGATGTCGCGCGTCAGGAGATCAGCCCCGACGGCAACTGGCTGCTGTTGACGGCAAGCGCCGCGGGCCAGCAGAACCTGTACGTCTTTCCGATCGACGAGCTCTCGAAGGAGCCGGCGATCGCCCGGCAGCTGACGTCGACACCTGGAGCGAAGCGGAGCGCGCACTTTACGGCCGACAGCAAAGAGGTCCACTACCTCGATCGTGGGCGCGTCTTCAACGTGACGCTCGAGAAACGCGAGCCAAAGGCGATCGTCGTCGCCGCGGAGCTCGACGTCGATTTCTCGCGCGAGAAGATCGAAGCGTTCCGTCAGGCGTGGACCTACCTGCGCGATCAGTTTTTTGACGAGAAGATGAACGGCGTCGACTGGAACGCCGTGCGCACGACGTACGAGCCGCGCGTGGCGGGGGCGCGGACGCCCGACGAGATGCGCCGCATCGTCTCGATGATGCTCGGCGAGCTGAACGCATCGCACATGGGAATTTCGGCGCCGCCCCAGGGGACGCAGATCTCGCTGGGCCGGCTGGCGGCCGACTTCGATCGCGCCGAGTACGACGCCGGCGGCCGGCTGCGTGTCGCTGCGCTGGTGCCGCTTGGCCCCGCGATTCTCGGCGGCCTCAAGGCCGGCGACTACATCCTGCAGGTCGACGGGCACGCGATCGGCGCGCGCGCGAGCCTCGACGCGCTGCTCGATCACACCGTCGGCAAGCGGATCGCGCTGTCGGTGGCGTCCTCGCCCGCGGCTGCTCCGCACGAAGTGATCGTCAAGCCGATCGATCAGGCGACCGAGAAGGCGCTGCGGTACCGCCAGTGGGTGGAGCAGCGGCGCGAGTATGTGGTGAAAGCGAGCGGCGGGCGCCTCGGCTACGTCCACATGTTCGACATGTCGGCCGGCGCACTCGCGCAACTCCATGTCGACCTCGACGCGGAGAACCACGCGCGGCAGGGCGTGGTCGTCGACGTGCGCAACAACAACGGCGGCTTCGTGAACGTCTACGCGATCGACGTGTTCGCGCGGCGCGGCTACTTCAACATGATGTCGCGCGGCTATCCGTCCGTGTCGTCGAGGTCGCAGCTCGGCCAGCGCGCGCTCGAGCTACCGACCATCCTGGTCACCAACCAGCATTCGCTGTCCGACGCCGAGGATTTCACCGAGGGGTATCGCACGCTGAAGCTCGGCAAGGTCGTCGGCGAGCCGACGGCCGGCTGGATCATCTTTACCGGCGGCATCACGCTGATCGATGGATCGGTGCTCCGCATACCCAGCGCGAAGATTTTCGCGAGCGATGGCACGCCCATGGAAATGCATCCGCGGCCGGTCGACGTGCCGGTGACGCGTCCGGTCGGGGAGAGCTACTCGGGGAAGGACGTGCAGCTCGACGTGGCGGTTGCCGAGCTGCTCAAGCAGATCGGCCCCGCGACCAAGAGCTCGGCTGGGGGTCGATGACCATGGCTGATGGCTGATGGGCACAGCGTCCATCGGCGATGACCATCGTCCATGACCATCAGCCATCAGCCATTAGCCATGACAGGTTACCTGACACCCTAGGCGAACGGATTCTGCAGTTCCAGCCCCGTGATCGGCCGGTGTGGTTGCAAGGTGTCGGAGAGCAGCAACGTTGCGCGGGATTTTTGCGCGGCCACGACGATCATCGCGTCGCGGAAGCTGAGGCGGTAGCGCTCTTCGACGTCCGACGCGGCTCGCACATCGGCCGCGTCGAGCGTCACGACCGGCCAGACGCTGTAGGCGTGAATGAGATCGCGCGCGGCGCGGCGCGGCACCGGCGACGCGATCCCGGAGGTCAGCGCTGCGTAGAACTCCTGCAGCACCTGCGTGCTGAGCACGCCGGTTTCATCCTGCCACAACTGTTTCAGCACGTGCTCCGCGATCGCGCGCTTCAGCCCGCTGTCGAGATCGTGCGCATTCACCAGCACGCTCGTGTCGACGAAGATCGTGTCACCGGCCGCCAAGGTGCCAGCCCTGTTTCAGCCATTCGAAGGCGCGCCGCTTCGCCGCCTGATATTCGGCGTCTTCGCCTACCAATTCCTCGATCTTTTCAGCGACGAGGGCGCTGATGGAGGTCCCTCGTTCGGCGGCGACGACCTTGGCTTTCCGGACCGTGTCGACCGGGAGTTTCAGGGTCAGGTTTTGGGTGGTCACGCCGAACTGAATGATAGCACGCAAACACGTGCTACACGTGTTTACTTTATTAAGATGCTCAATGAATTGAACTGTCTAGAGTCACGGAAATCGAAGGGCCGCGCCACGCCTGACGCGGGCAACGCGACGAGCACGAACGCGGTCAGCGCACGCGTCACGCGCGGGCGTCCATCATGCGAAGCGCGATCGCGAACAGCAGGAACCCGACGGCGCCGCGCCAGAACCCGACTGGCTCGAGCAGGAACACCTGATGGGTGAACGCGATCACCGTGCCCACGCTGAACGCCAGCGCCGCAAGACCAATCAACAGCCAACAAACAGTCCGCATCGCCGCCTCCCTGAACTCCGGAACGAGAACGAACCTTGAACCCTGAACGTTGAACCTTGAACCCTAGCTTTGTGCGACGTGGGCCATGGTTTTCTCGACCAGGCTCAGGTAGGCACGGATCGTCGTTTCCAGGTGAGGACCTGGCGTGTCCTCTTCCTTGCAATGCGAGAGGCCGTTCGACGAATACGCGAACATCATGACCACCGGCATGTGCGGCACCATCTCGGCCGCGTCGTGCAGCGGGCCCGATGGCAGGCGCGGCGCGTCGCCGGTTTCTTCGCGCACGGCCTCCTCGCACAGCCGCAGCAGTGCAGGATCGAACGGGCGCGGGTTGATCCGCCACAGATCGCGCCACTCGACCGTGACGTTGTTCGCCTGGGCCGCCCGCTCCGACGCGGCCCTCGCGTCGCGCAGCATCGCAGCAAGGACGTCCGCGTTCAGCGCGCGCTGGTCGAGTGAGATCTCGCAGATGCCCGGCACCGCGGTGACGATCTTCGGCTCGACGTTGACGACGCCTACGGTGCAGACGACGCCTGCGCCCGGCTTCGAATGTGTGACCGCAATCTCGCGGCAGTCGAGCGCGGTCTGCGCCGCAGCGAGAAACGCGTCGCGCCGCATCGGGATCGGTGTCGATCCGGAATGCGCCGCCTGCCCGGTGAAGCGGATCATGTGGCGCTCGACGCCGAACGTGCCGAGCACGACGCCGGTCGCCTTCTGCATCGACTCGAGCACCGGTCCCTGCTCGATGTGAAGCTCGAGATACGCGCGCGCGTCGATCCGCTTCAGCTCGGCGTGCGCGTCGAGCATGCGATCGAGCGCGACGCCGTTCTCCGCGAGCGCATCCACGAGCCGCGTCCCCTGGCGATCCGTCAGCTCGCGCACCTCCTCAATCTTCAGGCTCCCGGCGGCGGCCGCCGATCCGAGGAGGCTGCGCCCGAAGCGTGCGCCTTCTTCGTCGGCCCAGTCCACCAGCGTCAGCGTCACCGGCGGCGTCGTGCCCGCGTGCATCCGCAGCGCTTCGAGCGCCGCGACGACGCCGAGGCAGCCGTCGAGCCAGCCGCCGTTCGGCACCGAGTCGAGATGGCTGCCGACGATCACGGTTTTCGGCGACGTCCCGGGCAGTGTCACCCAGTTGTTGCCGGCCGAATCGGTGTCCACGCGCAACCCGACCTCGGCGATCTTTCCTGTGAACCACTCGCGCGCGTCGCGCCACACCGGGCCCCACGCGAGGCGCTGCGCGCCGTCAGGCGTGGAGGTCCGGGCCGCGAGTTCGCGCAGATCGGCGATGACCCGCTGTGCATCCATAACCCTCCCCTAAAGCGTCGAACGCAAAGGCCGCTAAGACCGCAAAGAGAACTATTCTCTGCGGGCTTTGCGCGTTTTGCGTTCCATCGTAAGACGCGATCCCCGCCAGCGCGTGAGTATACTGTGCCGCCATGAGCATCAAAACCGCTGCCGCCTGTGCGACCGCCGCGTTTTTCGTCGCCATCACGACCGCCTCCGCGCAGACCGGCACGATCACGATTCGGGCGGACTCGGCGTTCGATGGCCGCGGCCGATCGGTCCCGAACGCGACGGTCGTCGTTCAGGGCGGAAAAATCGTCAGCGTCCAAAGCGGGAGCGCGGGCGGGCGCGCCGGCGCGGCCACCTACGACCTGCGCGGCCAGACGCTGCTGCCCGGTCTCATCGACACGCACGTCCACCTCGACACCCACTTCGGCAGAGACGGCCGCGCCACGAGCCAGGGCGAAACGCCGCAGCAGTCGATCCTGTACGAAGCGGAGAACGCGTACATCACGTTGATGGCCGGCTTCACGACCGTGCAGAGCATCGGCTCGCCGCTGGACGTCGACGTCCGCGCGGCGATCGCGCGCGGCATCATCCCGGGGCCGCGTCTGCTGACCTCCATCCGTCCCGTCGACGAGTACACCGGCACGCCGGATCAGATTCGCGCCTTCGTCCGCAGGATGAAAGCCGACGGCGCCGATCTCGTGAAGCTATTCGCGTCCAAGAGCAGCCGCGAGGGCGGCGGCCAGACGATGACCGACGAGCAGATCCAAGCGGCCTGCGGCGAGGCGAAGGCGGTCGGGCTCCGCTCGTGGGTCCACGCGCACAGCCCCTCGTCGGTCCGCGCCGCGACGCTCGCCGGTTGCACGGCGGTGACGCACGGGAGCCAGGTGACCGACGCGGAACTGACGCTGATGCGGGATCGCGGCACGTACTTCGAGCCGAACATCGGTCTCGTGTCTCAGAATTATCTCGAGAACAAGAGCCACTACTTCGGCATCGGCAACTTCAACGAAGAGGGGTTCGCGTTCACCGAGAAGGGCATTCCAATGAAGCGCGAGATGTTCAAGAACGCGATGACCGTGACCGGCCTGAAGCTGCTGATGGGCACCGACGCCGGCGCGGGCGCGCACGGCCGGAGCGCGGAGGAGATCATCTATCGCGTGCAGGTCGCCGGTCAGCCGGCGCGCGACGCGCTCGTCGATACGACGTCGCTGAATGCACAGTCGCTTGGTCTTGCGGATCGGATCGGCGCACTCGCTGCCGGCCTGGACGCGGATCTCATCGCCGTCGACGGCGATCCACTGAAAGACATCACGGCCCTTCGGCGCGTGGCCTTCGTGATGAAAGGCGGCGTCGTCTACAAAAACGTCGCCCGCGGCCGCTAGTCCGTCGCAGAATCACGCTCTCGCAGCGCGCTCTTAGGAATCGCGCCGCCCCCTATGTGACGACGATGTTACAGGTCAGGTGTTAACATTCCGCGCATGAAAAAATTCCGGCGCCGCTCGGCC